>JAEIGA010013261.1_pt1 | contig 12541 bp, 12 predicted proteins | sample 9270691 | NCBI WGS metagenome assembly JAEIGA01 (sample SAMN17057246, study PRJNA624740) | gut metagenome | biome: biome; isolation source: fecal sample | host: Bos grunniens | place: China: Xizang | collected 2019 | reverse complement strand
TTCGGGCGTCGACCTAAAGGTTGCTTTTCCTTTACAGCCAGCGAACTTTGTTTCCGAGCCGCAGCCTACCTTCTGCTTGCTTTAGCAAGCTAAAGCCGGTGCAAGGCGAGCGAAAACGCAAATTTATTTGAGCATTCCCGAACTAGACCAAAGCAAACAGCCCACTTTATTAAAAGCAGGCTGCTATCTTATTGCTTATGTTCGATTAACTTTAATGCCGCCTCCTTATCGGCAGGCTCCACCAATATACACATATCACCACCTATGCCACTGTAATGCGATGTAAGAGCTGACATCGTGTGGTCTTCGAGAATACAACGGATGCCGTTCGCTTCGAGCAATCCTTTCACGACTTCGGTCTCAAATGCTGCACCAGAGAATACTTCTACCCATGCGCTGTTGTTGTTCGTTGTCATAGTTTATCCTCCTATATTAATTATGTTAGTGAAAACTGTATTGGTCTTCTGTTGCAATGTTAGTCATTTAACGCGGAAAAAACAAATATCGTTCGCGTTTTTTGGAGAAAAATCACCAACAATCATTAGATGTCATAAAAATATAGTACTTTTACCGGGCAAATGACAAATACAAGTAAAATCCTATGATAGAATATTTGAAGGGAGATCTTACTGAACTGACTCCCACTACCGCTACGATTGAATGTCATGGAGTGGGTTATCTTACTCATATCTCGCTCTATACATACACGGCTATCCAGAATCGTCCGCAAGTGAAACTCTATGTGCACGAGGCTATACGAGACGATGCTTATCAACTTTATGGTTTTGTAGACAAGCGCGAACGTGAACTCTTCTTGCAACTTATCTCGGTGTCTGGCATTGGAGGCAATACAGCACGCACAATCCTTTCGGCTCTCAACCCCAATGAACTGTGTGAGGTCATCGCCTCGGGCAATGATAAGTTGCTGAAGATGGTAAAGGGTATAGGTGGAAAAACTGCCCAGCGCATCATTGTGGAGCTGAAGGATAAGATTGCTGCAGTCGGTGGTGATGACTTCTCTGCAGTGGGCTCTGAGAAGGTGCTGTTTGCGGAGGTTAACAACGAGGTCTTGGATAGCGCAGTAGCTGCCCTTACCATGTTGGGCTATACGGCAGCTACTTCGCAGAAGGTGGTGAAAGCTATTATCAAAGAGCAGCCCTCGGTGACGATAGAGGCTGCTATAAAGGAGGCTCTCAGAAGGATGTAGCCTCCTCTTGTCTTAGCGATATTTATTTCTTTTGTTTGCGTGCTCTAATCTCTTGTGTACGTAGGCTGTCCTTGTAGTGGTTATGTGCTGCTACACGGTCAGGACTGAGTGCGGCATCACTGTTTCCCTCCCATCGACGGCAGAGGTAGATGGGGGTGTAGATGCGTCCTAACTTGTACTTACGGCTGATGGTAATGCCTACGGCATAGTCCTCTCCGTAGCTTACATTGGGGAATCCTATCTCTCGGATGACAGGAGTGTAGAAGGCACGTGGGGCTCCCAACCCATTGATGCGTAGGGCATTGTTCATGCCGTTCTCCTCGGTCCATTCCCGATGGTCTATGATGCCTGGAGGAAGGGTGTCGAGATTGAAGTCGCAGAGGCGGTAGCTGCCTACTACCATGGCGCACTGCTCCTGGCGGAAGGTGTTGACGATGCTTTGCAGTGTGTGTGTGTCGCTATATAGGTCGTCGCTGTCGAGCTGCACGGCATAGCGTCCGCATTGTGGATGGCGGATGGCGAGATCCCAACATCCTCCGATGCCAAGATCGGTGCGGTCGGGGATGAGATGGACGATCTGGCCCCTCAGGATATCGGCCTGCTGGGAGAGGGTGGTGGAGGCTGCTTCTATGATCTCGGTGGTTCCATCTGTGGAGTGGTTGTTCACCATGATGAGGTTGAAGGGGAAGTCGGTCTCCTGTGATAGTACCGAACGAATGGCATCACCGATGGTGCGGGCACGGTTCTTGACAGGGATAACTACAGTGGCCTCGTAGGGAAAATTGCCCTCGTTGTTGTCGATTGTCTGAAGAGTGTGGTGGTCAATGAAGGCACCGATGGCTTTTAGGTGTGTAGTGCAGGCTTGCTCCATCTCTATCTGTATCTGGCGATTCCGTGGGTCGACATAGTCGAACTGCTTCTCGCCTGAGGCACGTGTGTCTAGCTCGATTTCGGTATATAGATATTCGTTGATATGGACTAGGCGCCCTGTTCTGCTGATGTGGAGACGTAGTTGGTAGAGTGCTGCATGTTGCATCTCCTCGGGGTTCGTGCTCAAGAAGTGTCGTACGGCCTCGGTGCGTATCAGTACCAAGGGACCAAAGTCGAAATCATCGCGCACGCTACCTTCTTGATATTCGTTCGTAAGGACAGGAAGGGTTTCGCCTGGTTTGGTCAGATAGCGGTTGCTGTATACCCAGTCGGCATGGCTCTCTACAGCTGTGCACAACATACGTTCTATGGCTCTGTAGCCTATCGTCAGACCTCCGCAATGGGTGTAGAGCAGAAGGTAGTCGCTATCGCATTGGGCAGATATCTCTCTCAGGGTTGAGGTGGACATGTTGCGTTCGAGGGGAATGAAGGGTGCTTTGCTGGCGTTCCCTTCGATGGAGTATATGTTTGTTACGTTTGAGCATGAGGAGAGCTCGCGATGTAGTTCTTCGAAATTTGTATCGTTTGTGCTTGGCACAAAGCAGGAAATGGATTGTTTCATGTTGTCGAGTCGTCTATTGATGAAGCAAAAGTATGCAAAAATATTGATAATAAAAATGTGGGATATGGAAAATTTTGTATATTCGTATGCTTTTCGTATCTTTGCCATAATAAATAATGTATAGTGTGAGCGAACCGAAGAAAAAACTATTGGGAATGGACCTGACCGAGATGCAAACGGTGGTCAAGGAAATGGGTATGCCTAGCTTTGCGGCACGCCAAATGATGGAGTGGATTTATGTGAAGCGGGTACGTTCGATAGCCGATATGACCAACCTGTCGCTTAAGCATCGTGAGGCGCTGAGTCAACACTATGAGGTGGGTGTCAGTGATCCAGTGGAGGGCATACACTCGGTTGATGGTACCATCAAGTATCTGTTCAAGATTCGTGAGGGGCAGTTTGTTGAGGCTGTGTATATTCCCGATGATGAGCGTGCTACGTTGTGCGTGTCGTCGCAAGTGGGGTGCAAGATGCACTGTGCATTCTGTATGACAGGGCGTCAAGGGTTTAGCGCTCACCTTACTGCAGGTGAGATTTTAAACCAGTTTTACGCTATTCCGGAGAGTGCATCGCTGACCAATGTGGTAATGATGGGTATGGGTGAGCCGCTCGACAATACTGATGAGGTACTGAAAGCTTTGCGTCTCATTACGGATGCCAAACTGTTGGCATGGAGCCCTCGACGAATCACGCTTTCGACCGTGGGTGTGAAGGGCAATCTGAAACGATTCCTCGACGAGAGCGAGTGTCATCTAGCCATCAGTTTACATGCACCTACACCGCAGCTACGTGCTGAATTGATGCCTGCCGAACGCATCTATTCCATTACTCAGATGGTGGAGGTGTTGCGTGAGTATGACTTCACGGGGCAACGTCGATTGTCATTCGAATATATTCTCTTTGATGGCGTGAATGATACGCTTGCTGATGCTCGTAAGCTTGTGCGGCTACTCGACGGATTGCAATGTCGTATCAATCTTATCCGTTTCCATGCTATTCCCGATTCGGAACTCGATGGAGTGCCTATGGAGCGCATGGTGGCCTTCCGTGACTACCTTACACGTCACGGTTTATTCACTACGATACGTGCCTCGCGAGGAGAAGATATTTATGCAGCATGTGGCATGCTTTCTACTAAAAAACTGAAACAAGAGAAAGAGTAATTATTTTTATTTATGAAGACAAAGGGAGATAAAGTGTGAATAATATAAAAGAGATGAATGGAACTGAAGGGGGATGGTAGCCGAATGGTTTTAGGCTTTAGTCTCCTTAGGAATGCAGAAAACTCATCTTTTTATCCTATGATACTTGAGGATGAAACGATATTTCCCTTTTTACAATTGCAATAAACATTATTCACTATGGAAAATAATAAGATAAAAATAGGCATCACACAAGGCGATGTTAATGGTATTGGCTACGAAGTGATCCTGAAAGCGTTTGATGACCCGACGATGCTAGAGTTGTGTACTCCAATTGTTTATGGATCACCTAAGGTGATGACCTATCATCGCAAGGCGCTAGACCTGGAAACCTCGTTCACCATTATCAACTCGGCAGCAGAGGCGGTGAATGGCCGTCTCAATGTGGTCAACAGCTGCGATGATGAGGTGAAAGTGGAGTTGGGTAAGCCTTCAAAGGAATCTGGAAAGGCTGCTTTTGATGCCTTGGAGAAAGCAATGGCAGAGTATAAGGAGGGGATGTTTGATGTGCTAGTCACTGCTCCCATCCACAAGCAGATGATACAGTCTGAAAACTTTGCATTCCCTGGTCACACTGAATATATAGAACAGTGTATGGGAGAGAGTGCCAAGGCTCTAATGATATTGGCCAATGAAACCTTGCGAGTGGCACTGGTGACGGGGCATATACCTGTTGCTAAGATAGCCTCTACAATCACTCAAGATCTTATTCAGGAGAAACTCTCCATCTTCAATGCTTCGCTCAAGAGTGACTTCGGTATAGGGGCTCCGCGTATAGCAGTGCTTGCCCTCAATCCTCATGCTGGTGACGGTGGAGTCATTGGTACAGAAGAAGAGACTATCATTACTCCTGCCATCAAAGCAATGCGAGAGCAGGGGGTGCTTTGCTATGGTCCTTTCCCTGCTGATGGTTTCATGGGTAATGGAACATTCTCTCGTTTTGATGGTGTGCTTGCCATGTACCACGATCAAGGACTTACCCCCTTCAAGGTATTGGCGATGGAGAATGGAGTAAACTTCACAGCAGGACTTCCTATAGTGCGCACTTCGCCAGATCATGGCACTGCCTTTGATATCGCAGGTAAGAATGAAGCTACTGCAGACTCGTTCCGTCAAGCGCTTTACATGGCAATGGATATCTATCGCAATCGCAAACGTGACGATGAGGCGCATCGTAATCCTTTGCGTAAGCTTTACTTTGAGAAGCGCGATGACAGCGACAAGCTTAAGTTAGATTAAACATAAAGTGAAAGATGTGAGCATCTGCTTGGATGGTAACTGCTTTCATTTTAATATATAGCTTGCTATGATCTACGCTATCCTTGCTGCTGGCGAAGGCTCTAGATTGGCTCAGGAGGGATGTGAAGTTCCCAAACCTCTTGTGCGCGTAAACGATGAGACGCTCATAGGGCGTCTCATCCGTATCTTTGTTGCCAATGGTGCTACACGGATTGTAGTCATTACTAATGCTCAACATAGCACAACTCAGGACTATTTGCGAGGGCTCAAGCTGTCTGTCCCACTCGATGTTGTCGTGCAGTCGACTCCTAGCTCCATGCATAGCCTCTACGCAATTCGTGACTATTTGTCCACAGAGGAACGTTTTTGTCTGACCACCGTTGATACCATCTTTTCTGAAGTTGAGTTTGCACGTTACATCTATGTCTTCAGGGTTAGTAATCTTGATGGGTTGATGGCTGTGACCACTTATGTCGACGATGAAAAACCTCTCTATGTGCAGACTGATGATGAACTCGCTATCACAAACTTCTGTGATGTGCGAGAAGAACGATGTCGTCATGTGTCGGGCGGAGTATATTGTCTCACACACCGTGCGCTAGTCACACTCGTGAGGTGTGTAGAACAGGGACAGTCGCGCATGCGTAACTTCCAACGGCAGCTAGTGGCGGATGGACTTCATTTATGTGCTTATCCTTTTAGTAAGATTATAGATGTTGACCATTGCTCTGATATTGTCAAGGCTGAGGAACTTATACAAGAATGGAAGTGAAAACAGTACTAGGGATATTTCGTGCAGCCTGCTATTCGCCAGGTATGGTAGGACGTGATGAGGCTATTCTTCGTGCTGTAGCAGAGCGTTTGGAGGAGGCTGGTCATATCGTGAATCTCATTCATGAAGAGGACTTCACGGCAGAGATTGCGATTCCCGATGTGGTGATTCACATGGCCCGTTCATCTCGCGTACTTGATATATTGCAGCAATGGCAAGAGGAAGGCTGCTGTGTTATCAACTCCGTAGAGAGTGTACGTAGCGTAGAGCGTGCTTCTCTGGCTGAATTGTGCGCAGAGCAAGGTATACCTACCCCAAAGACTTGGATTGTCAATACGACGCAGAGCGATGTGCTGGTGGCACGTACGACTGTCGGAAGCATAGAAACAATCGTTTTTCCCTGTTGGGTAAAGCGCACTGGAAGCTGTGCTCAAGAACCTGATGATGTTTGTCGTGTTGATGATATCGAGGCGTACAGGCAGTGCCTCGCTAGTTTCCGCGCGCGCGATATAAATAAGGTGGTGGTGATGGAGCATATCGAAGGCCCATGTTTAAAATTCTATGCAGTGCAGCCCCTCAATAGATTCCAATCCTATAACCATACGAAAGATGCTGCAGATTTTCTTTATATCACGTCTGGATACGATAAGTGGAGTCTGGCTAATGCAGAGCAAGCGTTTTCTATGGACTCTACAGACTTGAAGGTCAATTCTAATATTGGATCTAATGTTATAGAATGCGATAAGATAGCATGGACAGAAGCGTGTATCCTGATACTTGAGAATATAAAGAATGTGAAGGGAAATCTGACCGAAACCAAAGGCCTTCAAGTTTTTGGAGGTGATTTTATTATAGATGCCGATGGTATAGCACGTTTGATTGACCTCAATGATTGGCCTAGTTTCTCAGCCTGTTGTGATGATGCCGCCGATGCTATCGCGTGTTTGGTGCGATAATCTCAAAGAATAAATAAAGATGAGGGCATAGTATTGTTCCCTACTTTTCATTATATGGTTTAAGAAGCTATCGAAGCTATCTCTTACACCGTAATCTCCATTCCATCATAAGCCAAGTGCACGTGGGGAGGAAGAAGGATTTCTGTTTCAGCATGGAGACCTGCATCGTGACTCATGTGGATAAGATAGGTTTCATGAGCACCCACCTTACTAGCAAAATCAATGGCAGCTTCGATAGTCTGATGCGAGGGGTGAGGTGTGTGACGCAGGCCATTAATCACGAGTGTATGTACACCACGTAATGCTTCGAGTGTCTCCTCGGGGGCGGTGAGCATATCGGTGATGAAACCTACTGGTCCTATACGGTACCCCAAGATGGGTAACTTGCCGTGCATCACCTGCAGAGGAATTATCTCAACACCTTGTATTGAGAGGGTACAAAGGGGGGCTATGGGATGAAAATGCAGACGAGGCACACCAGGATAGAGTACCTCGCGAAAGAAATATGGCAGACGTTCACGCAGATGTCGACAAGTGAGGTCATCGGCATATATGTCAATGTCGCCAAAGCGACAGAAAGGTCGCAAATCATCGATACCTCCCGTGTGGTCGTAATGTTCGTGGGTGAGCAGTACGCCATCGAGGCGATCGAAGGGAACATGCAACATCTGTTCGCGAAAGTCTGGTCCACAATCAATAAGTATGCGTGCAGCACCGGTATCTACCAATACGGACACACGCAAACGGCGGTCGCGAGTATCCGAAGAGGTGCATACAGGACATGGGCATCCCACCTCGGGGACACCAGTAGAGGTTCCAGTACCAAGAAATGTTAATCTCATTTTATTATACACATTAAAGACGGACATTCGCCATTTATATCATATATAATTTACTTCAGGCACAATGCGTATACCATATAGAGACTGTATATCCTCGCAGATACGACGGGCTAACTCCATGACCTCGACACCCGTGGCTCCACCTTTGTTGACAAGCACCAGGGCCTGACGGTCGTGTACGGCAGCATGTCCCAATACACGTCCCTTCCAACCTGCATGTTCGATAAGCCATCCCGCAGGCACCTTCACATGAGAGTCATCGACAGTATAGGACGGCATATCGGGATAGCGCTCAACGAGTTTCTGATAGTGCGCAAGAGGAATCACGGGATTGGTAAAGAAACTTCCTGCATTGCCCATCACAGAGGGGTCAGGAAGCTTGGACGCGCGGATTTCTGTCACCGCCCGACGCACGGTGTCAAGTGTCGCTTCACCTGCACTCTCTACGCGAGCTCTCAAGTCGCCATATCCAAGCTTGAAATTTGGAGTTTTCTGCAGGCGGTATACCACATGTGTCACGAAATATTTTCCACGCAGATCGCGCTTGAAGATAGAGTCACGATAACCATAGCCACATTCGTTGCATGAAAAGACACGAAGAGTACCGTTAAGGTCTATAGCTTCGACACGATCAATGACATCACACACCTCTACGCCATAGGCTCCGATGTTTTGCACCGCACTTGCTCCAACCTCTCCCGGTATGGCACTGAGATTCTCAACGCCTGCGAAATTGTTTGCAACACAGTAGGCGACAAACTCATCCCAAACATAACCAGAACCGACACGTAGCAATATATTATTGGCATCTTCATCAACCACATTAAGGTCACGCATGGCCGAGTGTAGTACTAATCCATTATAGTCGCCACCAAAGAGCAGGTTGCTGCCTGCACCAATGTGGAGGTAGCGGTCACTATAGCATGCAAAGTCCTCAGATAGCAGCAGGGTACGTAGCTCGTCCACTGAGTCATATTCAACAAACAGAGCTGCACGTACATCCATGCCAAAGGTATGGTGATGCTGCAAAGAAAAGTTTTCGTGTCGTTTCATTCTATATCTACTTTGAGTTGGTGTTATCTAATCTATATATTTATTCCTTCCTAGGTTTCTCAACTACACCTATTCCATGCAGACCATCCATTTTAACGATAAAGGGATGTGTGAAATGCACTTGACGCACAAGTGCACTCTCCCACGTGGCAGGTTGAGCATCGAGCCATGTACGTTCAAAGGTTTCGCGCGTGGAACCTCCATCTATGGTGAGATAACCGACTCCAAACGATGTGAGATTTTGGAAGAAGTGGGTTCCCTGTGAGGGCTCAATATGACGACCGTCAGCGCTGACCTCGGCAATAAGGCGCACGGCAGAGATATCAGCCCATTCAACGGGTACACCTAAGGCTACGTCTGCACTTCCCCAACGTCCTTCACCTGCAAGGATATATCCATCGCCTCGGTCTGCAAACGTACTATTCAAAGCACGAATTTCATCCACAATTCTCCTATTATTGGCCATGGCGAAGGCGCCCTCCTTGAGATAGATGATGTCGTGTATGTCAGTCACAATGCCATTGCCCAATGATCGAGTAGAATAGAGCAGGCGATTTCCCTCGGGAATGACGGTGAGGTCCTCCTCGATGCATTCGCGAGCACTCACGATGGGGCGTATCTGTAGAGGGTAGAAAATGCCTTTGAGCTGAGGGTTGAAAATCGAAGACTGTGAGACTGCATCGTTTCCATAAAGGAAACGCACGGCAAATTCCACCTCGACAGGACGTCGCATCTCATTGGCACCATATTGTAGCACGAGTTGCACAATCTTTGCCAAGGGAAAAGCCTCATAACGAAGTACGCCAGCAAAGGTCACGAGTTTACGACCACGCATGTGGGGGGTATCGTATATCATGTCGTCGTCGCGCACATAGGTTGAAGCTATCCAGTCAAGCGTCCCGTCAGCTTCCGCATCACGCACTGTTAGTCGTATAAGATCAAAGGTCTCATCTTTCGATATCTGTTTGTCGAGAGCAGTAAGGTCAAGTGCGAAAAAACTGTTCTGCGTCTCCTTCAGCGCCAACGAGGGCTCGCTCGTCTGCATCACATGGGCAGGGTGAGCAGGCGATACACGGAGCGACTTACCGCCATCGACGATGTGCTTTCCCAATCCAAGAGCGAGGTTAACGACTCCTTCATCAGCCGTTTCCTCACCCACAGGATAGAAGTTGATTGAACGTGCCACACCTGAGCAATGGGGATAGAAACGTGTGCCATGCTTGTCACCCACGACCTCTTGCAAGATGATGGCCATCTTTTCTTGGTCGATGACATTGCTGGTAGCGCTCATGTAAGCTTTTGAACCGCTATAGTACACCGAAGCATAAACTCCCTTAATAGCATCAGCAATATGACGGGCCATAGCTGCGCAATCCGAACGGTCGGGAATCATATATGTAGCATAAACACCGGCATAAGGTTGGTAGTGAGAATCCTCGAGCAACGATGAAGACCGCACAGCTACAGGGCCTGTCACCACCTCACAGAAAGTCTGTATATCATCGAGTAGCTCTTTGGGTAATCGTGAAGCGAGAAATGCCTGCAGAATAGTTTCATCAGGCAGATCTGAGAGCGCTACAGGGTATAGGTTATTGTCCTCCATGAAACGGTCAAAGATGTCGGTGCACAAAACCAATGTCTTGGGGATTCGAACCTCTACGTCGGGAATGGTCTCAAATACTGCATGTTTCTTCAGTATATGGTCCACGAAAGCGATACCACGTCCTTTACCTCCAAGTGAACCTTCACCTATACGAGCAAAGTGTGAGAAGCGGTCGAATCGTCCGCGCAGATATTCTGCCACCACGCCACGGTTCTTCATTTTACGGTAGCGCACAATGGCATCGAAGATAAGCTGGCGATGCTCTAGCACATCCTCATATTCGTTTTGTGTGATACGCTTGAGAAATTCCGACAAAGGGAACATGGCTCGGGAACAGAGCCAGCGAGAAATGTGGTTGTGTGCCGTATGATATACGAACGAGTCTTCAGGTATGGTAAAGATGTTATCCTGCAATTCTTTGAGGTTGTGCACGCGCACCACCTCGGCCCTTGTTCCCGGATCGCGGAAGATGAGATCTCCGAATCCGAAGTGCTGTTCAATGCGGTCGCGCAGATCGATACTCATCTTTTTTGAATTCTTGTCAACGAAACCGGCACCTACCTCTGTGGCCCACATGCGATTATCACTCTCACTCGATTCCATGATAAGAGGCAAAAACTCATCGCACGCTCGTATCCTTCGCAGCAACTGCACACCTGCATCGGGCACCTTATCACCTCCCTCAGTCATGGGGAAACGCACATCTGAGATAACTCCCAGCGTATTGTTCCGATAGGTTTCGTAGAGTCTCCAAGCCTCATCGTAGTTACGTGCCAGCACAATCTTGGGACGTCCACGCATACGCAATGTGGCTTGATGTGCATTGAGTGCCTCCGTGGCAAAGGCTCGGCTTTGCTCCAATACATATTTATATAGATTAGGGAGTACTGAAGAGTAGAAACGTATAGAATCCTCCACAAGAAGAATCATCTGCACTCCGCCCTCTCGGATATCATGGTCAAGATTCATCTTGTCTTCCATGAGCTTGATGATGGAAAGAAGGAGTTCTGTATTACCCAACCAACAAAAGACATATTCAAAAAGGCTCAAGTCCTGACGCTCCATATATCGCGTAATGCCGTGTGAAAATGGCGTAAGCACCACAATTGGCGTATCGGGGAAATGCTCTTTAATTCCTCGTCCAATGTCGAAAGCGTCAGAGTTATCTGTTCCGGGCATGCAGATAACAAGATCGAAGCGCATCTGCTGTAGCGCCCTTGTAGCCTCTTCCGGAGTACTTACCTGAGTAAAACGTGGTGGGTAGCGCAATCCTAATCGAGTATATTCCTCGAAAAGCTTCTCATCAATGCGGCCATCGTCTTCGAGCATAAAGGCATCGTAAGGATTGGCTACAAGCAAGACGTTGAACACACGACGCGTCATCAGGTTCACAAACGAAGTGTCTTTCAAGAAAGGATTGAACTTGGCCAGATGCTTTTCCATATCGTTGCTTTGTAAAAGTAGGATACAAAATTAGTGTAAAAAATTGGTTTGGCAAGATAATGTAAGTTATGTTTCTATGTAGGATATGAGAAAAAGACCATTCGCAAGCAAAAATCGGATTCATTGAGAAGCTTTGCGTTGCTACTCAAAGTTATCCGCTGCATTCAAACGTTAAAAATAGTAAAATCTCGACTTGTGCATTTACACTAAACTCGTTTGTGCCGTATCTTTGCATAAATTTATACAGTTCACTCGTATATGGAATTTTCACTGTATGATACGCTTCGGCATCTTCCGCTATTTCAAGGAATGAGCCAATCTGCGTTAATGATGGTTTTGGAAAAAGTAAAATTTCATTTTTTGAAGTTTGAAGATAAGGATATCGTCTTCCATCAAGGGGATACGTGCGATAAATTGGTATTCATCATCGGAGGTACGCTTCTGGCTCAGACCTGTGACTCCAACGGACTTTTCACATTAGAGGAAACAATGCAGCGTCCATCACTGCTTGAACCACACTCGCTTTTCGGTAAGCGCACTACATTTAAGTCTACATATATTGCCCAAGGGAAGGTATCGCTAATCAGCATAGACAAACAGTACATCTACACAGAGTTGAATTGTCATATGGTGTTTCGTATGAACCGTTTCCTGTAAACTCTACAGACTTTACATCGCCGAGTGCTTCTCCGTCGTTAATTTTAACGCCTGCGAGTGTCTTGCCTTCGTCTT
>JAEIGA010013260.1_pt1 | contig 12541 bp, 12 predicted proteins | sample 9270691 | NCBI WGS metagenome assembly JAEIGA01 (sample SAMN17057246, study PRJNA624740) | gut metagenome | biome: biome; isolation source: fecal sample | host: Bos grunniens | place: China: Xizang | collected 2019 | reverse complement strand
TGATGCCTATATTTTTAACATTCAATTGGCCGAGGGAGTGGATTTTAATACTCATCAAGAATCATTGGATTATCTGAAGAACCGTCATTTCAAAGTAATACCTTCTGCAATTCTGAAGGATACTAAACAGATACTGGAGCAAGTGAATTCAATAGATGCACAAAGAGGCGAATTAACCTGCGATATTGACGGCGCAGTTATCAAAGTTGATCAATTATCCTTACGCGAAAAGATGGGTGCCACAGCCAAATGTCCCAGGTGGGCAGTTGCGTATAAATATCCACCCGAGATCAAGCCAACTGTTGTTGAAGATATCGTGGTCCAGGTAGGCCGTACTGGTGTACTGACACCAAAGGCGGTTGTAAAAGCAGTTCGCTTGGCAGGCACTACCGTTACCAATGCAACCCTTCACAATCAAGACTTTATTTCCCAAAGAGATATTCGCATCGGTGATACGGTGTTGATCAGAAAAGCGGGTGAGATCATTCCGGAGATCCTGGAAGTGGACTTTACGAAACGCCCGGAAGGAACGACTCCCTATGTTCTTCCTCAATATTGTCCGGTTTGCGGTGCAACAACTTCCAGAGATGAAGATGGCGCTTTTTTGAGATGTACGGGAATTGCCTGCCCGGCACAGCTATCCAGGAACATCGCACACTTTGTAAGTCGCGATGCAATGGATATAGATGGACTCGGTGGAGCAATCGTTGATGCATTGATTGATAAGGGATTGGTCAAGTCTCCGGCTGATATTTACGAGTTAAGGCTCGAGGATATAAAATCCCTTTGGAAATCCGGTGAAACGGCTGCTAAAAAGCTGCTTACCGCCATTGAAAACAGTAAGCAACAGGACTTAAGCCGATTGATCTTTGCACTCGGAATCCGACAGGTAGGCGCTAAAACCGCCAAGGTTCTTGCCGGCGTATTCGGTACAATGGAAGCACTGTGCAAGGCATCTGTTGATGAATTGACGCAGGTACCGGATGTGGGTGCAGTCACAGCCGAATACATTGTGCAGTGGTTCACTCAGCCCCAGTCCATACTTACGCTGGAAAAGCTTAAGTCAGCAGGTCTCAATTTTGAAAGCAAAAGAACGGTTACCGATGCCAGATTTGCCGGTATGACCTTTGGTCTGACCGGCGCATTGACACGGTTTACCCGCGATGAAGCCACTGAACACGTTGAACGCTTTGGAGGCAAAGCATCCGGCTCCGTGTCCAAAAAGACCACCTATGGTGTGGTGGGTGAAAATGCAGGATCCAAAGAACGGAAGGCCCGCGAGCTTGGTATCCCCATTCTTTCTGAAGAAGAATTTCTCGAAATGATCCAATAAATAAAAGTGGGATCGGAGCGTAATTGCTCCGATCCCACTTTATTATAAGGAAAAATCCTCTTCGTCATATTGGGAAAAATCAATTGCTTTTGGCTTACAAGGAATCCGCTTAAACGGATCATAGCGGAATTTTCTGCATTTCTCAGCATTATCGATCAGACCATGCTTGGAGCAAAGAACCTGATCATTTTCTAAAATCGTACCATGGGTGCAGTATTCACATGATTTCTGGATTTTTTTACGAAAGAGCATATTCGCTACCTCTGCTTCATTGATGTAACTATTATACATCAACAAACGCTAAATTTCCACAACTATTTTTTCTGATAGCAGAATAAGTGTATATAACTGTCAACATGATCACGGCCAAGAAGAAGAACCACAGAAGATGCATTTGTTGATCACTTGAGAAGAGAAGCAACTGTAGAATATATGCTACGACAAAACAGATCAGAGCCTGAACACATTTCCCCGGTAAGTACAGTCGTTGATCTACTGAGGCTGCAGCGGTGCTTGTTTGAAGAGCCACGCACAAGCCGCCAAACGCCAGAAAACAGGAGCATAATATAAAACGAACTCCGGTTTTTTCTATCTCTTTCAATGAAATGCATCCGTTACTAAGTTCAAGAACTCCTGTCAGAAGCACCTGAAATGGTTTCGAAAAGCGCCACAGTAGCCACTTCTGCAAAATCGCGAACACAACACGCATCAAAATAATCCATGCAGATATTTCGCCCATCGCTTTGAGCGATTGGCGTAATCGCTCAGGTATCGATTGATTAATACATTCCCTATTGACAACAGAACGATTGTTTCCTGGTGGCAATAATTTGGACATGCAAAATGCGCTGAAGAGTTGGAGCAGCCAAAGTAGCCAGGGTATCCATCGCTCCTGAAAGATATTTGCACCTATTCCAAAAATAAAAGCAGGACCTGCAGCATTGCAAATAATCAGCATTCTGCGTGCATCTTCATTTTCTAACCGCTTTTCTCTCGCTGCCTCATCAACACATCTCGCTCCCACAGGGAAGCCTCCCAGCACACCGGTAATTAAAATGCCTTCCGCTCCCTGAGGAATACGAAAGACACGACAAAAAGCGCGAAGCCACTTGATATTTGAAGACATCAAAGCTTCCACCAACATAGAAGACAGAAACACAAACGGAAATAATGAGGGAAGCACCGTATGTAAACATATTTCAAGGCCTGCCCGTGCGCCATTAATTGCAGTCTGACTGTCCAGGATCAACACAGCAAGACAACCGCATGAAACGATGAGAAGCTTTATGGGCTTGTTTGATTTCATGATTACAACACCTCGCAAGATTATATGCAGCATCCGGAAAATTCATCTCCAAAGATACATAGAATGCATCATGGGGGTGTTTGACATGCGAAGAAGAAATATGATGCAACGCTTCACAGAGCTTGCCACATTGGCAGGCGAACCGATCTTGAAGCAGCCTCTCTTGGAGTTGTGCGGTGAAAATCGACTGTTGATCGAGCATCACATGGGAATTGGCGAATATTCATCGGAAACCATCCATGTAAATGTAAAATTCGGATGTATCTGCGTAAAAGGAACCGATTTAGAGCTATGCTGCATGACTGCGGAGCAACTTGTCATTACGGGCAATATTGAGATGTTTACACTCCGAAAGGGAAGATCGCAATGAAAACGGGATTTCACATGAAACAATTAACAGTCGTATGTGCCAACATTTCCGGCCTGCTTTTCAATATGAATTTGTCTGGAATTGCAGTACATCATGTCTGCATAATAGACGAATTAACAGCTTCTTTTTGCATCCCGCAGCATGACTACCGCGCAGCATCCAATCTTGTTAATGCTGCCGGTGGGCGGATCTTGAATAGTGTTTCTGCTTCATATACCATCGTATTAAAAAGCCTACTGCGCAGGCCTGCATTGATTTTCTTCGCAGCAGTGATACTCTTGATGACCATTCTTTTACCTACTCGCCTGTTATTTGTCAGAGTAACAGGAAATGAGCATCTAACACAGCAGGAAATTCTGGAAACCGCCTCAAATTGCGGCATAAAGTTTGGAGCAGTGCGCCGTGAGATCCGGAGTGAACAGGTGAAGAATCGTTTGCTGGCAGAATTACCGGCCTTAAAATGGGTTGGTGTAAATACAAAAGGATGTGTAGCGCTGATTTCCGTTCAAGAACGGGCCTCAGTCACGAAGGGAGCGAATATCAGCATGGTCAGCAGTATTGTTGCCTCCTGTGATGGGATCATCCAAAGTATAACAGTTGAAAACGGCAATCCGTTATGTCAGGTCGGACAGGCAGTGAAAAGAGGTCAATTACTCGTCTCAGGCTACTCTGACTGTGGACGATGTATCTATGGTACGAGAGCGAATGCTGAGATCTACGCGCAAACAAAACACACTTTAAGCAATTTCACATTAACGAACTATCAATCAAGAGAGCAAAAAATCGATTGCAAGAAAAAATTTGGGCTGATCATTGGAAAAAAACGCATAAATTTCTACAAAGGGAGTGGAATTTCTGATACCACTTGTGTTAGAATGTATATGGAATATCCGCTGGTAATACCGGGAGGTTTCCGACTCCCTGTTTCTTTCTATGTTCAAAAGGAAACCTCATACGCTTCCATGCAAACGGTAGCTGCACCTTTAAAGTCAGAGGCTATTATGAAGCATGCAGCTGTGACATATCTGGATAGTCAGATGATTGCCGGCAGGATCATACAGGAAAATCATCAAATTACTGAAGCAGATGGAGTAGCCCAAATGCTTAGCCAATATATCTGCGAAGAGATGATTTCTCAATCACGCAATGAGGAGATCAGAAACAAATATGAGCAAGCAGATTGAACGAATCGTAAATGCGGATAGGGTAGAGGACCTGATTACTGTATTCGGCTCATTTGACGAGAATATTCGCCGTATCGAAGAGGCGCTTTCCGTGACCATCGTGAACAGGGGCACGGAATTGAAAGTCACCGGTGACGAGGAGTCCGTAGATCTTGGTGTAAAGACACTGGAAGGTCTGCTGACTCTTGCTGCCAAAGGAGAAATGATCGATGAGCAGCGAGTCCGTTATCTGATCACCTTGGTCCGTGAGGGGAATGCTGATCAAATGTCTCAAATGGCAAAGGGTGTAGTCTGCATCACCGCCAAAGGCAAACCTATTAAAGCAAAGACAGTTGGGCAGCAAACATATATGAAGGCCATCCAAAAAAACACAGTAACCATTGGTGTGGGACCTGCCGGAACAGGTAAAACTTATTTGGCGGTTGCCGCTGCAGTGGCCGCATTCCGTGAGAGAACCGTTAATCGAATCATTTTAACCCGTCCTGCAGTTGAAGCAGGCGAGCGTTTGGGCTTTTTACCCGGTGATCTTCAAAACAAGGTTGATCCATATCTGCGCCCATTATATGATGCTCTGTATGATATGCTGGGTCCGGAAACATTCCAGAAATATCAGGAACGCGGCTCCATTGAAGTTGCTCCTCTAGCTTATATGCGTGGCAGAACATTGGACGATAGCTTCATTATTCTGGATGAAGCGCAAAATACCACAAAAGAGCAGATGAAAATGTTCCTTACCCGATTAGGCTTCGGTTCCAAAATTGTCATCACCGGTGATGTGACCCAGATCGATCTACCGGATGATAAGGTTTCCGGTCTCAAGGATGCGATTCGTGTCCTTGAGGGCGTCAATGACATTTCGATCTGCCGTTTAACCTCTGCAGATGTTGTACGACACGCTCTGGTTCAGGAGATCATCAATGCCTATGAACGGGCATCTCATAAAGCAGATGAAAAGAAACAAGTAGGCTATAAAGGAAAGAAATATGAAAAGTAATAAAATAACAATCACCTTTAACGGTTATCAATTCAAACGTCCTGTAATCGCCGGTATCATCAGAAAATGTATTGATGCTGTATTGTTACAGGAAGGTATCGCAGTTCCTTGCGAGATCAATGTCTTGGTAACTCATGATAGTGAGATACAGGCCATAAACAATGTTACCCGTCAGATCGACAAACCTACCGATGTTCTTAGCTTCCCGATGTTTGAATTGCAGGCTGGGAATCCCCCTCAAAACTGGGACGAGTATCTGGACCGGGAGACCGGACTTTGCCCGCTGGGAGATATGTGCCTTAATCTCGACCGCGCTGCTTTGCAGGCAAAAGAATTCGGTCACAGTCTTCGCCGGGAGGTGGGATATCTGACCATTCATTCTGTGCTGCACCTCCTAGGCTATGACCATATGGACGAAGGCCCAATGAAAGTGCAAATGCGACAGAGGGAAGAGGTCATAGCCGCCACCATATCCAATATGAGCAGAAATTAACTCTGCATATGTTATACATTACAACACAGGAGAGAGCCAAATGAAAACCAAAACTGCTATGATCACCATTGCCGGACGCCCCAATGTGGGAAAGTCCACACTGGTTAATTATTTAGTTGGTGAGAAGATCGCCATCGTATCCAATAAACCTCAAACAACGCGAAACAGGATCTGCGGTATCGTTACCAAGAATGATACTCAGTTTGTGTTCGTTGACACCCCTGGCTATCACCGGGCCAGAACAAAGCTGGGCGATTACATGGTTAATGTAGCCAAAGACTCAATTGCAGATGTTGATTTGACTGTACTGGTGGTGGAACCGATTGCGTCCATCGGTGCCCAGGAAGAAGGCTTGATCCAGAAGATCAAGGCCAGCAAGTGCCCCTCCGTCCTTGCCATCAACAAAATCGATACCATCGAAAAAGAGCAGCTTCTGGAGATCATTGCACTGTATTCTGCTACTGAAACATTCGATGCTATTATTCCTATTTCAGCCAAAACCGGAGACGGTGTGGAGCTTCTTTTGAAGCAGTGCGAAAAGTATGCTCAGGAAAGTTACTTCCTGTTCCCGGATGATGTGACCACCGATCAGCCCGAACGGCAGGTCATGGCTGAAATCATTCGTGAGAAGCTACTGTGGTGCCTGGATAAGGAGATCCCCCACGGAACTGCTGTGGAAATCACTACATTTTCTGAACGGGATAGTGGTGTGATTGATATTGATGCCACGATCTACTGCGAGAAAGCCAGTCACAAAGGCATTATAATCGGAAAACAAGGCGCCATGCTGAAGAAAATTTCCTCCATGGCCAGAGTGGATTGTGAAAAATTCATGGGCACAAAGGTATATCTGACTACTTGGGTAAAAGTCAAGGAAAACTGGCGTGACAGTGATTTCCTCGTTCGCAATTTTGGATATTCCGAGTAAAGCGAATTATTTCCAAGAGTAAGCAAGCTTAAAATGCGTCATCCTAATCCCGGAGGGGATAGATATGGATGCAAAGGCATATTGGCAGCTTTTCCTTGAAACCGGAGCACCTGAGGTATATTTGATGTACACCAGAGCAATAAAATCGGAGGATTGCAATGTACCTGAACACCATCGCGTTGGTATTGAGAGTCAGCGATTACAATGATCGTGATGCATTGCTGACCTTGCTGTCGAAGGATCATGGTAAGATCACGGCAAAAGCAAGGGGATTAAGACGAAAAAACAGTCCATTGACTGCGCCGTGTCAGCTACTGGCGCTGTCCGAGTTCACTTTATTTGAATACCGCGGGATGTATACCGTTAATGAGGCGCGCTCCATTGAATTGTTCACACCGTTGCGCAGAGATCTGGAAAAGCTGTCCCTGGGAAGTTATTTCGCTCAAGTATCAGAAGTCATCAGTCAGGAAGACGCCCCAACAAATGAGCTGCAGTCCCTGGTGCTGAATTGTCTTTATTCTTTGTCAGAAACCGATCTGCCACTGAATCAGATCAAGTCCGTTTTTGAACTGAGGATCGCTTGCATTGCCGGCTATACTCCGGATCTCTATGGATGTCATTGCCGTAGTGACTCAGCGCCCTGCTTTTTTGATTTATCAGGTGGCGTCCTGTTATGCAATGAATGTAAAACTCAAAACATCGGAATTCGCCACCCTATTTCTGCCGGGACACTGGAAGCAATGAGATATATCATATCTTGTGATCCCAAAAAATTGTTTGCTTTTACTTTGGGAAGTAATAATTTCCAGCAATTATCCGCTGTTACGGAAGCATATTTGATTACTCAGTTGGAAAGAGGATTTCCAACACTGGATTTTTATAAATCCCTACTTATTTAGGAGTATAAAATGTCTGAATTATACGAAAAGTCATTATTAAAACTTGAATTGGACAAAGTACTGGAGCAACTGGCGCAGTGCGCAGGCAGCTACGACGGCAAACAACGATGCTTACAGCTACGCCCTTCCTCAGATTTGGAAGATGTTTGTTCTATGCTGGAAGAAACTACTACGGCATCGAATCTCAGCATCAAAAAAGGATACCCTGGTTTTTCCGGAGTCAGAGATGTATCACCGTCTTTGGAGCATGCTGACAGGGGAGGCTCCCTGCAGCCGAAAGAGCTGCTTCGTATTGCCGGAGTGTTGAAAACCGCCCGTATCGTCAAAGACTATTTATCAGATGATGACGCAGATTGTCTTCTGACACCCCTGTTCAAGGCTTTATCTCAGAATAAATATCTGGAAGATCGAATACTCACTGCAATTCTGTCGGAAGAAGAAATCGCTGATGCCGCCAGCTCAGAGTTAGCGGATATCCGGCGACATATGAGGATTCAGTCCGCTAAAATCAAGGACAGTCTGCAAAAGGTTATTTCATCTCCTGCCTACAGCAAATTTCTTAGAGAACCGATCATCACGATTCGTCAGGGAAGATATGTGGTTCCGGTAAAATCTGAATGCAAAAATGATGTTCCTGGCCTGGTTCATGACGTATCCGCTACCGGATCCACCTACTTCATCGAACCAATGTCGGCAGTGAACGCAAATAATGCCCTCAGAGATTTGGAACTGAAGGAAAAGAAAGAAATAGAGCGGATCTTAGCTGAGCTTTCTGCTGAAGCGGCCACACACCGCGAAGATATCACCAACAACTTTGAAATTCTTGTTACCTTGGATGTTATTTTCGCAAAAGCGCGTTTGGCCTATAAAATGAAGGCTTGGGCCCCAATCATGAACGATAGGGGAGTAGTTGAATTACGAAATGCACGGCACCCCTTGATCGATCCCCAAAAGGTTGTCCCGGTTTCATTGCGGCTGGGTTCCGACTTTGACACAATGATCATCACCGGTCCCAATACCGGTGGCAAGACGGTTACATTAAAAACTGTTGGCTTGCTGACTCTGATGGCCGAATGCGGTCTGCACATTCCCGCCGGAGATGGCAGTTGCCTGTCCACCTACAATGCTATTCTTGCAGATATCGGTGATGAGCAATCAATCACTCAGAGTCTGTCCACATTCTCAAGCCATATGCGAACCATCGTGGATGTAGTTGCGCAATGTGATGACCGCACATTGGTACTATTCGACGAACTGGGCGCCGGCACAGATCCCGCCGAAGGCGCAGCATTGGCTATGGCAATTATTGAATTCTGCCGTAGCATGGGAAGCCGAGTGGTTGCAACCACGCATTATGCCGAACTTAAGCTTTATGCCATGCGTACCAGCGGTGTCATCAATGCTTCTTGTGAATTCGATGTAGAGACCTTGCGTCCTACTTATAAGCTACTGATCGGCATTCCCGGCAAGTCCAATGCTTTTGCAATTTCCAGAAAGCTGGGCTTGTCTGATAGCATCCTGAAAGAAGCAACCAATTTGGTTGGAAAGAACGACAAAGACTTCGAAGAAGTACTGTCACAGCTCGAGGAACAGCGCCAGCAAATGGAACAGGCGCGACTTGAAGCGGAGCGGTTGCGTAGGGAAACTTCTAAAATCAAAGAGCAGAGCGAAGAGTATCACGCTCAGCTCCGTATAGAAAAAGAAAAAGCCATGATCGCTGCCCGTCAGGAAGCCGAAACCATTATCGAGGATGCCCGCCGCATGGCTGACGAAGCTGTGAAAGAGATCAAAGCGCTTAAAAAGCAACTGTCCGAAAATGGAGATACCACTGATCTGAACCAGCGACAGTCTGACCTGCGGCGACGCTTAAACGAGGCACAGAGCGGTATTCGTGCTGCCCAGCCTGAAAAACAACGCCCTGCTGCAACCCGAGACATCATCGTCGGTGACACAGTTGAACTGCTGAAATTAGGAACAAAAGCCAATGTGATTGCCATCAACAAGGATGGAACCTATCAACTCCAGGCCGGCATCTTAAAGATGAATGCAAAAAAAGAAGAGATCTACCTGCTTGAATTTGAGAACCCCTACAAAGAGAAGCATGTCCGTCCTGCACACTCCGGCCGTGAAATGAAAATGGCTGCAATGGCATCGGAATTGGATTTAAGAGGTATGGATACCATCGAAGCAGTGTGCGTTATGGAACGATATCTGGACGAAGCAATGCGTTCCAATATGCAATCCGTTCGTATCATTCACGGCAAAGGTACCGGTGCTGTTCGATCTGCTGTGCATCAATCGTTAAGACGGATCAAGTATGTCAAAAAATTCCGTTTAGGCCAATACGGAGAAGGCGAAGATGGTGTAACCATCGTGGAACTAGCCTGATTCGAATAAAAATCATAATTGTTTATTGACTTTTTTGGCTTTTTTGGTATGATATATCAAGATGCGGTGCATCTGTTTTATTCCGTACATATAAGGAGTGTATCACATGATCACAAAGGATGTCATTGTCCGTTGCGAATCCGGACTTCATAATCGTCAGGCAACATACTTCGTTCAAAAGGCTAATGAGTATACCTGCAGCATTTGGGTGGAGTCTGAAAACCGCAAAATGAATGCTAAGAGTTTGCTGGGTATTATGTCTCTGGGCATCATTACCGGTGCAAGTGTCACGCTGTCTGCTGATGGTGCCGATGCTGAGAACGCCATCAACGCTCTGGAAGCGCTCCTGCAGCGTGATGTTTACTGATCACTGCTCTCAAACAATCGTATCTTCCGCCTCAGTGCCCTGCATTGAGGCGGATTTTTTGGTGATAGCATGACATTTGATCAATTAAAAGAAAAGGCCCAAAGTCTTACAATGCAACCTGGTGTATATATCATGCGTGATATACACAATGATGTGATTTATGTTGGCAAGGCGAAGAGACTCCGCAATCGTGTCAGCCAGTATTTTCAAGATACTGCATCACACTCGCCAAAAACCAGAATAATGGTAAGCAAAATCGATCATTTCGATGTGATCGTTGCTGCATCTGAATTCGAAGCTTTGGTTTTGGAATGTTCTCTAATCAAAAGGCACTTACCAAAGTACAACATTTTATTAAAAGACGATAAGGGATATCCATATCTGCGATTAGATATGAAGCAACCATATCCACGCATAGAAATGGTCAATAAACTCAGCAAGGATGGCGCCTCCTATTACGGACCATACGGAAGCAGAAGTGTTTCGCAGGATGTATTGGAAACCATCCGATCTACACTTCGTCTTCCCGACTGCAATAAACATTTCCCCAGAGATATTGGAAAGGGGAGACCCTGCCTGAATTATCACATGAATCAGTGTGAGGGATGGTGTCTGCCCGAAAAAACTCAGGAACAGTATATCACTGTCATGGAAAATGCCAGACAATTACTTTCCGGTGACTACAAAGCTGTCGCTGCTGATTTACGGAAACAAATGGTCGATGCTGCAGAAGCTCTCAACTTTGAACTGGCGGCTCGCTTGCGGGATCAGTTCAATGCGGTTGAAGCCTTAGGTAAGAAGCAGTTAGTCACCGCAGGTTCCCTTGCAGATACGGATGTAATTGGATATGCAGAAACAGAAGCAAAAGCCTGTTTTGCGGTCCTCCACTTTGCAGGTGGCAATTTACTTGACAAAGATTACGAAATACTTTCTGTAACCGAAGATCGAGACAATGCACTCTCCAGCCTGGTAAAGCAGTATTATTTGAGCCGCGGAGTGGCACCTAAAGTGATTCTATTGCCTTATGCAATGGATGACAGTGAACTGTTCAGTCAATTATTGGAACAAAAATTCGGACGAAAAACCAATATAACCGTTCCAATGCGTGGAGACCGAGTCCGAATGGTGGAGCTTGCTTCCACAAATGCTTTGGAGGAAGCTCGCCGCGTTACCACCCGTGATGATAAGATCTCCGGAACCTTGCGACAGCTGGGAAAAATGCTCTCAATCGAGCCACCGGCGCGCATCGAAGCTTTCGATATATCCAACATTTCCGGCACGGATATTGTAGCAAGTATGGTGGTGTTCGAGAAAGGAATGCCGAAAAAATCCCAGTATAAGCGTTTTAAAGTTCGTGATCTGACTGATCAGGATGATTACGAATCTATGCGTCAAGTGGTAGAGCGAAGATTTAAGCACTATCTGTCAGGGGATGAGGGCTTCCAGCTAAAACCGGATCTTTTGTTGATTGACGGTGGCATTAACCACGCAGCCACTGTACGAAACCTTTTAAACGCAATGGGACTTGATCTCAATATATTTGGTATGGTAAAGGACGATCGTCACCGCACCAGAGCCTTGATCACTCCGGATAATAAAGAAATAGCAATCGATAATCACCAGTCCGTATTTGCTTTGATAGGTAATATCCAGGAGGAGACCCACCGTTTTGCAATAACCTATCACAGAAAGCTTCGCAGCAAGCGTTTAAGATATTCTGAGCTGGATGAAATTCCCGGCATAGGCCCAAAACGAAAGCAAGAGTTATTGAAAGTATTCAAATCTCTGACGGCGATCGGCCAGGCAACATTGCCTGAGTTGGAGCGTTTGCTGCCAAAAGACGCTGCAATTGCAGTCTATCAACATTTCCAAAGTAAGAGGACCGGATTATGAGAGTCATTACAGGAAAGGCGAGGGGAGTGCAGCTTAAAACTCCCGAGGGCATGAATACCCGCCCTACAACCGATCGTGTAAAAGAAGCCCTTTTCAGCATTATCCACTTTGATATCCCCGGAGTCAGTGTTCTGGATCTATTTGCGGGAAGCGGTCAATTGGGCATCGAGGCATTGAGCCGCGGTGCATCCGACGCTGTGTTTGTTGACATGCGCGACGATGCCTGTAACCTTATAAAAGAAAACCTACGACGAACCAAACTTCAGTCTCAGGCAAAGGTTGTGAAAACAGAATACAGCCAATATCTGCGAAGTTGTCATCAGAAGTTCGGCATTATCTTTCTGGATCCGCCATATTCAGAAGATTTTTTGGAAAAGTCACTAAAT
>JAEIGA010013259.1_pt1 | contig 12542 bp, 16 predicted proteins | sample 9270691 | NCBI WGS metagenome assembly JAEIGA01 (sample SAMN17057246, study PRJNA624740) | gut metagenome | biome: biome; isolation source: fecal sample | host: Bos grunniens | place: China: Xizang | collected 2019 | reverse complement strand
TATTGTTTCCCGTGTCTCAGATAACAATGCTCATAGCAAGGATTAAACAATTTAGACATTCTAACCCCTCCATTCTTCACATCTAATACCACTCTTTTTTAACCACTTTTCTATAATATGTCTATGACAAAAGTCTTCCGGTTTTTCATAGCAAATTAATGCAATATGATACTTCGGATTTTCCCAAGGAACACAATTCATCATTTCAATCATTTCTCTCGGACCCCATTCTCCTTTTGGTAGCAGGTCATAGATTTCAGACAGCGTATCCAACACATCCAGACCGGCAAGAGTTTCTGCTTCGTAAGAAATGATATAATCTTCCTCATCGTGGTCTTTCTTATATTTCATGAGCGTGTTGTATGTAGGTGCTAATTTTTTATAGTGCAGTCCTTTGTACCACTCCGGCACCTTTGCACAGATAGCCACCGGAATCACATTTTCCGGTAATGATTTTAATTTTGCAAAATAACTTGTATATAACATTAGTCGTCATCCTCCCTGTACATATTATTTAGAAGTCTACCCATTTTCTTTTCAAAAATTTTCGGATATCTGCTCAGTTTTTTGTGAGCAATAACTTCATCATCTATTGCAACACCAATCTCCGATGTTGTCAAGTCATCCATTAATAGTTTAACGATTTCCTTGTCCGAACATCTGTTCGGTAAGTACCCGCAAGTCAGTTGATTTAGAAGTCCAATTGACACCTCGTGCAAACGATACGCAACATCATTTCTCATTTCGTCTAAATCGAAAATTGGTGATACATACATTCTTCTAACTGCAAACGGAATTACATAAACTCCGAACTCCGGAATATCTGTACTTTTATCATCCCATTTCTGAACATCAAGATGTGCAGGGAATACCAACTCGCCAGTTTCGAAGTATCTTTTAACTATTTCTCCGAACACATGTTCGTTTTCCATATAGTTCCGCATTGTCAATAATGGTTTTCCCACACAGACATTTGTATCTTCTGTTAACTTCATTAAAAACTCCTGTAATTTTTCGTATACACTATCTGAGAGTTTTAAACTTGTCCATTCTCTACATTTCTTATTATATACTATTACCGGAATCCCGAACAACAGATAGTTTGTATCTAAACCATTTCTTTTCATCATCTGGAAAACTTCTTCATCAGTTCTTTCCAGATTGATATATTCATAGATGGCATCATAACCCTTCGTTTTCTGATTTTCTTCCATCCAAGAAACAAAATCTTCGTCCAATGCAATCAGGCGAACAAGCACCCTCTCGCAGTCATCTTGAGCATAAACATCTTTTACTGTTTCATCGCCATTGTCATAATCATACTCCGACCGTATAAATAATTCTTCTTTCATATTTTCGTAAAGATTCTTTTTGAAACACATTTCTCTCCACAGAAAATTTTTATGTCCCGGATATAAGTACATTCCTGCTGTTTCTGTATAATACGGTATATTAACAATTCTTTTTTCTTCGGTCATTTCGAATCTCCCTATTTATTCTATATTTTTCACACGCTCGATAAAATCCTTATCGAACATTTTCTTTTCTTCTTCCATTATGGAAATATATGGTCCAGCAGATGGGTCTATAATATCATCCATATCTCCACTATCAGCCACCCACACGATTTTTTCTGTGCAAGCCATCAGCGTAACAAATAAATATTTTTCGTTTTCTATGTAAATCGTCGCCTTGCGGCAATCTGTGGCACCGGAGTGTCTTTCTATAATCGAAACAATATTTCTGTTATTGTCATAAATACAATAATAATGACTGCTTTGATTTGGAAAACCAACCCTGTACATCAGAAAAATTTCTCCGTCGACATTAAATACATCAAATCCAATGTTTCTTTTAAAAATCCATTTCTTCCCGCAAGTCGCTGCCTCGCCATAATATTGTGCTACAACTTGTCCATCAAGTTCCATATTAAATCCGATTGTTTTTGTTCTTTTGGAATACAAAGGATAATCAATGTTAACCTCCTGCCTGTCCATTATTTTCGGAGAGGAAACAAAATAATATTCTTTATCTCTAAAATACAACTTCACAGGCTCCTTTATGTTATTGGTTGCCCTTGCAACAAGTTCATCTGTTTTTTCATTCAGAAACATGTGTTGTATTCGCATTCCCATCATATCGTTTTTTTCAGCATATAATTTTAGTATCATTTCTATCCTCCATAATATAATTTACATCTAGTTTATTATACCTTATTTTTCCATATTGTGCAAGTGTCTTGCACAAATTTCAAATCTGTGTCGAATTTCGCACGCTTTCAAATAGTTGTCCAATGACAGTGCGGACAACACGAATTGCTCAGTTCCGTTTTCTAATGTGTGAACACACCAGTGATGACAAATATCCTCATTTAACTGTTTCCTACTATTTTGAACCAGTTTATCGAGTTGCTTTTTCGTTGGTTCCTTAAACCAATTTTCGCACACACAAAACAGTTCTACCGATTTTCCAGATTCCATTCCATATACAGTCAACATTGGATTATCCTTATCCGAACTATTTATTTCACAAGTGACATTTTCTATAAAGCCTCCCGCACCATATACTTCGAACGCAAGTTCTTTACTGTGTTTTTCTATAAACTTCTTGATTTTCTCTATCTCTAACACAAACATTCCTCCCTTGTTTTGTCAAACCAAACCATAGTACATTCTACCTATTTATAGTATGATTGAAAATACTAATAAAACAGAGCCGAACATCTGTTCGACTCCTCTACAAACTTAATTCTTTCATTATATTTTCTTTTGTCTTTTTTAAGTTAATATGTAATGCAATTCCCGTCTTGTTCTGAGCAATATTTTCGTATGGGAACTCTACATAATCACCATTTGATATCATGTGCTCTGGTCTTATAAAAAACGAATTCCCGATTTTAAATCTGGTACAAACTGATTTTCCGCGACCCTTCTGGCATCCTTTCTCTAATACTTTTTTGTTTTCCTTATGAATTCTGCAGATGCCGTTATCAAGTAATTCGATTTCGTTTTCTATTAAGACTCTTTTTAAATAGGCAGGCGTGAATACATTTAACAGGTAATTTTTGCCGGTTGTACGTATTTCGCTTCCGTCTGTACTTAACAAAGGTTTCCCATCTTCGCAAATATGATTCATATCCCGATATCTGATAGCCACAATTTCTTCTTTCGGACCACCCCATACCATCAACACATCCGCATCAACAACAGCAAAACTTTCTTCTAAAATACGCAGACGCTTATCCATATCCTGATTTTTTGTAAACAGTTTATAATTACTTCCCATTTCTGCAAACACATTTGTTTTCTCATTAAAATCATCAATCAGGCTCATCATACAAGGCATGTTTTCTTCTATTTTATCAGGAGCCAGTAACTTCCCGTCTTCATCATACATCAAATCCGTATCTAAGAGCAAGGCCGGCAGGTTTTTCATTTCAATCGAAATAATATGACCTTTAAACAATATTTTAGCATCGCACTGCTGCGGATTACCATACTGAACAATCAGAGTCGTTTTCTTTTTTACCTGTTTATAATAAACATATCTTGCAATATTGTTTCCGCTTGCTCCGCAATCAAAAAATCTTTTTACTCTTCTCGGCAATCTTTCAAAATCACCATCGGTAATATCAGCAAACTCCTTACATCCCAAAGCAGATGCTATGTATTGCGTACAAACACACTCAGACAAAACTCCTGGTTGTAACGCTCTGTCTTCTCTTATCTGTTTCATTAGCATTTTTTTAACCGCTTCCGATTTATCAATTAATTGTCTTACCCTTTCATCAGAATGATAAAATTCTTCAAATGTAAGATAAAAGCCAAAATTATTTCTATAATGTTTTTCAATTGTTTTTATTTCATTTTTGGTTAGTGCTGGTTCTTTTTGACAAGTATTTATTATTTTCACAAACAAATTAATTGCTTCTTCTCTTGTCACACGACCACCTTCCTTTCACTACAAGATGTAGAGAACAATTGAGACCCTCTATATATAGTATGTTATATTTATCACCCTCACAAATACAGGAAACAAAGATATTTTTATCTTTCAGATATGTAATTTAATTAAAAAAATTACATATATTTTTACAAAACAAAAAGAGCATTACACCTCAGTGTAATACTCTTCCTTTTTGGAATTATTCGATTCCAGCACACGCCAAAGCGTAGCCAACTCTATCAGCCGCATCGTCTGATGGACCAATATTTACTGCTTCTTTCAATTCTTCGTCAACATAGACAATAACTTCAAAATCTTGTGGATGGACAGTGTATTGTAAATCTTCTAAATTCTTTTTGTATTGAGCCTTGTCGTAATCATCCATATGACCGAACACAAATTCGTCATCAAAACCATTTTCGCTTGTCAAGCCCATACCGTAGCCGCGACTACATAAAACTTCTAAGCGAGCGTTTTGTGAGATAACAACAGTTCCTTTCACAAAATTAACATCTGTAGATTTTGCCATTTCATCTATAATTTCGAGTGCCTTGTTGATAATTTTTTCTTTTCTCATTTTAATTTCCTCTTTTCATTTGTTTTTTGTTATGGCAAGTTTAACAGCACACAAGACCTTCTTTTAGGTACTCAATATGCAACTCTAAATCGTGTTGTTTCTCATAGAGTTCATTGAGTCTATCTGCGTGTACCAATGCCTCGTCATAAAGACGTCTGCATTTTGCCCATTTTCTTTTCGCAAAAAATACAAAACGACGGGCGTTCAAAGGCTCCCAGTATGCATCCGCAATAGCCATAAGTCTGTCTTCTTCTTTTTGGAGTTTTGCAATTTCCATATCAACACGTGCCATTTCTACCATATCTTTGTGAATCATTTCTTTTGTTGTCATATCTTTTCTCTCCTTTTATATAACCGGGAAACCGGATTTATTGTAAAAAACAGAATGAATTAAAAGAATGCTAACACATCCAAATAATCTTTCTGAATAATACATTTATAGTATGATGTTTGATGGATGTTGATATCTTGTGCCGGGTATTCTTGATTTTAGATATGTAATTATTTTAATTTATCTACGCATACAAAAAGCGTATAAATAACTATGTAATTTAATTAATTTATTAACATATATTTCTGGCCACATTTTTTGAAAAACAAAAAGAACTGGATTTCTCCAGTTCTTTTCACTTTTTCCCAAATCAAAGACCACTATTTTGTTTTATTATAATCTCGCGATATAAGTTCATTAAAACGTTTCGGGTCATACCAATAACAACCAATACACGGAGCAGTGTTTTCGTCGCCAACAACCCAACCTTCTTTGTACCCAAGTCGTCTTGCATCATATCTTTTTCCAAGACGAATACATTCTTTACAATGCTGACGTTTTGCATCATTAGCCGCCTTGGATAGTGGCTGAAAATCATTCAACTTTTGGTCTTTTAAAGAAATATTGGTTAGGTCATTATATTTTCCATTCTTATGGTCGATTTCTATATTTGAACCCACATCTAATACAGAACATCTTTGTTTCGATATTGTATCTCTGATATCTTTTCTTATACTTCTGTGTACTTTTATAGAATTGTGATTAGGACCGTCCAATTGAACAGCATATACCTTGCCCGCAACCTTGGGTCTTTTTATTTTGTACTTTTTCCCCAGATAACTTCCGTCCGAACGTGCCCATTGACACCCATTTGTGCTTTCAAAACCCGGATGTATGTTTCTAAGTTCTGAAATAAGAATTTCTCTTGAAAAGAAAGATGTCGGGTCTGTTTCGTCACATTCTACTTCTGCATACATTTCAAAAAGCATTCCCAAGGTTAGTGGGGTTAAAGCAATTGTCTGACACTCCCCTTTAACATATCTTATAACTTCATCTGATGCGATACTTGAATCAGATATCATATCTTGTATTTTCTTATTTATTTCTTTTGTGTTCATATTTGTACCTCCTGTTCTACTTCAACACAGAGGTCACACAAACGCTTTATGGACTTGTCGTAATATTCTTTTTTTAATTCACATCCCACAAAATTCCGACCCTGATTAAAAGACGCAACAGCCGTAGTTGCAGCACCAGAAAAACAGTCCAAAACGATATCTCCCGGATTGCTGTGCTTAGCAATCAACTCTTCAAACAGTTTTACCGGTTTCTGTGTAGGATGAAATCTCCCCTTATCTCTGCAGATAGGATAGTAATATGTACCAACATCATACTCACTATGAAAGGTAGGTTTAGATACTTTTATTCCCATAACAGCAACCTCTCTTCCGTTTGTTAAATAGTTTACCTTACTATTTACAGGAACAGGGTTCGTTTTTATCCATTCGATAAATCTAATTTGTTTGAATTTAGCATTTTCCATATATTCCTTTATCGTTTCTATTTTCCACAAATCATAGAAACAGATAATAGTACCGTGTTTTTTTAATACGCGGTAACATTCTTTTATTACAATATCCAACCCAGTAAAACTCTTATCCCAATCTCCAAAATCCATACTGATTCTAAAACGGTCTGTATCTTTGCCCGTTGGTTCGCCTGATTGAAAATTTGTATCTCTTGACACCTCGTACGGAGGGTCGATTAGAACCAAGTCTACAGAGTTATTCGGTATTTTTTTTAGCATATCAAAACAACTTTCATTTGTTAGTTTGATATGTATTCGAGCGGACGAATGTCCGCTTGCTTGCTTGCTTGCTTGCTTGCTTGCTTGCTTGCTTGCTTGCTTGCTTGCTTGCTTGCTTGCTTGCGCGATTATGTCATTTTGCACATATTCTGTCAAGTGTAAATTTTGCATTTTTTCTCCTCCTCGAATTTTCTAATAATAGTATGATTGAAAAAACAAGAAAAACAGGGTTCAAAACCCTGTTTTCTATTATTAAAAGCATGAAACTTTTTTCTTAATATATTTTTCCATATTCGAAATTATATCTTCTTCATCATTGTTTATGATGTAGAAATAACAAATTCCACCATCAACAATTCTATGATAAGTTGGATTTTTAGGAACACTACCATCTTTGTTATAATCAAACCACATCGCGTCTATCTTTCCAATTAAATCAAACCTTTTTGTTATATGATTGTATTCTAATTTCGATATGTCTTCATAATAAAACTTATTAAACTCTTTGCGTGATATTTTTCTATTATAATATCTCTTTTCTCGGAACACAACTAAAAAATTGTCACAAAACTGTATTTCAAGAGGCGAAGCAACTAATGTCTTCTTAGTATTCCAAAAGCCAATTCCGATAGCCAATGAAACAAGAATCATTCTCGTTGTCCACGACATTTCGTTTAATAAGTTATCTTTAAAAATCAAAGAGCCAATAACAATAGCACTAATAATTATCCACACAGTTATTTTTATATATGTATAACTATTACTGTTAGATGTCGGAATTTCTACTTTTTCGTATGTTTTCAACACCTTGTTTAAATTCTCCATTTTTTTCTTCCTTTCCATTTTATCTAATACAACCAACTTGACGGCACCAGAAACGTATATGGAGCCGTTGCAATAGCAAATACCAACGGTATCCAAAACCGAATTCTTTTATCTTCCACTTTTCTGAATGTAATAAAATAATTAAACACAAATATTAATGCAGCAGATAGCAGCAGTGCCGGAATCGTAATATACCATTCATCACCCATATAAGCAAATTCCAGTACTACTATTAAAAACATAAACCCGGAGCCTATTGCATCCGCCAGCAATCCAAAACCAAATACTTTCCAGATATTTTTCTTATAAAACATCTTCTTCTGTTCAATCTGCAGTTTCTTCATACAAATCAATAGTACTAAACTGTCGATTAAGAAATTCCCTGGAAGCACAATAAACCATGTGACAGGAAATAAACACAACATCCAGAACGGAAACAAAACATTATACAAAACAACACCATTTTTCTTTTCCATTGTTTTTTCTCCTTATTTTCTCATACAATTATTTTTCTATTTTCCATTGTGTTTCATTTGCAATATCCAACAAAGGTCTACCGTTATATGTAAAATACAAAGTACCTTGCGGTCTGTGTCCCAACCCCTTATACTCTTGCACAAAGGTAGATAAAGATGTTTCTATGCCACCATATGTAACTTTTCTCTCTCCGGAAACAATTACTTTTACATCAGGATTTTCTGCGAACACCAGTTCGGCACCAACAGGAATGCCACACTTCTTAAAGTTAATTGGCGGTTTCTTTACTTTGATTTCATGGTTTTCTGCCGGTTCTTCTTTTTCACCATATCTACAAAGTTTATTTGAAGAGCCTCCGATATATTTAATCGCTTCTAATAATTCATAAGCATCTTCCGGTGACATAACATAGAACTCTCTATTTGCAGAAACCCTCAATTCGGGATTCAACTTATCAATCATATTGTGCAATTTTTTATCCTCGAGTTTACCCTCTACTTCGTATGTTGCATATATTTCATAATCATATGGCAGAGCCGTTGTTGAAAGTTCTTTTCTTCTTCTTTCCACATCCGCTGAATAACCAATCTTGACCATATCGTGAAGTGCTGGATTAGTCATGATGTAAATAAAACCTTTCGTTTTTTCTTCTTTTTTCTTTTCCATTTCTTTTCCTCCTGATTTTTCTAATAATAGTATGATTGATAAAACAAGAAAAACAGGGTGCTGGACCCTGTTTATCAATGTTTTTATGGTATGTATTGTTCAGTACATGTTAATTGTTTTATATTATAACAAGTAATATTTTTCTCTGTTAAGTATTTCTCAAGTTCTTTCATAAAAACACCATGTTCTATCTCAATCAATCTTCTTTTATCATCAAGTATGTTAGGTTTTATTAAAGGATATACACTACATATTTTTAATTTTACTATTTGCTTGTTTATAGCCCCCACAATTCTTTCGTCATCCAAAACAATATCAATTATATATTTTATTTCATCAAAACAACCAAAGTCATCAATCCTTATTACTATAGTGTTTTTTTCCATCCAGAAACCCGGCCTTTTCACAATAAACATATTATTTCTTGCATTATCTGTTTTTGTATTCAAAAATTCAGGAATTTCATTAGATACATTTCGTTTATGTTTTTCGTGAAAATCCCAACCTATATAAGAACACATCTGAGGATAGAAATCTATTATTTTTGTTTTCATAATTTCTTGTATTTGTTGATTTGTTAATTTGCACATTATGTATTTTCCTTTCTCATCTACTATATTTCCTTAAATACCCGCGTGTCATTCCGCACCCTCCTTACATGCACAAAAAAAGTGACTACCATACAGATAATCACTCATAGTTCTTATTTCGACCACCAAATACCTTTCGGATAACTATATTATGTCATTCTGTCTATAAGGATAAAAACCGAATAATTTTGGTTCTCATCACCGCGTGTAATGTTTTCAAAAAAATATATGTTTTTTCAAAGTCAAAAGAGCAAAGTGAATCCCTATATACGCAACACTAATTAGCATCACTAACCAAACCTTAGTATATACAAGTAACACAATATAAATCATTCCTGTATGTACCAAAAAGAAAACCATATATAAAAAACTTCCGAGTTCTGGGTAAGACCCTCTATTATAATATAGCCCCACAACAACATAAGTGAAAACAGGTAACACAAAGCCCGCAATCCAATTCAATATAATGGGTGTCAACAATATAGGAAACCCATTTATCATAACTGTTATTCCCTCTTCTAAAACATTAAACGGATTAGGTAAATAAAATTGCCTAACGAGCATAAATAACGCAGATAAAAATTTATATAGCATATTACCTCCTTTTTATTGTTTATATATCCGACTTCAGTCTATTATGTTCTGGACATAACAACTGACAATTATTACCAGATGTTTTTCCACCTTTTGACCAAGGATTGATATGGTCAGCCTGCATTTCTTCCAGTTCATAATGAATTTTATCGCGCCCTTCAGCCTGGCACATTGGACAGATTCCACCCTGCTTCTCATATGCCTCTCTCTTCATTTGAGGAGTGAATGTACGGATATTTAAATGTTTCTCGTTTCCATCTAAAAGATACTCATATACACCGCTTTTCTTCGTAACATCGTCATCCATCATTAAGCGTTTTATCTCAGACTCTAATAGATTCGAATCATATGTACCGGAACTGTACTTATTGTAAAAGATACCCCAAGGTAATCCTTTCATTTCTTTTCTTATGTTCGGGAATGTTATCTGAACCCAATCCACCACTGTTTTGAAATATAACCAGATTTCATTTGCGTTGATATCAAACTGATGAACCGCCATATACTCAGATACATCTTTTAATCCGTCGCGATGAGCAATCCACTCAATTGCTGTTTCAAGATACTCCTGCCTATCACAAGAACCAGACAAGTATTTGTTTGCGATTTTATATGCTACACATCCCGACTTGCTAAAATGACGTTTTGCATCTGCAAGCCACGGACCCGTATACACAGCGTTTCTTAATTCTTGATTATTTAATTTTATACCAGCAATATTGATAGTCTTAAACCAATTCAGTTTTTCTTTGTCAGAACCTTCGCATACATATACCATCAGTTTGTAATCTAGAATTTTTTTCTGTATATCTTCCGTTAAGTTATGGAAACCAAAAGGGTTTCCATCAATAATTATAGAAAAATCACCCATTACATATTGACATACAGAAATTGTTCTCTGTTGACCGTCTAAGACCTCGTAATTATCTTCGCCATTTTTAGCCCAATATATAACATTTAATGGGAACCCATTTAATACAGTTTCAATAACAGCATTTCTTTGTGCATCCTTATATATAAATTCTCTCTGATATGGTGGACGAACATCTAATTTCCCGCTATAAGCCACCACGCCGTTTTCGGCACTATCTTTATACCCTTCTACTATTTCCCTTATAGGGATTTCTCTTAATTCGATTTTCATAATTACTTTTCCTTTCTTCTAATTGCTATTCTTCCATACAGTCTTCTATGGTTTGTACTTCCATCTGGCAAATAAAAAGCATTTCCACCTTTTTGAAACGAATGACCATCAGGAATACACTCTTTAATTGGTTTTGCTATTAATAAACTAAACCCTATCACCTCGAACTGTTCTGGATTATATTTATCTAAAAAAGTTACAGGCACTCCCATAACACCATTACACGGTCGCTTTTCTTCTGATGAATATTCTTGAATATTTCGATTTTCCGCCAAGCATAGACCAATAGTTTGCAGACCTTCCCGACATTGTTGACATTGTAATGATTTCGAATTGCTCTGGACAGAATTTATCCATAAAGGTGATTGGAACCCCGATGATTCCGTTACATTTTCTTGCGTCGAACAACAATCCGTGCGTACGTAGTTCGCACGGCTGGCTGGCTGGCTGGCTGGCTGGCTGGCTGGCTGGCTGGCTGGCTGGCTGGCTGGCTGGCTGGCTGGCTGGCTGGCTGGCTGGCTGGCCGTGTAGTTATCGTCGCATCCTTATCTTTAATTAGTCCGTGTTGTTTAGCAGTTGTATTTTCTTTATTTTTTCGAATCTCATTTGCATTTAATATTTCGAATTGGTCCGGATTATATTTATCAAAAATAGTAATCGGCACTCCCATGGCACCGTTACATTTTTCTTCGTACGAGGATTCTATTATATACTTTTCTTCCTTTAATAACAGTGAGGCATTCGTATCCAATCCACCTTGCAGAATTTGCAATTCCGAGTATTTCGAATTGTTTTGGGTTAAATTTATCAAGGAAGGTGATTGGGACTCCCACGATTCCGTTGTTGCGTTTACGCAATGGCTCTGTTTGTTCTGCGAAGCAGTACAAACAGTTTGGTTTGGTTTGGTTTGGTTTGGTTTGGTTTGGTTTGGTTTGGTTTGGTTTGGTTTGGTTTGGTTTGGTTTGGTTCTATCGACCGCACTGTTTTCGCGAACAATGTCACATAGAGCCTGTCCATCAAAACCAGAATTTTTTGCATATTCGCATGATTTTGCACCTACACAGTTAAACCAGCAAGGCACATAATCACACGGGATATCTGATACCTTATCTACATTGATAGCGTCGTAATTATCATATTTCGGATATTCTTCTGGAGAGTAGTTCTTGTATAAGATTAACTCCTCGTGTCTTTTTTCTATATCGAGATTAGTGAACCATCTACACATTCCTTGTAGTTTTTTAGTTAATCCCTGAGGGGTATCAAAAATAGACGGTGTTTCATACCCAATCCACACTTTGTTATCCTTTAATAAAGGAAAAAATTCCTTATATGTAATCGCATTTTTGTTTCCGATTATTATAAACTTTTTATCATACTCTATTAATTGCTCTACATATTGTCTATACAAAGAAAACGGTGGATTTGTAACCACAATGTCCGCTTCTTTTAAAATTTCAATACATTCCTCACTTCTAAAATCTCCGTCCCCCTCAAGCGGTGTTTTTATATAGTCTGGAATTCCTATTTGCCCATTCTTATCTTCGCTTGCTATAATCTCAAGTTTGTAACTTGTCTTGCCCTGTTCGTAATGTGTTGATATCAACTTTTTCAAACCGAGATGATAAAAGTTTAACTGGAAGTAT
>JAEIGA010013258.1_pt1 | contig 12542 bp, 19 predicted proteins | sample 9270691 | NCBI WGS metagenome assembly JAEIGA01 (sample SAMN17057246, study PRJNA624740) | gut metagenome | biome: biome; isolation source: fecal sample | host: Bos grunniens | place: China: Xizang | collected 2019 | reverse complement strand
ATATACACTCTGCTCCAATATCACCGGCTAGCCGTTCGCGTTCTGTAGCAAGAGGATAACCGCCGATAATGTATGCAACATTCCAGGTCCCACGCCTATATTTTACCATGTCGAGAAGAGTATCACGAACACCAAATACAACCGAGTTAAGGCGTTTCGGTTTTACATACCGGCTGCACCCGCTCACACATTCCCAAATATTATCAATGTCTACTATCAAATCCCCTGGATTCATAACAGATTCAACATAGGAAGATTTACCGGACAGCGGCGCTCCGTAAATAATATACGCTTTCCGCGTCTTAAATCCTGATTTTTCATGTATTCGGTTATGGCAAGCATGATGTACTAATTTAAGGTTTTTCGGATTTAGCGATATTTCCGCATCTTGATAGTTAGTTTCGGTTAGTTCCTGGACGTGATGCGCGATCAGATCATAAGCGCGCGTGATCGGTTTACCACAATACTCGCAATAGATAAACCCGTCAGACGGGTTAACGCGCTCGCTAATCACGATCGCGCGTAAAGTTTCCCACTTATCGGATTTATAGAAATCGCTTAGCATAATAATTTACCACTCGTTACGGTTAAACAAGCCTTTCACTTTCGCCAGTAATTCGGCAGCGCGTAACCGGTCGCGTAACTCGTTTGATGTATCATTCATGACATCGGACCAAAACTTTTGTATCTGTGCAACCGTCGCTATCTGATTTTCCTCTTTCGGTATACCCACCTCACGGATATAGTCTAAATAGCTTTGAACGTCAGCTCTCACCAATATTTTATGTCCGAATTTCTGTGCATACTTTTCCGAATAACCCGCTAACCTCGCCGCCTCTACAGCATTTCCGTTTGCTTTACTTGCATAATTTATGGCAAACTGCTTAAATTGTGGCTTGATCTTCGGCTCTGTCATTTTAGGTACTCACTCCAACAATACCCGGTCTTTCCCTCGTACTTAACTCGATACCACGTTTTAGACGTCTTATCAAGCAATTCTACGCGTTTTCCTTTCGGGATAGTACAGATAATACCCGCTTGCGTACTCGGGCTTATTCGCATATTTAAAGCCCATTTAACGCCATCTACCGTTAGGTACTTATGTACACCGAGAATTTTATTAACGAGCGCCTGTACTTGATCGTAGTTATAACCGGCTTCTTCAAGTAACTTTTTACGCTTCGGGTAATTGTCCCACTTCCCGTCAATCACTTCTTGTGCAATCTCTTCAATCGTTTTTTTAGGTTTGCTATTTGTAAGCGCGATATTTTTATTACAGTCAACTGATTTCGTACCAACGCCCGGCACCGTGCCGTAAGCGTCGTACTGCCACAATACTATACCGTCAATTTTAGGCTGTGTGTTATCCCACTCCGCTACCCACTTTTTACAGTCTACGCCTTTTAAGAGGTTTTCCCACCACCACGAATTAGCATAGATGCCGACGTCGTAGCCTTTCATCAAGCGTAACCACTTGTTAGCCACTTCTTTCGCGATCGATTCCTGTTTGTTTTCTTCGAGGTCCAGGAAGATCGGATAATCAAACTTCAAACCCTCAATCAATCGTTTCAGGTGCTTCACTTCGCCGTCCACTTTATCTATCGTGTCCGCGTATGAATAAAAATACACGCCGAACGGAATACCGAGCCGTTTGCACTCGGAAACGTTACGCGTATATTGTTTATCGTCTTGCTTTTTCAAATCTTGGCCGTAACCGCATCGGATAATCGCGCCCTCAATGTGTGGTTTCGCTTTTTCCCAATCGATCGTGCCGTCATGGTAGGAAACGTCAATAATCATAAAACTGCCTCACTTTCTCTCTAAATCTTCGATTCGATGGTTAATTACTTTTATCTGCTCTTCGATAACCGGTATACGCTCGCCAAAATTATTATGCTTCTGCACCTCGCGTGTAAGGTTATCAAGTTTCGTATCTGTCACGGCCTGATTGATCCGTAAATTTTCGTTAGTTTTTCGGTTCCCGGCCCAAACCGTTAAGATCGTGCCGGCTAAAGTAAGTACACCCGATATAACAGCTATGATTATTTCGTCACTCATAAGAAAGTAGCCTCTTCGTCTGTAGCGCTATCAGCAGCATCATTATTAACCGTGCTGCTGGTTGTGCTGTTGTTCGCGCTATCCGCTAACCCCTCACCGATCAGATAACCAACTACAGACGCGCCGGCCATAATCAATGCCGCGATGCTTTCGCCCTTTGAGTTATCCCCGGTGAAATAAATAACGAGCATCGATACAAATCCGGCAAGCGACAGCCAAAATTTACGTGAAGTAAGTTTTCTAATCCAATCTTGTTTAGTCATGGTATCAACACCCCCTCTAACGTAAATTATACCACGTTTGGTGGTTAAGGCAATAGTAAAACTACGTGACAACTATTTTGCCTTACTGCGCGTAGGGTTTCAGCCATTTTGACAGCTATTTGACAACTATTTGACAACTATTTTTTGAAATAGTTGTCATGCTCTAACGTAGTAATTTCAGGCGTTCTAGCGGTTAGTGACAGCTATTACAACTATTTTACCCTACATATTTATATATTTTTAAAAAAAGTATAGTTTTTTAGCTTACAGTATTTTTTTCAAAATACTTGGGAAATAAAGGAAAATAGTTGTAATAGTTGTCACGAAACTGGAAACACCTGATATAACGGCGTTTGAGGTTGACAACTATTTGTTGAAAATAGCTGTCAAATAGTTGTCAAATAGTTGTCAAATAGTTGTCACACCGACCTAGTATATATATAATACTACGAAGTAGTATTATATATATACTAGGCTACCTAAAAAATCACAGTTGGAAAATAAAAATAACTGTTCATATGAACAGTTAATAAAATGAAAGTACGATCCGATAAAAATAGCATAAAAAAACGTGCAAAATTTAATTTTTGCACGTGTCAAATTTATTGTTTTTGTATATCTAAAATGTGTTATAAGTATCTAAATAGAATCGCCTGGTATTCTGTGAAACACGATCCCCAACCACTAACCCACTCTCTGAAACCAATCTCAGCCGGGTAGCCGTTTACTTTTCCGGTAATAATTTTATCAGGTTTAGTATAAATATTCGGCTCGTAAATAGTACGGATAAGTGGCATAGGTTTATCGGTATGTATCTCGATATGATCGGTAGCAGAAAGTAAACGCCACTCATCAAATAGGCTTATTTGATACATTATTAAAAATCTCCTCTAAACTAATTTGCCTGTTATTTGCTGGTAACTTGCGTTTAATCGTAATTTTCATGATATAATAACCTCAATAAGAAAAAACATAATGTTTTTGATCCGGGCCATATAATTTTATGGCTCCGGATTTTTTTACAACATATACTTACCCCCTGTTATCTGATCCGCAACACGGACAAAAATTATAACGATAAGTTAACCGGCACTTACAGTTGGAGCAAATAAAAAATCTAGGCGTATTATCATAATACTGTATTTCCCATGTACCACAACTACCGGTTGTATTTTTATTATCAGCTTCTCTAATATCGCGCTTATACTCTTTAGTATATACGTCTATTTCGTCAAACGATCTGATAAAATCAGATTGCAGCAGATGTTTTAACCGGCGTTCTAATAAAAAAACGTTCGTTTCTTGAATAAAACAATATTTCATGGCCCAATTTAACGCGTGCAAAACATCGGTTTTTGTTATCCCGTTATGTGTATCTAATACCACAACTTCGTTAATTGCTTCTATTTTTTCCGCGTCGCTTGCTGCAACCTGGTCGATATTTTTAAATATTGCAGTTGCTTTTCCTATTTCCATCAAGATCACCTCACTTAATTAAGATTTTGCGAGTTAAATTTTAATTTGTTTAACTCAATTAAAATCAATTTAACTTACCGGTAACTTGCCTGTCATTTGCTTTTGTGTTGTTTACATTCTTCTCCGGTTCGCTCACATATTCCGCACGGTAAAAGATATTTACAGTTGTGTGTTGGCTCGTCTATAAAAATATATCCTGGTGTCGGTGGCCGTTTTGTTGGCCGTGGAATAATAAACATATTTAGCCCCCTTTAATTATTATCGTTTTGTGTCTGCATTGATGCGCCACAGTTTCCACAATAACGCATATGTGTTGATAGTATTGCTTCTCCGCAGTTGGTGCATTTTTCAAAAAAGCCATATATTTCATCTTCAAAATCTGTTTCTATCCACTCTCCGTGTGGTCGTTTGTCTTTAAGTGCTTCGATAGCCATATCATATGCTTCGATAATGTCCACATCTTCCATCACCAAGTCGCAAGCACCGCACCCGAAATCATCGCGGCAACATTCGCCTGTTCTTCCTTGTCGGTACACGCATTCTCTTTCAGCCTTGATAATGTCTATTGCTTCTTCTCTAGTCATTTCCCATCACCTTTCTTTTGCCATATTCACAGCCACCGCCTATTGTATCTGACATTAACCATATATCGCCATTTTCATCAATTATTTCATTCCCTATCCCACAATGATAACGTGGTTTACCGGTAAACATATCATGTTGAATAAATACAGAAAAAGCACAATCCTTACATGGAATTACTCTGCTGATTTCTTCACTACTAAACATTTTTATCATCTTCTTTCTTTAGATTCTGTATGTAACAAAATGTATATCTTGTGATGATACACCCCGAACACCAAGAAGTGAAAGCCTGTTGACACATATTCATTCGCCACAAATTACACTTTGGTTCATCTGTTTGGGTAAAGGTTGAAGTAATCACTTCTCATCATCTTCTTTCCTAATTGCCTTTGAGCAAAAATCATTCTCCGATACTTTCACTAATGCGCTTCGGCAGCAATATAAATTTGAATCTTTGTATAAGTATTTCTCGGGGCTTCGGTAATAAGCACAATTCGTGCAATATATTATCGTTGGCTCTTTCTTCTCTTCCACTTCTCTAATACACTTTGAAGCATAGTTAATTACTTGCTCATACGTGCAGTTTCCGTTTTTACAGTTGATACCCGGGCATTGATCGCATACAACATCTAAAATTTCCTGTAGCTCCATCGTGCAAAATTCAGCAGTCATATTTTTATACCTCACTTTTAAACATATTATACAGCTTTTAGTGTATGCAGTCAACTACCGAATTTAATAATTATTTCCTCGTAGCCTAGCGCGTGTATCAGTTCGGCCAAAGTCGGCAGCGTTGGCTTAACTTTGTTGTTTTCGATTTGGTCGAGAGTATTAACGTGGAGTTTTCCAGCGGCTTCTACTAGTTCGCAACGTGTCTTGTTCTGCGCCTCACGTGCTGCGCGAAGTTCGGCGCCGATCGTTTCCCAATTCTCGATTACAAGCGTTTTTGTTTTTGGCACATCCCACGAAAACGGCTTATTTATCTTGCAGATTTCGGAAAAATCTTCCGATTCTTCGTTATAAAACTCGCAATAGATGCAGTTTGATTTACTTTCACAATAATTTACTAATGTTTCAATTGTTTTTTTCATGATCTTAACTCTCCTTTTATATAAATACTCGAACGCGCTTTCCGTTTATTCTCTGTTCTTCGATTTCACAATTGAACGCCTTTTTAACCGTCTTAGAAAACTCTATCTGTGACATGGGCGTGAAATTATTCGATATACAAAACTCTCTGTACCGCCGATAGCAACCGCTTGTTGTTTGGTTTATTATCCCCTCTGCTCCGGCTTCTTTGAAGTATAAAACTATGGGGTTGTTGTTTTCCTCGTACTCTTCCAGCTCACGTTGGATCGCATCGCAAGTGGTAAACGCCTGATTTTGCAAAACCCGTGTTAACCCGTCAAGCGCTAATTGTATAAGCGCCTCGATTACATCGGCCCGCCGTAACTTGTACTTGATAAACGGATCAAAATCAGGCGCGTTTTTATCGAAAGTGGCGTTAAACGGTACGATGATTATTCGATCTAGCACGGCACCGGATTTATCCTTAATACGTGGTATGTTGTTAGCACTAAAAAGCAACTTCGCATAGTTGTTAAACTGGAACGGATCAACGCCTTTTCGCTCTACTGTGATTCTGTCACCTGATACTACTTTCTTGAAGATTGACGGGTTTTTAATAAATTCGTCGCCGATGTCGTCGCCGATATTTGCCAGTTTACCAACTAGTTCGGCGTTTTTGAATTTCTCGGATAATTCAGCAAGATCGAGAGCAGAAATATTATCCTCGCCTAGCATATGCAATATTAAATCGAGAAAAGTACTTTTGCCGTTCTTTTTGTCTCCGATCAGTATAAAGCATTTACGTAGCTCGTTACGCCTAAACAGGCAATACCCGGCCATTTCTTCCAGTAACGCGCGAATACTCTTGTCGTTACATGAAATCTTGTTCAAAGTCTTATTCAATAAACTGCTTTCGGCGTTCTCGACGTAATCAAAATTGATTTTATTAGTAACGATAATATCCGGGCTGAAATCTAATAACTCGTCGTTAATCAGATCGTACACGCCGTTTTTGAACGCTATATAATTACTGTTGTCTAGGTGGTCTTTGTTGTCAACAATCAACTCTAAATACGCGTATACCTCTTTTCGCTGCTCCGCTTTAAGGTTAGGTATATATTTTATCATCTGTCGCATGATAGCTTGCTTTCCTGATACATACACGCCGTTGTCATAGATATGCAGATTACCGTTGATGCGAATCACGTGAGCTTCATTTTTCAACCAGGCTGCAAACCTATCGAATAGAAACACGCCTTTTTGATAAAATGCGGGCTTCTTAAACGAATCGTCTCGTAGTATACTATCTATCTCTTTTTCATCTAACGGATCAGTTAATACATACTCGTTAATTATCCGGATAGTTTCTTTGATTTCTGAATTTGAAAACCCGTTACTTTGTAAAGTTAGAATGTAATTAAATAACGCTTGGTTGCGCCCGTCGCCTGTTTCCATATCCAGGAACGAAATATCTTTCACGTTTACAGCGGTTAACCATTTCGGCGCGATTTGGTAACTTTCCTCGGGTAAAATATCATATACCACGGCGCGTTTTTTGCCGTTGTACTTTAATACCTCGTAGCTGTTTTTATTCCCTGTTTTAATGTCAGCGGTTAATCCGATCGCGGTTTTTTTATGCGTGCCGCATGAATCAAAAACACTACCACGCCTAAACAGAAAATGCATACCGCGAGAAGTGGCATATACCCGGCATAGTATGTTTTTTTCTTCAACGATCTTTAGAAGAATTTCGGCTTCGTTTTTGTTATCGAGATCGATTAACACGGTATCATCTGCGAGTATACCGGCGTACTCGTTTAGTTTATCCACCTCTTCAATCGTTAAAAAATCGTCGGCGGTTTTGTTTTTAAACGCCATTGTACACTTTTTATTATTTGTAGGTACGAATCCCTTATAAAAAATATCGCTCATACTGCTACCCCGAATTTATTTAATAGTCTGTCGTTTGCGAGTAGTATATACCACTCAATATTTAACCGTTTCGGCACCGGCTCACCTGTAACGCTGCCGTTTTCAATGTAGCAGCTTTCAGGCGTGTTCGCGTATTTATTTCTTCGTGATCCGTTAACAGCAAAGATTGGACCGTCGCCGAACGCATTACTAGCAAACACACGGAAACATTTATTATCGTACGTAAACCCGTTATGCTCCACGTGTTCGAATTTACTGGATAGTTTCACCACTTTTTGGAACATAGCGTAATCGTTGCAATTACGGATCGTTTCAGCCGGGGTTGTGCCGTACATGAAATAGTCATTTAGCGCCTTGTTGATGATAGGAAGATCATTATCAAGCGTCGATAGCTCTTTAACATACGCGCCTTTTCGTTCCCATTTACCCGCTTTTTTATCGTAATCTGCGTACTTGAATATGTAGTTATTAACATCGCCCTGATAAATGCGCTCGATGTACTCAAATTCAAGCCTCATATGCGTGCGGTTTTCCCACTCATAGCAAATATCATCTAGTTTCGCAAAATCGCGCTTATGAATCTTAACAATTAACCCATCGGTGTTACTCTGTACTAGTTCAAACGATGGTATTATTTCAAGTTTTTCGATCAGATCGACAAGCAGCAGTTGCCCGTTGATGCAGATCAAGTTCGCGTTTCTAGGATCGAACGCCGGGTTATCTTTATCTTTACAAATCCCGAACGTACCGTTAATTACGATCTTCAACGGCGCTTGCTCTTTCTTCTTGCCCTCATGCTTTAGCTGTAACCGGCGTTCGTAAATCTCTTTGAACCGTTCCGGCTTTCTTGCGTTCCTGGTTAGCAGATTCCAATAAATCATTAACGACGGGTAATAGCTCTCGACGTCTATATGAATTAAATAGTGATCCTTATCACATTTATATATGTATTTCTCACGTGCGCCATGAATACCGCCAAAACCTAAACTATGGTTAATACCGGCAATAGTCCACGTGAACCCTTTGTTTTTCTTTGTGCCTCGCTCATACCATTGATTTTTTGTATCGAAAAACCACGATTGAACGTTCTTGTACTTTGTCAGGACCAGGCACGGGAGCGTAAACAACGCCCACTCGTCAGTACGCTCTACTTTTTCACATTCAAGTATTTGTGCGCTGATTTGTGCTTTCGTCTTGCCGATCGAAGAAAACGGAAGATTAAACATTTTAACCAAACCTAGAAGCGCGTCAAACTCGTTTTTAGTTTCGGCAAACACGTTTAACGTTTCTTTCACATCGTTAATACAGTATTTCTCGGTTTCCCGCTTCTCTTCTTCTGTTAACGGCCTGTCAATATCGAACGGCACGCTAGTTTCGTGGATGTTATGGCCCTGATACGCTTCTAACTGTTTAAGTGATTTATCTCTGCTTGGTTGTACATCGTAATTTATTATCTTAATACGGCGTAACGCGTCCGAAAACATATAGCCGGGTAAATTCTTGTTGATTATCCAGTCATTGATTTTGTACGGGTTAAAACCGCATAAAATACCTTTATAGATATACTGATCGTAGTACCTGGAATTATAGCCGACGTGGATATACTGTTTATGTGATGCGTAGTAATAGGCTAATTTCTTTGGATCGTCCCAAATGATAGTAACCTCACGGGTAAACGGATCGATGAACACAACAAGCCAATTATATTTAAATATCTCAAAATCGTAGCCAACTAACATTTTAATACCTTGTACCTGTGAAATAATTACCCGTGCCGGCGCTGTTGCCGACACGGATAATTTTAGTTTTAGCCCTCGTAAACCTCGTTGATCTTTATCGGGTTGAACGCTTTCGGATCATATGTTACATCGAGCGTCAAACCGAATTTCTCGCACTCTTCGAAAATATCAAGCACGCAATCATTAAACTGCGAATAATTGATAAACTCCGGTACTGTTTCCGTTTCCAAGTTATCGAGCCAAGTAATAACAGATTGGATCGCTTTCGCGTCCGTCCACTTCTCGCTGTTGTTGTTGCCGTAAATCTTGCGATTAAAAAACAAATACTGCTTGTTGTAGTCGCCGCCAATAATCTGCATCTGACACGTAAACATCGGATAGCCGTCTTTTTTTGTTGATGTGATTTCCATCTTCTTAATCTTAACGGTATAATCGCCCGCCGGGACCTCGGGAAAATCAACCGCTGCATTTGCTTTCGCTTCTTCTAAATCTTTCTTGAATTGATCGGTATTCACCGCATTGTCGAAAATCGAAAAATCAAAATCGTTATCCATAGTTTTTTCACTCCTCTGTAATATTTCTGCGTCTGCGTCTACGCGGTACTAGTTCCTCACTCTGTTCCGGCTCGGGAATATACGTACTAACTGCTTCTACTGTTTCCGGTTCAGTCGGTGGCGGCGTGGTCGTGTCGGGAATATCGAACGGCAACTCTACCGCGCTTTCGTCACGTGTCAAGCGTCTGCGCCGTGTCGGTGCTTTCTCCACCGGTTCGGCCTGTTCCTGTTCCGGTTCAGTTGTGGCCGGTGGTGGGGTTACTGGTGCCGGTGCCGGTGTAGTGTCTGCGGTTTCTGAGCGTCTGCTTCTTCGTGTCGGTGTTTTCTGCACTTCTTCGTGCGTTACGGCTTCGTCCTGTTTACTCATTTCTGCATCTGTTTTCGCGTTCTCGAACCCGTAATAGTTACGGATTTTTTCGTCTACATACTTGAGATCATTATCGATCGCGTAAGACGGGAACATACCAGCCGGGCTTTTTACTGTGTCCTTGCCGTTATTCTGTGTGACAAATGTATACGTGCCGTCACTAACGTTTGTTTTCAAGACGATTGTACTCATACCCTCAAGTACGATCTTTTCATCAAGCATTTTGCCAATAGTCTTTAACCGCTCCGTGCCGTCGTTGTCCGTGTCTACATGACACATGATATACACGATAACATCATTCGGTAATGTTCTTACGGCGTCTACAACGTCCCAGGCGTGACGCGCGATCTCGGTAAACTTATCGTAACCGCGTTCGCTTGAACGGCGCATAAACTCGTTAGCCATCAAGTATTGAAAATCATCAATGACGATCGTTTTCACGCAATTAGCAGCGGCTTTCATATCTTTAACAATCTGTACCGCATCGTCTGTGTTCTTTAGCGGGAAAGTAGCGCCGTTTCTAAACGGTAAAATCTTTCCCTGTACGTTAATCACGGCTAGTTCGTTGGGCTGAAAGTTACGCATCGAGTAACTTTTACCTGTACCGGACCGGCCCAAAATAAATACAACTGTACCCATTCAAATTACCTCTCTTTCAAAAATCGCCGAATTTCGGCAGATCATCGTTATTTGTGTTTTTCTTAGTGGTTGGAAAAGCCTCGTTGAATTTATCCAGCTGCTTCGTTATCTGTTTTCTGTTCAACGCAGCCGTTAATCCGCCGATGATCGTAACAATAACGATAGTCGCGCAAATAATCAGCGTAATAATAATACCTGTACTCATTCCGTCAAATCCCCTTTCCACCCGATCACGTACCGCGCCGGGTTAATTTCATATTTATCATGCAACAGTTGGATAACGTCGCTTGATAGCCTGTTTCGCCGTGTGCAATCGGCTACATATCCGGCGTAGCGTCCGGATAACTTAGAAATATTCTTTAGCGATAAATTACGCTCGAATTTAATTATCTGTTTCAATTTTTTGCCGTCGATTTGATAAATCATTTTATTGATAAACTTTCTCCGCGTTCACCGAAATGCGCTAGATTAGTACCCGGGTGCGTTTCGATGTATGCAGCGATCGCGTCAAGATTCGGTTTCTCTTCAATCTTTACCAGTTCGTCGGGTAAATATGCGGTTTCTACGTCAACAATAACCGGCACTTTTCCACCGTTAGCCCTGATGCTCACGGTAAAAAGATCGCCTTTGATTTTAGTCTTTCCCGTTGCTTTCATACTGTCAAACATTCGGGATGTGAGCGAATCAATATTCGCCTCTAGCGCTTTTCGGCGCTTGGTTAACCGCTCCGCTTCCTGTTTGAGCGAATCAATGTTCGCGCTCAAATTTTTGATGATCTTCGCGTAATTCTCTATCTTCTCTTCGTAGTCGGTGGTAGTGTCTGCGAGTACATCGGCTAATAACTCCGTATCTACTACTTCTCCACTTTCGAGAAGTTCTTGCAGCCGCAACAGATCACCAGTCAAATCATACAAATTCATTTTAAAATTACCTCACTTTCTAAATTATTAAACACCTGATTATTTAATAGCTTTACTAGTCTTGTTTGTAATTGCTCAAACCCGGACGGATAAACCACCCACGCATACCCGCCACTATCTCGTATCAGTTGGATATTATCTAGTTGTAGCTCGCTAGGCCGTCCGCTGTCGGCCTTAACTTCTATACCGACAAACCAACCGTTAACCGATGCAAGTATATCCGGTACGCCTCGCCTAGTATACGCGTTAGCGAAAAACTTAACATAATAACAGTTGTGGTTTTTCAACCAAGTTTTGATTTTGTTCTCGAAATTTTTTTCTGCCGCCATCTTCAAACCTCTTTCAGTAAATGGGCGTTTCTTGCTTATTGAACAAACGCCCCGGAAAAAGTCACTTGTATTTCTAACGCGGGATCGCACCGCAAATTTAGCTTATCTGTCATTTATTCTATAACTTTAGGTGTAGTTTTGTAAATAGTGCAAAATACACAAATTATTGTGTGTATTTTTGTTTGAAAAGTTCATCGGTGTAAGTCTTGCGTTTTCGCTTGCGCCTGTTCTTACTTTGTTCTGCAACGGTCGCCCAACGACAATTTGACGGAGTATAATTTCCGTTGTTGTCTATACGATCAATTGTTAATTTATCAGTATAGCCGTTGGATATAGCCCAATTGTAAAACGTCGTGAAATCGTTTAACCATTCGTTGCAAATTCTTATACCTCGTCCGCCCCAATCGTTATATCTAACCGCATTTATATTGTAACAACGAGTTTTCATACAACTCCAAATACGATACAAACGTGTTTTTGTTTTATTGTGTTTTGAAAACATTGTTGATGTATTATCTTTTCGTAAACAACCACAACTTTTAGAACGTCCGTTGCGTAAATCGGAACGTTTAACGATTTTGACGTTTCCACAATCACATTTACAAACCCATT
>JAEIGA010013257.1_pt1 | contig 12542 bp, 4 predicted proteins | sample 9270691 | NCBI WGS metagenome assembly JAEIGA01 (sample SAMN17057246, study PRJNA624740) | gut metagenome | biome: biome; isolation source: fecal sample | host: Bos grunniens | place: China: Xizang | collected 2019 | reverse complement strand
TGAATCAGGAGACCAGACTGCAAACTCAGTCTTGTCACCCATGTAAACGCACTCTTCGAGTGGTGCTACCGGAACTGGCAATTTGTTGTCAGTTGCACAAGAAGCAAGCATAACCGCCGCCATTGATGTCATCAGTAAAGTGTTAATTTTCTTCATCATATTTTTAATCTTTTCATTTATTCGAATGCACAAACCTTCGAATTTAAACATTTTCCCGCATATATATTTCATATATATGACGAAAAGACGGAAAACTCTGACGAATGGAGCAAATTCACCGATGAAAGGAGGTGAGGCTTAAACCAATGACACTCAACAAGATGAATGGTTTGCCTCGCAGTCCAAACCATGCGAGGCAAACCACCCATCACACTGATTCACAAAGCATTACGCATCACCCACTAGTACCCTGGATTCTGCTTCAAAGCCTTGTTGGTAGCTAATTCGGTCGGAGGGATCGGGAATATATTCATATATGCCGGGAATGACTGGCCTGAGTAGCTGGAGCCACCCTTGTATGGCCAGAGATATGAGTCCGAGTCGAAGAGTCTGAAGCGGATCAGGTCTGTGCGTCGATGTGCTTCCCACATCAGTTCGCGGGCCCTTTCCGCCACCAGGAAGTCAGTATCAATTGGCACGATAAAACCTGCACTTTCACCAGAACTTTCAGCAGAGCCTTCAGCAGAACCGTCCGCAAGACCGGCACGCTCTCTCAAGGCCGCAATCTGCGCAGAAGCATCCCCACCTGTGTGCATGCAGGCCTCGGCATATATGAGATATATTTCTGCAAGGCGGATCATCGGAAAGTCCACGTCTGCAAAGCCCTCGGTGGCTGCAGTCGGAAGGAATTCCTCCTCAGTCTGATCGTGAGGTATATTATTGAATTTCAGCGACGACCAACCATTCGTGAAGACATATAGCGCTCCGTCCATGGACTCCTGGCGGCCCTTGATATAGAAGGACCTGGCCCTGAGATCGTCAACCTCATAGGTGCCGGTCACATAGTCCTGGCCGCTGACATTGAAGTACCTGGAGACGAACTCATACGGCACCCTGAGTCCGGCCCATCCATTGACCTGACCGTTTGGTTTTGAGGTATCTGTGATGTCTGTCGAGGCGAGGGATGCAGCGAGGATGTAGGTGGTACCGCCATAGGACTCGGTGCTGCCGGAATCATATGCAATGGACCAGAGCATCTCGCCACGGGCCTGAGGGTTCTCGCCGTTATCACCTCTGAAAAGAGCTTCATAATCCGGACAAAGCGCATATCCCATCTCGAAGATCTGCTCACAGACCGCCTTGGCTTCAGCCCACCTTGGGACTCCGGTATATACCTCCGAATTCAGGTACATTCTGGCCAGCAGACCGGCTGCCGCACCTTTGTCTGCACGAGGATAAAGTGCACGAGGCTCAAGCATGGGACTCTGAGAAGACAGCAAATCGGTGAGCTCGCTGACACAGAAATCAAACACTTGAGTTCTAGACACTTGCGGTGGCATATATGTACCGCCGAAAGGAGACTCCTCAGTCGAGAACGGCACCTGTCCGAAGCAGTCCAGGGCCATCCAATAGAGATATGCCCGGATGAATCGGGCCTCAGCCCGGAAGGTCTGGACCCTGGCAGCCAGAGCCTGGTCGACACCTCTTGCAGCCAGTTTTTCAGGAGTGGTCTGGCGGAGATATTCATTGACGTAGGATATGCCCTGGAGGGTGCGGACATAGACCGCATAGATGGCATCATTCTGGGCATCGTTCCAAGTATTGGTATTCAGCGCGCGGACCCAGGCGTCGTTTTCCCAGGAGCACTTGGCTTCGTCCGTGGTGGTTTCCTGGACTGACCAGAAGGCTCTGATGAGCTCGGATGCGCCGCCATCCATCTGCTGCAGATCCGTGAGATCGTTGCTGGCAAACTGAAAATACAGCCGCGCAAGACCCTGCATATATGCCTGCTCATCAGCACCATAGACATATTCGGAAATAGGTTCCGTCTTGTCCAGCGGCAGGGTGTTCAGGTCGTTCACGCAGGCTGGCAGCGCAATGGTTGCAGCCAGGATGGAAGAAAATATGGGGAGTGTCATTCGTTTCATAATATATTGCTGTTTTGTTCGTTATCTCCAATTGTTCGTTAGCACTGAATAGGGATCAGAAGTTCACATTGACGCGGAGGGACCAGGTGCGTGGTCGTGGCCAGATGGTGCCGTCGATTCCGTTTTCCGATATGACTTCCGGATCCATTCCGCTGTAGCCGGTCAGGACGAAGACGTTCTGCATGCCGAGAGCAAGACGGATGTCAGTTTCCCATAATCCGATACGGCGGAAGGTATAGCCGAGGTTGATATCATCCAGTCGGAAGAAGGATGCGTTCTCGAGGAAGTAGTCAGAGTACCATTGCTGTGCACTGTTAGGAGCCGTGAACCCTGTGGTCTTGACCAGGCGGGCCTGATTCGGAAGACTGCCGGAATTGAGGTCCAGGGCTGCGGTAGAATTGGCTGAAGCAAAATCATTGAACACCCAGGTTCCGGCCGAGCCATGGCCATTGAGTCCGAAGTCCCAACCGCGGTACGAGAGCTTGAGATTCACACCATAGAAGAACTTCGGTGCAGCACTCTTACCACTCATATATCTATCTGATTCTGTGATGGTTCTGTCTCCATCCTGATCCACAAACTCATTCTGCAGAGGATGGCCGTCGCTGTCATATTTCTGCTCATATACATAATAGGTATATGGTGCATATCCGACCATCTGGCGGCAGAGATAGCCTCCGGTTCCTTTGGAAATCGTGCCGGTTTCGATGTAGTAGTTATCGTCCTCGGTCGGGTTCAATTTAGTGAATCTGGTATCCTGGAAGGTGCCGTTGAAACCAAGCTGGAGGCTCCAGTCGCCAGTCTGGACAGGGATGCCGGACAGCGCGAATTCCAGACCTTTGTTGCGGATGGATCCGACATTGGTCATCAGCTTGTTGCCGAAGTTGGAGCCCATCGGGATCTGCACGGAGTTGAGCAGGTCACGCGTATCACGAATATATGCATCCACGCTTCCACTCAGGCGGTCCTTGAAGAATCCGAAGTCCAGGCCGGCATTATATGTAAGCGTCGTCTCCCAGCGTATTGTCGGGTCGTAGGCCTGTGGTGTAAGCAGCTTGTAATATATTCCCTCACCCATATTATACATATATGAGGGGTCGTTGGACAGATTATATCGTGCAAGGTGGGCATAGTCCCCAATGCCATCCTGCTGGCCTGTGAGGCCGACCGAGAGTCTTAGTTTGAGATTGGACACCTGCGGTACCGGCTTCATGAACGGCTCCTGGGCAATGTTCCAGGCAAAGGCACCTGAAGGGAAGAATCCCCAGCGATGTTCCTTGGCAAACTTGCTGGAGCCATCTCCACGGGCTGAGAAGGTGAACACATAACGGGAATCGAGCGAGTAGTTCACACGGCCGTAGAATGAGACCATATTGTTCTCATTGCGGTACCACAGATATCTGCTGGCAGCTGTCTCACCCGGAGCGAGGTCCATCTCGTGTGTTATGTTGCGATATCTGATGCTGCGGCTTGCCCAGTAGTTGTTCTGCCATGAGTAGCCGGCCATTATGTCCAGCTTGTGGATGCCCCAGTTCGGGCTGTAGCCGGCATATGCTTCGAGAAGCTGGCTGCGGCTGAGATTATATCCCTTTGTATATCGTCCGATCTTCAGATTGGCTGTGTCAGTATATGCCTGGAAGGATCCCGGACGCACTCCGTTGTAGGAGTCTGTGGCAGTGATGTCCAGTCCTGTGCTCACATTGAAACTCAAGTCCTCGAGTCCGTGGACCTTGTAATTTGCGGCCAGCCTGCCGATGAATCTGTATGAATCTGCCGTGCTGATGCCGTCATACAGCATCGAGAGCGGGCTCGGACCCACCAATATATTCGGAGAGAATGCTGCTCCGCGGCCGTTTCCGTAGTTCCAGTAACCGTTGGTGGTGGAAGTATCGATCGTGCCGTCGGGGTTGAGCCAGTATGGATATACTGTAGGGTTGAAGAAGGCTGCCTTGCCGACTGCCGATCCGTCCGCATAGTCCTGGCCGGAATAGACACCCTTGAGATTGAGGTCGAGGTTCAGATGTTTGTCCAGAAAGGCTGGAGAGAGGATCATGTCTGCAGTCAGCCTGTTATAGTTTGAACTCTCCAGAGTTCCTTCCTGGCCGTTGTAGCCAAGTGACGCTCTGTACGGCATCTGTATTCCGTGCACACCATCATCATTTCCGTGCCTCCGGCTGTATTTTCCATACACACTGACGTTATGGTCGGTGGTGAAGGCCGGGCGGAAGATAAGATCCTGCCAGTCAGTCTGATAATCCCCTGCCAGTTCAGCTATTCTGCCACCGGTTTCAGTTCCTGACGGATATATCTCCGAATAGAAAGCCATCAGTTCAGCTGCAGACATAACCGGCACCTTCCGCGAAATGTGCTGCACACTCACCGAGCCATTATATGACACTTGGGGCCGACTTCCCACGCCTTTCTTAGTAGTGATAAGGATGACACCATTCGAGGCTCTGGAGCCATATATTGCCGCAGCAGAGGCATCCTTGAGTACTGAGAATGATTCTATATCGTTTGGATTGAGCAGATCCAGCGGGTTGGACATCGCCCCGCCGGCGCCCTGGGCAACGGGCACTCCGTCAATTACAATGAGCGGATCATTGGACGCATTCAGCGAGGCTGCACCTCGGATTCTGATTCGGGAACCGGAGCCTGGTCCGCCATCGCCCGGGGTGACCAACAAGCCCGGCACCTTACCCTTGAGCATGTCCTGGGTATTGACCACTGCTCCCCTGTTCAGATCCTCTGCCTTGACGGCAGCCACAGAGCCGGTCATATCGTCCTTTCTTACCGTGCCATAGCCTATGACCACGGACTCATTCAAGAACTCAGAGTCTGACTTTAAGGTGAGTGTGGATGGGACCTGAGAGGCCTGGATCACCTGAGTGGCATATCCTATACAGCTGAATACCACTGGAGAGTCAGGGCTGGCCACAGTGAGGGAATATCCGCCGTCAGCATCTGTTGTGGTTCCGTTGTCGGTACCTTGCTCCATGACAGTCGCACCGATCACCGGCCCGAGATCATCCTGGACAGTTCCGCTGACCCCGTATCCACCTTGTGCAGACAAAAGAACGCCACCTGCAAACATCATTACAAGTGACGTCAGTATATTTTTACACCTGTTCATATCGGATCGTTTTTCTAGTTTATAATCATTACAAAACCCGACAAAACAATCCTTATTCCAAACCCCTCTTTCCACTCCGAAACTATCGTGTGTTACACAAAACCTGCTATTTCATGTAGCACACGAGTCCAAAATTGGGATATTAGGTATAAAAAGCAACGCGTGCTACACGATTTACTCGATTTCGTGTAACACGCGCTTCAAGACTGGTGTCAAGACCAGTTTAAAAGTCGGTTTAGAAGTTGGTCAGGAGACGGAACTCACCGTTCTTGAGGGTGATGGTTCCTGAAACTGAACCGCCGTTGATGTAGTCTGTCCAGCTGCCTGAAGGAACTGTGTAAGACACTGCAGATGTTGAGAAGTTTCCAACCACATGGAAGGTCTTGCCCTCAGCTGTACAGGTGATCTTCTTGAGGGATCCGTTTGGAGTCCAAGTGAAGCTTGCATCACCATCGAAGAAGCGTGGGTTCTCACGACGGAACTTAAGAAGGACTGCATATGTGTCGTACAGAGCCTTACGTGCCGGAACTGCCATATACTCATCTGTCACAACCGGCTTCTCACCTGTACGGTCATTGTAATCGATAGAATAGTCATAACCGATCTCACCGAACTGCCAGATCATCTTAGGACCAGGAACTGTGAGGAAGAATGCTGCTGAAGCACCTGCACGACGCATTGCCACAGTGAGTGCATCCTCAGACTCGCCTGGAGTCACAGATGGATCAGCCGGACGCTGGCCAGGAGTCATGAGCCATACCTTCTCTGCCTCATGGCTGAAGTATACATCATAGGTACCTGCAGCAGGAACTGCCATATCCTGTGAGCCTGAACCGAGGGTAAGGGCATATCCTGTATTGAGAGGAAGCTTGTATCCCTTGGTCGAAGCTCCATAGTTGAAGGCATCGTTCCACTCACCGTTTCCACGGATCTTGAACATATCGTCAGCCTTGAAAGTCACACCCTTTGCAGAAACGAATGCACCATCAGCTGTCATTGTGATATCTGAACTCCAGTTGGTGAGAGTACCGCAGATTCCCCATGTAACTGACGAAGCATCGGCAGCTGCACCATAGCAGAGGCGCTCCTCGTCGTGGCTCTCCATGTAGCTAACCCATCCGCCATAAAGGCCAGCTGTCTTCTCATATGAACCGGAGAAGTCATTGCTTCCACCGCCGACTGCACCGCGGTAAGAACCGTTCATATTTCTCCACAGCTTGATGCCGTGCTCAGCAAGAACCTTCTCCTCTGACCAGTCAGCAAGATGCTCAAAGATCACCACTGCATTTTCGTTGACTGTCCAGATGTGGTCTGCATAGCCCTTGAGGATGTCCACGCGAGACTGATCGTAGCGTCCCCATGCTCCAACATCTCCGAGAGTATTGTTCTGGGTGAATCCCTTGGTGAGGTCGAAACGGAAACCATCCACATCGTACTCAGTGAGGAGATACTCGAGGCTTCTCTTCACGTGCTCCTTCATGAGAGGATTCTCATGATTGATATCGTGATATACATTGAATTCATGTTTTGCAACCACGTTGAACCAAGGGTTGTTGTCTGCTGTGCAGTTAGAACCGCTGTTCCACCACATCTTCGCCCATGGGTGCGAACCTGTCGCATGGTTGTACACAACGTCGATAATTACAGCGATTCCGCGAGAGTGACACTCGTCGATGAATGCCTTATATTCCTCACGCGTACCGTAGAACTTGTCCAAAGCGAACCAGTGGTTAGGGTTGTAACCCCAGCTGAGGTTGCCGTCAAACTCCTGAACCGGCATGAGCTCGATTGCATTCACACCGAGATTCTGGATATAGTCGAGCTGCGCCATTGCACCTTCGATGTCATGAGATGTAGTGAAGTCACGGAAAAGCATCTCATAGATCACGAGGTCATTCCTGTCCTCAACCTTGAAATCCTTATGCTTCCATGCATACTCAGGCTTGTTGATCTGGAAAGCAGAAACAAGAGCCTTGGCTCCCTCAGGGAATGCAGGGACACCATCAATATACTGGTCGTTCCACTGATCGTAGACAATCTCGGTATATGGGTCACTTACGAAAGTATCAGCACCTGAAGCATTGCCGAGACGGTACTGGAAACGATACTCCTTGTCTGCATCGAAACCATCAAGAGTGATCCACCAGCAGTACTGCGAACCATCCCAATACATAGAGCCCTCGGTCTTGCGCTCCCAATTGTTCCAGTCACCTACGATATAGCAATACTTGTGGCTGCTGCCCGCTGTATCCTTGTCATAGAATGCAAAGGTAACAGAGCCGTCAGCATTGTAATTGATGCCATGCTTTACTCCCTCCGGCATCTTCTTGGTCACAAGTGCATCCGGAGTGAACTCCTCAGCCTGGAACTTACTGTCAGTCACAGAGCAGAACTGGTCTGCATCGTGGCTCTTTGTATTACCGTCGGCAGTTCTGACGATAAGGGCGATTCTTGTCACAGGTGTTTCGCCTGAACCGAAATATTCACGGATAGAAGGTTCCATCTTGAACTCCCAGTGATTGTCTGCCACCTTGGTAAAGTGAGTCTTCTCCTCAGTTGTACCCCAGTCTGTAGGGACGAACTTCCACTCGTCATCCACAACCACACCGAAGTGACCGTAAAGCTCACCTGAGTGGCCATAAAGAGGGTTGGATGCGTCCGGCATGAACTTGATAGTACAAGGACCGTCAGCGTCAGGATATGCTGGTTCCACTGTGATTCCAGACTCTGCAACCGGATAATATTCTCCTGGCTCTGTGCCGCCCACAGGCTTTTCTGCAGTACCTGCAGCCTGATTGACTGTAACCTTGACAGCAGGACAGCCGGATGAGTTGAATGTAAGCTCTGCTGTACGTGCTTCAGGGGTATTTTCAGTAACGGAGATTTCAATAGTCATCGATGAGTTTGCATAAGTCTTCGATGAGCTGAGCCATGAAGCACCTGAAGGCATGGTCAAGGCCCATGTACCGCTTGATGTCACTGTAAGAGTCTGAGTTCCTGCAGTTCCATCAAAATCAAGAACGGACGGAGTCACAGTAAGGATATTCTCATTAGGCACACACGCGCAGAATGCGAACATCGCTGTCAAAAACAAAATAAGAGTTCTTTTCATTGTCATTTAAGTTAATATCTGCAACCGGCGGTCGGTTCAAGGACCGCCGGCTATAATCAAGAGAGTGACCAATGGCCACTCTCTCTATGAATTAGTTTGCAGGTGTTGCACCTACTGCCATGAAATAAAGTGTATCCTCAGCCTTGTTGAGATATACATCATAAGAACCGGCAGGAACTGCAATGTTAGCACCATTGTTCTCAACAGCGATTGCCTCACCGGCAGCTGTGAAGACTCCACCACGGTTAACATCCCAGTTACCAGCGTTGAGCTTAACCTCAGCAGCCTCTGCCAATGTGAAGTTCTTGAACACATGCCAGCCAGCTGCATAAGTCATCTGGTAAGCAGTGTCAGCTACTGTCCAACCGTTGAAGCTACCAACAAGGTACCATGTGTTATCAGCTGTATCAGGAAGAGCTGGAGCCTGGCCTGCAGTCATGAAATATGCAGTTGTAGCGTCAGCGCTCAAATATACATCATAAGTACCGGCAGGAACTGCAATGTTAGCACCGTTGTGCTCAACAGCGATTGCCTCACCAGCAGCTGCGAAAACACCACCGCGGTTAACTGTCCAGTTTGCATCAGCCACGAACTTAACCTCAGCAGCCTCTGCCAATGCGAAGTTCTTGAATACAAAGAAGCTACCCTCCTTAGTCATCTGATATGCAGCATCTGCAGCAGTCCAACCGTTGAAGCTGCCCACGAGATACCACTCAGCTGGAACCTCTGGCTCTGGTGCAGGAGTAGTACCCTCACCACCTACAGCCTCAGAGATAGCCTTGCCTGGAGTCATGATATATACCTTAGAGTTTGTAAGGTCGAACCAGATGTCATAAGTACCGGCAACGAGAGTCATGTCGCCTGAACCGCCGCTGCATACGAGGTCGTATACGTGATCAACCTCAACTGCACCAGCTGCTGCAAGACCGTAGTTAGCTGTGTCAACCCAAGCATTGTTTGCGCGGATCTTGAAGCCACCGTCTGGCATAGCCACATTTCTTGCAACGAAAAGACCCTCAGTATTGGTCTTGTACATAGCAACGTCAGGTGTAGCACCCCAGTTGTTGACAACACCTACAACGCCCCACTCAGAAGCCTCAGGAGCAGCACCACCACCTGGGTATGAACCGTCAGTGATGAACCATGCCTTAGAATTGGCATCATCGAGATATACGTCATAAGTACCGGCAGCCACTGCGATGTTACCGCCATCCTGTGCAAGAGCGATTTCAGTGTTAGCTGCGAAAGCTGCACCCTCAGCAAGACCGAGGTTTACACCCCAATCAGCATCCTTGCGGAACTTGAGTTCACCCTCAAGCTCAACACCCTTCACAACATAGTAATTACCATCTGATGTAAGAGCAAGGTCACCAGCCCACTCGTTGAATGCACCGATAAGAGCCCATCCCTTGTGTGCAGGAGTCTCTGGCTCAATTGGATCTTCCGGCTCAACTGTACCAGCGTTCTCCTCAGTACCGAATGCCTTAGCGTTAAGCTCGAATGTCATCTCAGCAGGGTTGTTCATGTTAACGTAAACACGATACTTACCAGCTGTTACAGGGATGTTGTCACCACCTGCAACGAGGATACCGTCTGTTGCGCCCCAGTTAACATCCCAACCTGCGTCAGCGCGGAACTTGAAGCCACCGTCAGCAGTGAAGTCAACGTCAGCATAGAAACGCTGCTTAGCAGCATTGAACTGCATCACAACATCGTCGCCCCAACCGTTGAAATCACCGATCACACCAAGCTGGTTGAATGAGAAGTTCTTAGTAACCTTAGGAGCTGACTTGTCGAGTGTAAGGCTGACATATCTGTGAGTTGTGTAAGCAGCAATGTTGTCTCCACCACCGGCAACGAGTGGAAGCTCTGCAGCCTCAGGAGCCTGTGCCTCACCTGATGGAACAGAGAACTCATTGTTACCCCATGCCTCGCCTACGAACTTGAACTGGAGAGCAGAAACATCCTCACCGAAGTCGATCACACCGCTGTACTTAGTGTCAGTGCCATCGAAGTCGAATACGAACTGACCCTTACCTGGAGACCAGTTGTTGTATGCGTAGCTACCTGCTACAGTAAGCTTAGGATATACCTTCTCAGCAGCAGTTACCTTGCAAGATACTGTAACCTCGTTTGAGTAGATCTTTGAATACTCACCAACCTGAGCACCGATCTTGAATACCACGTTCTCTGCGATACCGTCAGCAAGCTTAAGGTCATTGAAGAGGATCTGGTTCAAAGTCTCATAAGCAACTACAGTAGTAGTGTCAGTAAGACCTGAAGTGATTGTTACCACAGTCTCAGGAGCTGCAACAGTTGAAGCCTCGAGAGAGTAGTTTACCTGAGTCTTTACGCCATAGTCAGCTGCAGTCCAGTTGAATACAACAGACTCAAGAGCCATGTTGGCAGCAGTGATTTCGATAGGTCCGTCAATAGCATCGAGAACTGGAGCTACCACGTCCTCAGGAGCTGAGATCTGAACCATCTCCGGCTGATAACAACCTGCGATCATTCCGAGCGCAGCAGCCATTGAAAGGAAATATTTTGTAATTTTCATATTCTTAAACTGTTTTATGGTCTAGCATAACCTGGGTTCTGCTCAAGGTCGAGGTTAGTAGAGAGCTCAGTTGAAGGAACTGGGAATACGCTGAAGTGCTCAGGAAGATCCTGTCCACCGAAGTTACCACCCTTGTATGTCCAGTTGTAGCCGCTGATCCACTTACCGAAACGGATAAGGTCTGTACGACGGTGACCTTCCCACATAAGCTCGCGTGAACGCTCAGCAAGGAGGAAGTCAGCATCGATAGTCTTAGGAGCTGCTACGCCGGCACGCTCAGCAAGAGCCTTCACCTGTGCAGAAGCATCTCCACCTGCATGCATACAAGCCTCAGCATAGATAAGGTTGATCTCACCAAGACGGATGAGAGGCCAGTCGATGTCTGAGAAGTTCTTTGTTGCAGCTGTTGCAGCGTAGTCAATAGGATCAACATCGTGAGGTACGTTGTTGTACTTGATGCATGACCAACCGTTAAGGAATGTGTTGAGGTTATCCTGCATAGACTCTGAACGACCCTTGATATAGAAGTAACCGGCACGCTTGTCAGTGTAAGTGTACTCACCAGTAGTATAGTCAGGGTTCTTCACGTCAGTGAACCACTTTGTAACGTACTCGTAAGGAACACGGTTACCTGCCCAACCACCGTTGATACCAGTGATGTTGATAGCACCGTCGTCACCTGAGAGAGTAGAGAGTGTGAGGTATGTTGTACCACCATATGACTGAGTGTGCTCAGCGTTGTATGCAGCAGCGAAAAGAATCTCACCCTTTGCATCAGGGTTCTCACCGTTGTCACCACGGAAGAGCTCGGCGTGAGTAGGAGCAAGCTTGTATCCGAGAGCGAAGATCTTCTCACAAGTTGTCTTAGCCTCAGCCCACATAGCTGTTCCTGTGTAAACCTCAGCATTAAGGTATACGCGTGCGAGGAGACCGAGAACAGAACCCTTGTCAGCACGTGGATAGTTTGACTGAGCAGCAGGCATTGCGCTTGTCTCAGAAGCGAGGTCGTTGAGTTCCTCTACGATGAAGTTGAAGACCTCAGCTGCAGGAGTCTGTGGAGGGTTGTATCCACCACCGAATGGAGAATCCTCAGTTGCGAACGGAACCTGTCCGAAAGTATCCATTGCTGCCCAGTAGAAGAATGCGCGGAGGAAACGAGCCTCAGCACGGTATGACTGGATCTTAGCCTTTACGTCAGCAGGCACGCCTCTGAGGTCGAGGTTAGCGTCTGAAGTCTGACGGAGATACTCATTTACATATGTTACACCCTGGAGAGTACGAACGTATACAGCGTAAACTGCATCGTTAAGAACGTCACCTTTCCAAGTGTTGTTGTTAAGGTCATTTACCCATGCATCACCCCACGCACACTTTGCAGCGTCAGCGGTAACCTCCTGAGTTGACCAGAATGCACGGATGAACTCCGAAGCACCACCGTCAGCTACCTGAAGGTCCTGAGTGTTGTTGGATACAAGCTGGAAGTAGATCTTTGTAAGACCCTGCACATAGCCCTGCTCGTCTGCACCATAAGCAGTCTCCGAGGTCACATCGGTCTCATTCAACGGAATAGTGTTGAGGTCACCGATGCAGGCTGTGAGCATTGCAGCAGCAGCCACTGCTGAAAAAATATTCTTAATATTCATTTTCATTTCG
>JAEIGA010013256.1_pt1 | contig 12542 bp, 11 predicted proteins | sample 9270691 | NCBI WGS metagenome assembly JAEIGA01 (sample SAMN17057246, study PRJNA624740) | gut metagenome | biome: biome; isolation source: fecal sample | host: Bos grunniens | place: China: Xizang | collected 2019 | reverse complement strand
CTTCGTAATCGAACCATTCTGAACACATTCTTATTCCCGATTCCTCCCTGACAGAGACAGCATCAAACTCCTTCAGGAGCGCAGAGCATCTCTCCAACAGAAGTGTCTCATATTCGAGTTCTGCAGTGCCGAAAGAGGCGGCATATGCGATACGTTTCACATCCCAACCTTCTGTAAATGCAAGAAAAGCATTCTCCACACCTGGGAAATAAAGAGGTCGCCATACCTGGTCACTTCCTACGACAAAGGCATCATATTCATCTGGAGCCACCTGGCTGTATGATTTCAGGACGCGAGGATTAATATATTTGTCCACAAACTGTTTTGTATTTGCTCCGACTACGGGGAGTTCCGCCTTGAAACGTCTTTCACGGAAGACTTCCGGAGCCTTCGATCCGCCCACCAGTCTTCGCAGCATCCTGCGGGCATATACGAAAGGCACTTTGAAAGCCGCCGGCCCTGGCATCTTGTCCTCAAGATCCAGAACGGTAGCCTCGTATCCAAGGCTCTCAAGAGTTGTCTTCAGAGCATAAGCCTGAAGCAATCCGCCATAGTTTGTATGAAGCGGCAATGTCACGATCGCTACCTTCATCTGAACATCCTCCTTTTAAGTTTTGACAGAGCGGAACGGAAATTTCTATATATGCGCAACGGTAGTGTTTTTCGGATGACATAGCTTTTCATATGCTTGTATACATCGACATTGGCTGCACCGAGTCCATTGAAAAATTCTTCTCGTTTCTCAGGTACAGGAAGCGATTCCGAAAAACCTCCGTTTTGAGACATCACAGACTGGACAGGCAGCTCGATCATCGTTTCAGCAGCTATTTTAGCCATGTATGCATGTCCCTTCTCCGAGTATACAAACACTCCTGAAACTCCCCTGTCATCGTCAAGCTCGGGCACCGAAGATGCAACACTCCAAAGATCTGCTACAGTCAGGTCGCTGCAGCTTCTTCCGACACGAGCCGGGCAATTGTAGCACGAAGGCCTTAAGGTCATGTTCTGCATGAAAAGAGCCATATAAGGATCTGCTTCAGCCTTTACTGACAGCACCTTTTCATCATTACTGTCCATGCAAGTGAAATGATAATGACGCCAGCTTCGTGACTTGTCTCTGAAATTGACTGACGATATGGTCTTGCCCGTCCTCTTCTGAAGTGCTTCAAGATACTTTTCCCAAAGCCCCGGACCAGGCACACCGTGACATGCAACATCGACAGCCAGCAGCGATTCGTGATCCCCGCCAAGATATTTCTTTAGACCTGCAATCTGACATGGCGTTCCGGTGAAAAGGACCTTCCTTCCATCCTTCAGATATTCCTTGGCATCGAAAAAAGACGAGTATGGGTCGCTCTGCACATATTTGGATCCACGCATCCTCTGCACCTGCTCCATAGTCTCTGCCTCGGCATGTCCCACAATCATATCATTCTCCATCAAGGCTCCGAACACCACTCCCCCTTGGTCAATGACAGTCTTTGCCAATGCTGGGAAAACACCACCAGATGATGAACCATCCACGAAGACATCAGACCTCACTGCATAGGCACTTATCGGGGCATGAGCCTCGAATGGATTAAGGACAGGACACACGGATTCGCACTTGCCGCATCCTATGCATATGTCATGATTGGCCACAGGATAGTCGAAACCCTCCACACGGTCACGCCGCATGACGATACACTGCACAGGGCATGCATTCACACATGCCGTACATCCGCAGCATTTTGTCTTGTCGCTTATCTGTATCATCTGCGTTCTCCTTTCTTGAAAAGTCCCTTGAGCATATTTCTCTCTTCACGCCCCATTCCTATTGTGTATATCATTATCGCAGACCATATTACACAGAGCGCGATGCTATAACAAGTTCCCCATATATTATCTGGCTTGATGAATTCAAACAGAGCTGGCACGACAGCCACACACGGAAGAACGACAAACAGACACTTGGCATAGACTTCTGTGACAAAGACTCCCACCGGAAATCCTGTAGCACGACCCAGCATGAACAGACGTGCCCAAAGGCATATCTGAGAGAGAGCGATCGCCACGATGACAGTAACTTCCGGAGCAGCTCCCATCTTGAGACATATATATGATATAGGTATATTGAGCAACTGAAGTCCACCCACCACAAGCTGATAGTTTCTGATGCGTCCGGTGGCCAGCATGGCTGTGATCATCGGATTGGACAGCGATTCGCTCAGCGCAAAAATCAGGAAGAGCTGCACGAAGAGAGTCGTATGCGCGGGCACATCCTTGAGCCATAAGCCAAGCACTGCATCAGTATTCAGAAGCAGAGGCAGTACAAGCATGAGAAGCAGATAGAATGACATTCTCGAGGACCTGCGCACAAGCGAGAACATATAACCGTATTCTCCGGATGCGTATGACTTTGTTATCTGTGGATTGACTGCAGTCATGAAATTTGTAACGAAACTCTGCACTGCTCCGTTGAGCTGCACTGCAACACCTCTTGCCGCGTTTACTGCCGGGCCTGAGAAGAGGTTCACCAGAATATTTCCACCCTGATCTCTCAGGACACCCGATGTAACTCCTACAAAATTCCACCCGGCGAAAGCAAACATCCCGCGGATCAGAGGTCTGTCAAAGACAGGACGATAACGGCATTCCGGGAAATGTCTCCTGCAGTATATTCCGTATGCCGCCCTGACGATTATCACTGTCACTGCCATGAGTGCAGCATATTCAACAAGTCGGTCTCCTGAAGAATAAGCAATAAGCAGGGCCGTTCCAAGCCTCAGGAGGCCATCAAGAATGCCGATATAGGCATATGCCGACATTCTTTCATGAGCAGTGATAGATGCCATCTGAGGCACGCTCATAAGATTGACCACAAAGGCTAAAAGTGAAAAGTGTAGTACCCATTCGGCAGCCGGTATCCTGTCTGGAGATATAGTCATCTCATTATTAATGAACCATATGCCTATCGGCTCTGCCAGGATGATTACTATCGCAGCCAGGATAATCTGAATTGTGACGGCAGTAGAATATACCTTGTTCAACTGAGCATCGGAGCCTTTTCCCATCTCAAAGGTGATAAACCTTGAAACAGCCGAATTCAGAGCACCGGAAATGATGGTGAACATCGACACGACTCCACCAACGACGTTATAGACTCCGAAGTCGGTTTCCCCCAGAGCCTCAAGCACTACACGCGAGGTGTACAGGCCGACAAGCATCAGCACAAACATTCTGACATATAGCATCAGTGTGTTGCGCGCAATCTGCCTACCTCTATGTACATTAGCATCCATATATCCTACAAATATACACAGAAGTTAGAAAAAACAGTAGTGTTGAGCCGAATAAAGGGAAATATAGACTTCTGTAGACGGTAGACGAAATATCTGATGATAATATTTGGTTGATTCAATAATTATATCTAAATTAGTGGTCGTAAATGAAATTAACACACTTAAAACACTAATACTATGGTAAGATATTGTGTAATGTGGAAGTTCAAGCCATCAGATGGTAAGACTCCAAAAGAACTCGCTGAAGATGTCAAAGAAAAATATGAGGCCCTCATGGGTCTTGTGCCAGGTCTTAAGCACATTGAAGTAGGAGTAAACAGAAATGAAGGAAAGACATCTTACGATGCAGTGATGATGGCAGACTTCGAGTCTTGGGAGGCTCTCGCAGCTTATAAGGCAGACACCTTGAGGGACAATGTAATTGAGTACGTAAAGACTATCGCCGAGGTTCGCGCAAAGGTTGAGTACGAAAGATAAAATACATCACATAAACAAAATCAGGACTTCAGTCGAAGTCCTGATTTTTTATTACTTGTTCTGATATTTCTTTGTGTGCTCGGCTATGAGGTCCGGATCATTGAAATAGTCGATCTGCATTGCCTTGCGTACATCTGCCAGAGTCTTGGCTGCCTCTTCGCGAGCTGCCTCTGATCCCTTGCGGAGAATCTCATATACAGCCGGGATGTTCTGTTCATATTCGTGACGCCTTTCACGGATAGGCTGAAGGATTGACTCCATTATATTGAAGAGGAACTTCTTGCATGTGCCGTCACCAAGACCGCCACGACGGTAGTGGTCCTTCATCTGTTCGAGGTTCTCATAGTCCGGCAGGAACTGAGCGAAGTGCTCGTCCTTGCAGAATGCATCAAGATATGTGAACACCACATTGCCCTCCACATGACCAGGATCCTCAATCTGCAGGTGCTCAGGGTCGGTGTACATGCTGTTGATCTTCTTCTTGAGTTCCTTTGAAGTGTCTGAAAGATAGATGCAGTTGCCAAGAGACTTACTCATCTTGGCCTTACCGTCTGTACCCGGAAGTCTCATGCAGACTGCATTCTCCGGGAGAAGCATCTCAGGAGTTACGAGAGTCTCTCCGTATACAGAGTTGAACTTGTGGACAATCTCACGTGTCTGCTCGATCATCGGAGCCTGATCCACTCCAACAGGGACAGTTGTTGCACGGAAAGCTGTGATGTCGGAAGCCTGACTGATAGGATATGTAAAGAATCCTACCGGAGTTCCCTTCTTGTTCTGATTCTCATCTTCGTCTCCCTCAGAGAAGCCGCGAAGCTGGATCTCCTGCTTTACTGTAGGATTTCTCTGAAGGCGCTGAACCGTAACGAGGTTCATGTAGTAGAAAGCGAGTTCGCAAAGCTCAGGCACCTGAGACTGGATGAAGATAGTCACCTTCTCAGGATCAAGGCCTGCAGAAAGGTAGTCAAGTGCTACCTCGATGATATTCTGACGGATTTTCTCCGGGTTGTCGGCATTGTCTGTGAGAGCCTGTGCATCCGCAATCATGATGAATATCTTCTCAAATTCACCTGAGTTCTGAAGCTCGACTCTTCTTTTGAGCGATCCCACATAGTGTCCGAGATGAAGTTTTCCGGTCGGACGGTCGCCTGTAAGTATTACTTTTCCCATTATTATTTCGTGTTATTATTATTCAACATAGATTTCTCCATTCGCTTCGCTCAGTCGAAATGACACTAGACTTCAGGTCTGAGTTCTGCAGGAAGAACGATTCTGTAAAGGTTACATCCGATGAGGTTACCGATAACAGTGCATGCATACACTCCGAGAAGTTCAAATGACCAGGTGTCAAAAGGTATTGTCATGTAATAGAAAGCGTCTGCAACGCAGTGTGTGAATCCACAGACAATGAAGAGAGGTACAGCAAAAAGAAGCGGGAGAATGTTCTTCTGGCGCGCAAATGTAACCGCAGTGGTCATCAGGAGACCGCAACCGATGCCAAGCAGACCACAGTTCAGTGCTCCAGTATCAAGCCTTTGAGCCAGAATCTTCAGAGCCTCCTGCTGAATCTCCCCTGCATTCGGAGAAACCCTGGTAAGAAGTCCCATACAAAGGCATCCTATGATATTGCCAAGGAGGATGAGGAACAGTGTTCCAATCTCATTCTTCTTGATAAAACCGGCCGTTCCTGTATAAAGTTTGAGCTTATATCCGACAACAGCCATAAGTCCCAGGGAGAAGAGCACAGCTCCTACAAGAGGACCGTATGCATCAACCTGATACCTCGATGCAAGGAATCCGAAACCGGCTGTTCCGATGAATATGCCCGCAAAAATCGACGAACGAAGTATATTAACCATATTATACACTAAATTAGCCTGCAAATATACATTATTTTATGCAATTATGAGTGCTTCTGAATGTCTGTCACTTCAAGAATATCATTCCTGACCATAAAACGGACGTTGTAGCCGGCGAAAGACATGCCGTATTCACGCTGCGGATCGTCATGATATGAGGGACGAGGATCAAGTCGCAAGGTCTCAATCAAGGACGGAATGACAGTCGTATCCTCTACCCTATCGGCAAGTGTTCCAGGCAGGACCACCCTTAGCGAACGCTCCTGCAGCTGATCCACATAGCCGCAGACCGCTTCAGGACGTGCATCAGCATACCTGATATAGGGCTTTATATCATATATAGGTGTACCATCCATCAGATCCGCTCCCGTCACATAAATGACCGGACCCTCTGGTGTGTCAGGCTCGACCGACGAAATCTTGACGCAGGAAAGACCGAGAGGATTAGGACGGAAAGGCGACCTGGTGGCAAAGACACCCATATGGGCGTTCCCGCCAAGACGTGGAGGACGTACCGTAGACTGCCAATGGCCAGTCTGCCGTCTGTTGGCAGAAAACTCCCAGATCAGCCAGATATGCGAAAAACCTTCAAGTCCTCTCAAGGCATCGGGATTTCGGTACTCTTTTTCAAAAACAATCCTCCCCTTCAGAGCTTTTGCCAGACCGCTTTGGCGCGGCACTCCGAATTTCTCCGGAAAATCCGTGTGAATATATGCTATAGGCCTAATTTCCATCACATAAAAAACAAGACCACAAATTTATCAAAATCTGTGGTCTAAATCAATGAGCCGGTTAATATCTTACTTGCATTTCCTGCAGGACTTGTCTGCTTTCGAGAAGTCTGCTCTTGCAGCTTTTATCTGCTCTTCAAACTTATTCTTCAGCTGTTCTTTTGTAAGGCCTTTGGTCTCAAGCTCATGCTGTGCCTTCTTGAGCGAATACTTCACCTCTTTACCTAGAAGACTGATATCGTCGTATAGCTGAGCATGCTCGATCGCACTACGATAGTGGATGAGAGCGCTCATCTGATCAGGGAATGCATACACTCGCTCTGCCGCAACACAAGAATCACCGTCAAAAGTATACATCTTGACATCTAGAATACCGTCATAGATATGGGTATACACCACAGCATCACCTACCATTTCCACCTGCTGGAAATCAGAACTGTGATCCCTTATAGCCTGACTCAGAGCCTGCTTTTCCATAGCAGCCTTTGCATCGAGGGCTCTCCTCTCCTTTCTGACAGGATTGTTGTTCATACACGATGTCACGGCAATCATTACCGTCATTGACAACGCAAAAATCATTGCTTTCATAACGCATAAATTTTAAAACATTCATGCGTCGCAAGTCAACATTCAGACCAAACCTGCTAGAACAATTCTGAAAGATCAATTGACTCGATTGTCTCGTATGCTTCCTCGGCAACTTCCACTGCCTTATCATATGCACCCTTTGTATACTCTGCCGCCTTGTCATAAGCATTATCCAGAAACTCTGCCGCCGTATTATAGGCATCTCTTGCATAATCTGCAGCGTGGTCAAAGGCATCCTTTTCGTGCTTTACCTCTCCACCCAATGCTACTCCAAACAATGCTTCAAACATTGCTTTTTCAGCTTTTGCCTGATCTTCCGGTGAAAGACTCTGCATCCATTTTCCCATCTCAACAGCAAGCATTTCAACCTCTTCAGGCTGACCTGTCTTGCCTGCCTCCATTATCTTGTTTACATAAGACAAGGTCTGCTCTTCTACAGTCATAACATGACCACAAGAGAATAATACAGCTGCAGCTGCAAGAATCAAAAACAACTTTTTCATGATGAAACATTTTAAAAGATTTACATTATCGTAGATTATATCGCCACATCAGCGACCTCTGCACCCACGAATGTTATCAAATCAGAAGGTGACATTTCCAATTGAAGTCCTCTTACTCCTGCACTGACATATATGACATCAAGTTCCGTTGCCGTACTATGGAAATACGTCGGGAATCGTTTCTTCATGCCTATTGGGGAGCAGCCTCCCCTGATGTAACCTGTAACCTGAAGAAGATCCTTCATGGCTATCATCTCAACCTTCTTGTTTCCGGATACCTTTGCAAGCGCCTTAAGATCCACCTCGCAATTTCCAGGCACCACACAAACTATATGCCCTGTCTTGTCACCGTGCAGAACCAAAGTCTTGAACACCTTTGCTATGTCCTGTCCGAGGCTGTCGGCCACATGCTGTGCAGCAAGGTCATTCTCATCGAACTCATACGGTATGAGGTTATATTGCAAGCCCGCCTTGTCAAGAAGGCGGGCCGCATTGGTCTTTTCTATTTTCTTAGCCATAGATTAGTACTGATCCCAGCTCTTGATCTGGATGTCATCTATAGACATTGCGCAGAATGCACGGATGAAGGCTGTTGCCAGACGCGCATTTGTGATGAGCGGAATGTTGAAGTCGATGGCAGCACGACGTACATGGTAGCCGTTTGTGAGCTCACCGGTCGAGAAGTTCTTAGGGATGTTGATCACAAGGTCAAGCTCCTTGTTTGCAAGCATGTCCATGGCTGCTCTATACTTGCCTGCAAGCTCCGGATTCTCAGCCTCTGTAGGCCAGATCACACGTTCTGCCGGAACACCGTTCTCATTGAGATACTTAGCTGTACCTTCTGTACCGTAGAGGTTGTAGCCTCTCTGGTGGAGAAGTTTACATGCATTGAGCAGGTCTGCCTTCTGGAGCGGGTTACCTGAAGATATAAGGATGTTCTTCTTAGGAATTTCATATCCCACTGAGAGCATGGAGTTGAGCAGTGCCTCGTTGAAGTCGTCTCCGATACATCCTACCTCACCTGTCGAGTGCATGTCCACGCCGAGGACAGGGTCAGCCTGCTGCAGACGCGAGAACGAGAACTGTGATGACTTGATACCTACGTAGTCAAGGTCGAATGCAGACTTGCGCGGAGCTGAAGGCTTCAGACCGAGCATTGCCTTTGTTGCGAGCTCGATCATATTGATCTTGAGCACCTTGGATACGAATGGGAAGCTTCGTGAAGCACGGAGGTTACACTCGATCACCTTGATGTAGTTGTCCTTTGCAAGGAACTGGATGTTGAACGGTCCTGTGATCTCGAGAGCCGCAGCAATCTTCTTTGCGATCTTCTTTACACGACGGACAGTCTCGACATAAAGCTTCTGCGGAGGGAACTGGATGGTCGCGTCACCGGAGTGTACTCCTGCGAACTCGATGTGCTCTGAAATCGCGTATGCTATAACCTCACCATTATCAGCCACAGCGTCGAACTCGATCTCCTTGCAGCGCTGCATGAACTCAGACATCACGACTGGGTGTTTCTCAGACACTTCTGCTGCAAGACCGAGGAAGTTGCGAAGCTCCTCGTGGTTGTAGCATACGTTCATCGCCGCACCTGAAAGCACATATGAAGGACGGACGAGCACAGGGAAGCCTACCTGCTCGATGAACTGGTCCACCTCGTCGAAGTTTGTGAGTTCCTTCCATTTAGGCTGGTCGATGCCGAGGGCATCAACGATTGACGAGAACTTGTGACGGTCCTCTGCCTTGTCGATCGAAGTCGCCTTAGTACCAAGGATGTTCACTCTGTTCTGATCGAGTCTGAGCGCGAGGTTGTTTGGAATCTGACCACCCACAGAAACGACTGTTCCGTGCGGATTCTCAAGGTCGTGGATATCCATCACACGCTCGAATGTGAGCTCGTCGAAGTACAGACGGTCACACATATCGTAGTCAGTTGACACAGTCTCCGGGTTGTAGTTGATCATCACGCCTCTGTAGCCCTGATTGCGGATTGTCTGGAGTGCGTTCACTGAACACCAGTCGAACTCCACAGAAGAGCCGATGCGGTAGGCACCAGATCCGAGGACGATCACTGAGTTCTTGTCGTGCTGATATTTAACGTCATGGAAATTACCTCCATAAGTGAGGTAGAGGTAGTTTGTAGCTGCAGGATAGTCAGCTGCGAGAGTGTCGATCTGCTTCACGCAAGGAACGATACCGTGAGCCTTACGGAATGCGCGTACGATATCCTCAGCCATCTCAGTGTCCATTCCCTTGTAGAGAGCGTTTGCAACCTGCACGTCAGAGAAGCCCTGTACCTTGGCCTTCCTGAGGAGGTCGAGAGGCATCTGCTCGCAGTTGTTGTACTGGGTCATCTCCTTGAGGGTGTCCACAATACCCATGAGCTTATTGAGGAACCACTTGTCGATCTTAGTGAGATCGTGGATCTGATCTACAGTGTAGCCGGCCTGCATTGCCTTGCTGATCACAAAGATGCGGTTGTCTGTAGGCTCGTGGAGGGCTTCATCGATGTTGTCTACCTTGATCTCCTTGTTGCCTACGAATCCGTTGGCACCCTGTCCGATCATACGCAGACCCTTCTGGATGATCTCCTCGAAGTTGCGTCCGAGTGACATCACTTCGCCGACAGACTTCATGCTAGAGCCGATCTTGCGTGATACACCAGTGAACTTGGAGAGGTCCCAGCGTGGGATCTTGGCCACGACATAGTCGAGGGCAGGCTCGAAGAATGCAGGAGTCTGCTTGGTCACTGAGTTCTTGATGTCGAAGAGGCTGTAACCGAGGCCGACCTTGGCAGCGACAAAGGCGATTGGGAAACCTGTAGCCTTGGATGCGAGGGCCGAAGAACGGCTCAGGCGGGCGTTCATCTCGATCACATAATATTCCATTGAATCGGTGTCGTAGGCATACTGTACGTTACACTCACCCACGATGCCGATGTGGCGTACCATCTTGATCGCGAGGTCGTGGAGATACTGAACCTCCTTGGCGCTGAGGGTCTGGGTCGGAGCGACAACGATAGACTCACCGGTGTGGATTCCGAGCGGGTCGAAGTTCTCCATGTTACAGATGGCGATGCAGTTGTCATAGCGGTCGCGCATAACCTCATACTCGATCTCCTTCCAGCCCTTGAGAGACTTCTCCACAAGCACCTGAGGTGAGAATGAGAATGAGCTCTCGCAAAGGGTAACGAGCTCTTCTTCGTTGTTACAGAAGCCTGAGCCGAGTCCGCCGAGTGCGTACGCTGCACGTACGATCACCGGATAGCCGAGCTCCTTGGCTGCCACCTTCGCTGCCTCCACTGTCTCGACTGCGTGTGACTTGATGGTCTTGACATTTATCTCGGCAAGCTTTGCGTTGAAGAACTCACGGTCCTCTGTGTCCATGATAGCCTGGACTGGAGTACCGAGCACCTTTACATTATATTTCTCAAGGATACCTGCCTCATAGAGGTCCACACCGCAGTTCAGGGCAGTCTGGCCACCGAATGCGAGGAGGATGCCCTGAGGAGCTTCCTTCTGGATAACCTTCTCCACAAAGTATGCTGTCACCGGGAGGAAGTATACCTTGTCAGCAACCTGCTCAGAAGTCTGTACGGTTGCGATGTTCGGATTGATGAGGATGGTCTCGATGCCTTCCTCCTTGAGAGCCTTGAGGGCCTGTGATCCCGAATAGTCAAACTCTCCGGCCTGACCGATCTTGAGTGCTCCCGAACCGAGCACGAGGACTTTCTTTATGCTGTTGTCAATCATAATTCTTAGAGCTTAGAGATGAACTCGTCAAGTGGTGTAACATTCTCAGTCAGACCTACGCAAACCTCTGGGGCGAAGTTGAGACCTGCGAAAGGCTTGGTCTTGTGACGGATGCCGTCCACTGCACCATCATTGAGATTTGTGAAGTAAACTTCCCAATCTGATGGGATTGACGCCGCCTTTACTGCGCGGTATGTATTCTGAGCTGAGATGTATGTGCGGTTTGTACCCTCCTTGCGGACAGGCTGGTTTGCACCTCTGTGAGGATGCGCCAGTCTTACGAGCTCGCAGCCTGCAGCCTTTGCCATGAGATGGTAGCCCATACCGAAACCGAACACCGGCTTGCCACCTTCAAGTACCTTCTTGAGGATCTCGACTGTCTTCTCGCAGTTGCAAGTGCAGCCAGGACCGTTAGATACATATACTCCGTCATATTCGAGGGCTGTGTAATCATAATCATATGGGACTCTGATCACCTCTGCTCCCCTGGCGAGAAGGCCACGGATGATGCTGTGCTTCACTCCGAGGTCAACGAGAACTACCTTCTTGCCACCTGTTGTTGCGGCCTTGCTTCCGTTGATGTTCTCAACTTCCTGCGCTGGCTGTGCCTTGTAGACGATCACTTCCTTGCAGCATACGTCTGCTGGAGTTGGCTTAGCCGCATCCTCTGGCTTTGCCGCGCCCTCAGGAATGATGCAACCCTTCATAGAGCCTTTGTCACGGAGGATCTTTGTAAGCTCGCGAGTGTCGATGCCATAGATACCTGTGAGGTTCTGCTCCTTCATCCACTGCTCGAGGCCCTTCTCAGCCTCCCAGTTGCTGTAGTCCTCGCAAACATCGAACACGATCAGGCCCTTTGGATGGATCCTGTCTGATTCGAGTTTCAATGAGAGGTTATCTGCCATAAGTTCCTCAGAAGGAACACCATAGTTACCGATGAGCGGATATGTGAGGCAAAGGATCTGACCACTGTATGTCGGATCGGTAAGCTGCTCAGGGTAGCCGACCATAGAGGTGTTGAAAACGACCTCACCGCTTACCGCCTCTGCACTACCGAAGCTCCAGCCGTGGAATTCCATGCCGTTCTCCAGACGAAGTGTTGCTTTAAGTTTCATTTTATAATGTGTTTAGATTTATATTTTCTCTTGTCATCCCGGACCTCTTCTCGGGCGTCATCCACGATCTCTTTCTCGGGCGTCATCCACGACCTGATCAGGGATCTATAAAAAAACGACCACTTCCTCTAATAGAGAAACTGGCCGACAGTAATAGAAACAGGAAAGACGCAAAGCTGTGCATTATCTTGTAATGCGTTCACTTTAAGATATGTAGCGGATGTTGATCG
>JAEIGA010013255.1_pt1 | contig 12543 bp, 10 predicted proteins | sample 9270691 | NCBI WGS metagenome assembly JAEIGA01 (sample SAMN17057246, study PRJNA624740) | gut metagenome | biome: biome; isolation source: fecal sample | host: Bos grunniens | place: China: Xizang | collected 2019 | reverse complement strand
TTCGATGAAATAGCCTGGGAGGCCGAAGGCATGTTGTCTTTACTGCAAATAGACGAGGACGAACGTTGGGGATTGCGTCTTTTTGATATGGGAAATCTTAATTTTCTCATCACACCCGAAGCACTTGCGGCCCGCGATTTTACCTATGCAAAACTGTATTTTCACTCCTTATAGAATTATCTCATGGTTGCATACACTCCTGTCACCGAGTGATAACTATCTGAATTTCATCAGCTAACGGGTGGCAGGAGTCGTGTCACTCTCCATATGCTCCTTACACCATTTTAGTGTCATCCTGAGCGGAGCGAAGGATCTGAAAACATCAACGACGTAAATAGTTTATTCGCCCAACTCTTCATCAACTTTTCAGAAAACGTCTTCAACTTTTCCTTCTAGAAACTATTTGTTTCCAATTCGCCTTCATAAAAATCCGGATTTATCCTAAATCCGTACCAAAAATACACCACAATGAAACCTTTTGAAGTCCGTGAACAATTTTCCCCTACCAAAGATTTTGCAGATTTATTAATTTATCGAACTTTGTAATCAAGAAAGAGAAACCCAGACAAAGAACATAGTCAGCCCTTTTCAGAAACGAAAAATCGCCAATTTTCCTGTTCCAAATGAAGAAGCTGACGAAAAAGCCCGATGCAACTGCATTTTTCTTTATCAAAAGTTTCTCTTTCTAAATTAAATATTATACATTTGCATTGTTCAGGGGAGAAATCCTGAACGAGAAAGCGTTATTTTGCATTTTGTCTGGAACAAGAAATCGCCAATTCTAAAAAATCCAAAAGAAAAAGCAAGGCGCTCTGTTTCTTGTTGTACACATCAATGGGATGTATTCTTGCATCCGTTTGTTACAATAAAGGCGTGAGCTATTGGATTACTTTTATCTTTGGATGGGCGTTTGGCGATGCCTTTGTTTCGATGAATGGTAATGAAGTCCTCACGCCTTCTCTTGTGAGTTAACCTTAATAAATATAGCTGACTTCGAGGATTTATAAGCATAGTGAAGAATATGCCTACTTTCGTAATAACTACCAAGCGTGCCAACAATACCAATGGCATTCGCATCGAACCGGGAATGCAAGTAAAAGTCGTAACCAATTCTTTCAGCAATCCTGTAACTACCAACGGTGGACAACTTGTGATTGATGCCTTCATGCGTATTTATGGTGTTGACATCAAGAAGGCGGGATGCTTGAATATGGTTTATTTGGAAGTGGAACGGATTTGAATTAATAAAAACAAAATTAAAGATATTATGGCAACAAAATTAAATGAATATGTTGAAATAGTTAACAAATCTTTTAATCTTTCAAAAGATTTATTATTGGAAAACTCCTTTAAACAAGTTTCTGAAGAAAAAGATGTTTTACTTAGACTCTTGAGTGAAGAAAGTAGCATTAAAGTTCCTATCGTGGGAGACTTCAGTGCAGGTAAAAGTTCTATGGTTAACTGTTTGCTTGGAAGAAATGGATTGCTTCCCGTTGACATAACACCTGAAACTGCAGTCGCTTATGAATTATATTATAACTCTTCCGAAAGAGTAGAACTTTATAGAAATGGACAAAAGATAGAAGAACAAGTTATACAATCCATTAAACAACTTTCTGTAAAACCAGGTGACATTGCGAAAGTTTATGTAAATTCTCCTGTTATAAAAAATCTACAAGAAAGAGGAATCATCATTGTTGATATGCCTGGTATTGATTCTGGCATAAAGGAACATAACGATGCCATATTACATTATATTAATAAGGGAACAGCTTTCATTCTTTTAACAGATGCAGAAACGGGGTCACTCAGAGAGTCAACTATCTCTTTCATTACGGAACTAAGTAAATATAATCTAAAACCAGCTGTTCTTATTTCTAAAATTGACAAGAAGCCAGAAAGTGAAATATCAGGTATTAAAGAATACATTGAATACCAAGCTAAAAGAGCCATAGGCGAAAATACATTTGTTGGTTGTATTTCTTCTGCAAACAACAACATTGATGACTTCAATGAATACCTTTCCACATTGGATAGCAATGCTCTAATTTCAGCAAAATTTGCGACAAGAGTAGCTTCTTTCATCAACTTGCAAATCATTAGCATTACAACTCAGAAAGATCTTTTGAAAGCTAATTTACAAGACATTGATGAAAAGATAAAGAAATTAGAACAAGAAAAACAACGTATCAGTGAACAGCTCTCAGATTCAGTTCCTTTTGCTGATACACCTGAAAAATCCACACAAGACATTTTGGATTTGGTAAAAATGGAGTTGGATATCCATGCAGAAGATATTGCAACAAAAGTTGTAAATAAAGAAGACTCTAACACCATAAATGCAATGATGATGAATTATATTCGTCCTGTTGTTATCAACGCATTCAAAGAAGAAGGCGAACAATATGCAGCAGCTATGAATACAGCCGTAGATGATGTATCACGTGCATTACAAGACACATTGTGTATAGAAGGAAACTTTGTTGATGACATCGTTGAAGATATGCGCGAAGAAATTGTAGGTGGTGTCCAAATGGCAGCAGAAGCTTTAAAGTTTATGGGATATTGGGGTAAAATATTAGGATGGATTTTGACATTCTTCGGAGATAAAATTCCAGACCTTATTCGCTGGTTCTTTGGTAAGAGCCAAGAATCCATCATTGCAGAAGCTACAGAAAAAATACGAACATCTGTAATTGATAAAGTAGCAGAGCAATTACGCCCTATCATGTTTGAACAAGTTAAGGCTCAACAAGAACGCATTCGTGAAAGTATTAAGAAGAAAGTTACAGATTCCATCAGTAACGTACAAGAATCTATAGAATCCACCAAAAGACAAGGAGATTCAGATGATATTAATACTAAAATTAAAGCTATAGATATAGCAATTAATGAACTTTCAAATCTTAAAGAATCTATTAAATAATATTATGGGACGTTTTGCCAATAAAGTATCTGCTACAACCAAGCAACGTAGTAATATCATAAAAGTAAATCCATATGAACTGCCAGAAAAAGCTCTGGCAGTCATTGCTAATATTTGTACAAAGCAGAACTTAGATGATGCATCAGTAATATACGATGCACTTAATCCTATTTTGTTTCGTGAATATATTCATGGCTCTAATTTTTTTGATTTGATTGATAATTACAGACCTAAATTATATAATATCGATTTTCTAGACAATCTTAATCAATTGTTAAAAAAGATTTCTATCGAATTAATGGCTCATGAAAACACTAACGATACTCAAATAGTAGTAGCGGGAGGATTCAGTGCTGGGAAATCTTCTTTCCTTAATGCTATAACGGGAGCAAACAATTTATTACCAACAGGTATTGAACCTATTTCTATGATTTCAACATATTTGTACTTTTCAGACAAAATCAATGAAATAATAGTTAAAGGTATCAATCTTAAAAATGCTGTAGTTTTACTTGATAAAGATGTGCTTAAATGTATACAACATGCTTCATCATCCAAAATCTATCTTGCATCTGTTCTTGACAAACTTTTTGTGGAAATGCCTTCCAAAGATTTGAAAGGATTAGTTTTCATTGATACTCCAGGATACAATAATTCAGACAAAGCCAATGAATCCAACGGACAATCGGATATGGATACGGCAACAGCATCATTTGAAGATGGAAATGTATTATTTTGGATTATTGACATTGAAAGTGGAACTATACCAGCCAAAGACAAAGAAATGATAAATAATTTTTTAGAAGCTCATGATGGTGAAGGAAAAGTTGTTGTCATTTTCAATAAAGCAGATAAAAAACCTATAGAAGAAATCAAATCCATAATCAATAAAGCAGCTAAAGAATACAATCTTTCCAACAATTCGACTTTTATTGATATTTTAGCTTATTCATGTATTGACAATAAAATTCATTATTCCCAAAAAGGATATTCATTACCACAATTGCTTGATCAAGTTAAACACTCAGGAAATGGCAACAGTGGGATATCTAAATATCTAAATCAGATAGAAGAACTTTTCAACGATGAAATTAACTTTTCAAAAATGCTAACCGATGAGTTGATAAAAGAAAAGAATGAATATATTTCAATCAAGGATGAAGAATACAAATTATATATTAATGACAAGGAAGGCTGTAAACACTATGTTGATTCAATTAACGATATAATGGTTAATAGCTACAACGAAGTATTAGATGCAGTAGAAAAATACCAAGATTCTAGTAGTTATGCTGTAGATTCTTTATACCAGTTATGGGATAGACTATCAATATACGCAGGCAATTGTTGGTCAACTTCGAATGTAGAAAAAGTTCTTCTTTTTGCTAAAGATACTTACAGTAAGTGTTCAAGCAAACATAACGCTATCAATTGTAAATATTACAATACAGAATATCGAAAAGATTGGGTAAAAAATATAAAGACAGAATTGGATCGTTTGAATGAACGTTACAAAAAAGACTATGAGCGTTGGGATGAAATGTCCAAAGAAAAAATTAAAGAAATAGCTACCCAACAAACAATAGGTAACGGATTTGATTTTTATAAAAAAGGGATTCTTGACACTTTAAAAATATCCATTAAGAATTTCCAGATTAAGGCTCATAAAGCACAAGATGCTCGTATTGTATGCAACAATAATAAAGATATTTTCACAGCTATAAGTTCAGGAAAATATAACCAATTTATGGATTGTTTTGCAAAAGGTGTAAGTCTTGCAGATTACTCTATGGATGGATTTTCCCCACTCACACATGCTGTACGTGAAGGTGCAATAGATATGGTAAGATTCTTTTTGAAACATAATGCCGACATTAATGCTTATGACCAAAATGGTCATAATGCTTTCCATGTAGCAGTAATGTATGGATATAGAAATATCTGTGAACTTCTTATAAAGGAAGACCCAACCATTGCTTCAACATTGACATCTAAAGGAGAAACTGCTATGCAATTAGCAGAAAAGAACATGTTTTCAAACTGGATTAAAAGCAGACCATAATTATGGATTTAAATAATTTTTCAACAACAACTTCAACAACCGAAGCTTCAATTATGGAACTTCGGTCAATCAACTACGATGCAATCCATCAGTATGCTGAAGATATAGCAACTAAATTCAAAGAATTCAAAGAAGGAGGGGAAGCTCTTATCAATGAAGGCAAAATACTTAAAATTGGCGTTGTTGGTCAAGTTAAAGCAGGTAAGTCATCTTTTCTTAATTCATTGATGTTTGCAGGGGAAGATGTTCTTCCCAAAGCTTCTACTCCAATGACTGCCGGACTTACGATTTTGGAATATGGAGAAAACAATAAATTTGAAGTGGAATACTACACAGCCAATGAATGGAATGAATTTGTAGAATTGGACAATATCTATAAAAAGATAGAAACAGAAGTCCGTGCAAATAAAGACTTTAATGGTGCTCCCGAAAGTTTTATACAAAAAGAAATACAAAACAGAACAACAGAGAACCAACAGTCTGCTCACGAACTTGTTATAAGATGTGGTAATCATGCCAAACATAAAGTTGGAAAAGGAGTAGAGTCTGTTCCCTTTACTGGAATATCAGGTTTGCAACAGAAATTGAATGAATATGTTGGTGCGGACGGGCAATATACTTCTGTAGTAAAAAGTTTATATATATATATAAATGACGAGCGTTTAAAGGACGTTCGAATTGTTGACACCCCAGGAGTTAATGACCCTATTGCTTCCCGTGAAAGTAGAACTCATCAGTTTTTGCATTCATGTCATGGCGTATTCTTTTTAAGTTCTGCTTCTAGATTTTTTGACAGCAAGGATATGTCTTTCATGAATACTCGTATTGGAAACAAAGGTGTGGGTACTGTTGTTTTTCTTGCTAGTAAATATGATTCTGTTCTCCAAGATTTGGGATTACAATTACGTGGCTCACAACACGAAGGGGATTTAGAATATGCAGACAATAATGCAGTCAACAATCTCCGCAAACGCTTTGAAACATCCATATCCCAATTAGAAAATCCTAACATTAATATACTTTTTGATACTACTTCAGGAATAAGTTTTTCTATTGCAACCAAGAATCCTAATGACTGGGATCCTGTTGAAGCTAATGTAGTCAAACAAATGAAATCATTCTATCCAGATGCTTTCTCTTCTTTAGAAGAAGCCAATGACACTTTCATGATGCTTGCAAATATTGAAGAAATAAAGAAAAATTATTTGGATGACACTTTCATAAAAGATAAAGAAGCCATCATTCAACATAAGATGAGTGAATATTTTTCAGAATCAACCAAAGAAATAAAAACTGAAGTTAAAGAGGCGCATGAAAAAATGACTACACGTCTCAAAGAATTGGATTCTGTTGAATTGGAAGACCTTCGCAATCAAATAGTAGCACAAGATGAATTATTCGAATCCTTAAAAAGTCAATTCTCTGTTCTTATTAGTAAATTTCAAAATGGGCTTCGAACAGAAATGTCACATCTCAACGAAACCATTTCTCGACCTGAACTTTATTCCGTACCAACAACAGACAAGTTTATAGATGTTTCCTATAAAGGATGGCTGTGGGGAACAAATACTGATACATTCCCTACAAGAGCTCTCGATTCTAATGAACTGAAGAACCAAGTCATCAACCAAGTCAAAGCATACATTAACAATTGGCAAAAAGAATGGCGTAATTATTTTGATAAAGAGAAAATGAAGCTTTTTGATGAGTTTTGTAAAATCATCACAACATTTTCCACTAATACGACCAACTTAAAATTCAGTGATTCATACTATCGCAGTTTGATGGAAGATGTTCTTAGCGACATTGACCAATTTAAAATTCTGGAGCTAAAGAACAAACAAGATGAGACATTGCAACGTATTTCCAACTATTGTGACAGTCAAGATTTATGCTTGACTACCATGAATGTAGATTGTAAAAAAGAAGGAGTTCAAGCCAAAGTCAACGCTCGAGCCTATGAGATTTGCAACAAAGCTCAGACAAGAATCCAACAAGAATTAAAGGGATTAGTAGATGTTGTAAAACCGACAGCAGATAAAAATGCTAAAACTACAGTTCAAAAAATGGAAGAGCTTAAGCATACAATTTCCGAGAGACTTAAAGGCGCAGGTGTCGAATATATCAAACAACTTGAAGCTGACATTCAACATAAAGAAGAAACGAAAGCAAAAGTTGAAAAAGCCATTAGTCTCCTTAATTCTATAAGTCAAAATCTTTAATTACAATAAATATGACTAATGTTCAAGAAATAAACAATAAAATAAGAATAGAAGGCTATAAAATTGCAGAAAAGCTAAAAATAACGATCAAAGCCTTAGATTGTCCTATTGCACACTCGACAAAGACATCCGATTTTAAGGATGTCTCTTCTCATTCATGGATTACGAAGTTGGCTAAAAGTATAAAAAAACATGCAGAAAAAAGAAATAATCCAAACACCATAGATTACGATTTTATATTATCTTGTACTATAGAAAAATGCAACAAGCAACTTGACTTAGCCAAGAAAGAATGGGATAATATGATGGACAATTGTAAAACAGACATTCAAGCATTTATACAATCATCCAATATTTCAGAAGATAAGAAGAATGAATATATGAGTTATACTTATTATCCTGAAACATTAGATATTTCTACATTGGAACTAATTGATACTTTTGACAACATCGCCCATGACAAAAATTTCAGCAATACATTTTCAAAAGCAAAAGATTCCTTTGCCGAAAAAGTTGCAGAATCTGTAATAAAGACAGTCGACAAACAAATAAATGAATATGCTAATATAAATATTTGAAGTATGGATTTGAACGAAATGCGAAAGCGTTATTATGCTAGTAAAGAGGAGAATAAAACAAAGAATATTTCTAATACTCAAGAAAACTCAAACCAAAATAGTAATATAGAATCTCCTATAATTATCGAAGACAAAGAATATACAGAAAATTCGTTATTCTTCTGTTTAAAAAATTACGATAATGGTGATTGGTATGAAGGTCAATTCACCCCTGAAGGTTTATACCATGGAAAAGGTACATATTATTTTAAAGATGGTGATAAACTGGAAGGTTATTGGCATAATGGTGATATAATTAAAGGTATTGAATATTTATCCGATGGTGAACGATATGAAGGTGAATTTAACGAAGATTGGAATTACAATGGTCAAGGAACATTGTTTTTTACAGATGGCGATAAGTTGGAAGCCCATTGGAAAGATGGTGACCCAATAAAAGGTATTTGGCATTCTTCCGATGGTGAACGATATGAAGGTGAATTTAACGAAAATTGGAATTACAATGGTCGTGGAACCTATTATTATAAAGATGGTAGAAAGTTAGAAGGATTTTGGAAGAATGGTGAATACATTTCTACATCACATAGTAACAACAAAACATCTCTCAGAAAAAGTGTTTTTATAGAAGCATGTGACAAAGCCATTAATTTTCTTGTCGGTTTTGAACGAATTTGTTACCAAGAGAAAAAAAAATCTCTAGCGTTTGTCGAGAATATACCGATACCTTATGCTTATGAAGCGGAATGGAATCAAATATTAAAGATTTGGAGAACTTATGTGAATTTTAATAGTATTAATACTAAGACTTTGTCTAATCCTGATAATGTTGTATATAACCATAGACCATATCCAATTACAAGTTCAATCGGTATACAAGAACTTATTAAAGAAATAAGAGATAAGGCGTAATATATATAAGTATAGCAAAATTTAATCAATAAGTAGTTGATAGTGCAAAACTAGAATAAATATAGGATAATAGAACTTTCTAGTTTGAACAGAACTGATAACATATATTAAACAATTTATAAACAAAGATTGTATGGATTTAAACGAAATACGACGTCAATATCGTCAAAAAAAGGAACAAGAAAATATTAAATCAGAAATCTCACAGCCATTACAGAAAGAGAATGTTATTTCTGAAAACAAGCTCAAAACAGACAAAAATGGTAATCCGATGAAAACAGGAGAACCATCAATTGTTTCTATAACAGAAAGTTCATATCTGTATGAAAAAGGTAATAATTGGGTAGAATTTTCTTGTGAAAGAATCGACAATCAATCGAATGAAACAACAGGCCAACTTTCTATTTGCTGTTGGATTAGTGAAAAACAGCGCATCAATGATGAGTGGCAAAATGATAATTATGTATTTATCAACAGCGTTGATTTAGGAGGCCTAGACAATGGATATGGTTTTCCTGACATAAGACATACATTCAAAATTGAAAATAACATTTTAGAAATAATAGATAAATTAAATGAAAATAAAGAAGAATGGCATTTCGTATTTACAATTAATGAATTGTATGAAGATGGAAATAGATATATAATACATACCATTAACGGTCCAGACGAAAATGAAGAACTGTCCCTTCCTATTTCTGATGATTCTATATCATTATATAAAAATAATGACGACCAATATTTAGCCTATTTTAACAATGAAGAGTTCACAGGAACTTTATTTTCTTCTGATGAAAGATTCGAAATTGAATTTGAAAAGGCAGAACCCATATACGTTTGGGTGTTTCATGAAAATGATGAAATAGCAACAGAATATCCTATCAATGATGATGAAGATCCTACATTTTACGATGAAAATGGAAATGAAATTTCAGAAGATAATTTCTTGAAGAAATATGGTAATGAATTTGAAGAAATTATTGAAAGAGGTTTTGAAGAAATAGAAAATAAAGTAATCTATGAGCAAGATTCAAATATTAAAGAAGATTATTCACATGAAAAATACATGTATGTCTTTTCTAAAATTAAAGCTATAATCATAGATAAATTGGGAGTAGAACCATATGAAGTTGTTGACAAAGCATCATTTATAAATGACTTGGGAGCTGATTCATTAGATGCTGTCGAGTTAATAATGGAATTCGAAAAAGAATTTGGAATAAGTATTCCAGATGATCAAGCTGAGAATATATATACAGTAAGAGATGCCGTTGCATACATTGCAAACAATTGCAACATTTAAGAGATATTCATACTATCATATTTTTATGGAATATCTTCTATTTAAAAAGTAGACTCTGTTTTAATATGGTTTATTTGGAAGTGGAACGTTGCTAATTAACCTTATAAATATATAACTATGACAAAGACACCCGAAAACATCCATTCTTATGGAAAACATTATTCAGACAGCAGTTTGTTGGAAAAAATAGCTAATGCGGCTGGAAAAGCAGGAAAAGAAGTTATCAAATATGCTTTGACACTATATTATCTCTTGAAATCAGATAATGTACCATTCAAGCATAAAGCTGAAATCATTGGTGCTTTAGGATATTTCATCCTCCCTGTTGACCTTGTTCCTGATTTTATTCCTATAGCAGGCTATAGTGATGACCTTGCAGCATTGATATTTGTTTACAACAAAGTAAAAAGCTCTATCACACCCGATGTGGAATATAAAGTAAATGCAAAATTGCGTTCTTTAGGATTATAAAGAATTAATATATTTCCAATAAGGGATTCTATCTAATTGAAAAGTTTTAAGCCATAACAATTAAATAAAGTATCATGGAAAATAAAGATATTAATGAAAGTGTAATCATGAAAGCTTTAGATTGGGCATATGATAAAGCTATTAATGGTGTACCAGGAATGTCAACAGCCCAAGAATTGGCATTAGATTTTTTAAACACTCAAACAGAAGGTATTAATGAATCTGAAAGAATTTATAATGCTGCAAATTCTTTGATTCGTTGGCAAAATGCTAAAGCAGCAACAACAGGTTTTATCACGGGGCTTGGTGGATTATTAACACTCCCCGTTACAATACCAGCTAATTTAGGATGTGTTTTTTACATACAGCTCAGAATGATTGCAGCAATAGCACATATGGGAGGGTATAATGTCAAAGACGATAGAGTACAGACATTAGCATATATTTGTTTAACAGGTTCTGCAGCAGCAGATATAATAAAGCAAGCAGGCATTCAAATTGGAAATAAATTAGCCCAAAGTATGCTAAAAAAAATGTCTGCACAAGTGATTAAAGAAATTAATAAAAAAGTAGGATTTAGACTCCTTACTAAATTCGGAGAAAAAGGAGTTATTAATTTGGGTAAAGCAATACCAGTTATTGGCGGTTTGATTGGTGGAACTTTAGATGCTGTTTCAACAAACACGATAGGAAATACAGCAAGAGACACTTTTATAAGCCACTAATCCATTAACCTTCTAAAGCAATAATAGTACCAAAATCTCCTAATATTGGTACTATTATTATTTTAATCAAAACATCATCCTATCCCCATCATCCCAATAAAAAATAAACCGCTTATCTTTGTACCATCAAATCTAAAAATATACAACTATGGCAACAACAAAGATTACTGCAAAACTAATTGGTAAGAAGCGGTTCAGCAATAAAGCATACACCATCAATGTAAGACTTTATGAGTATAATATGGCCAGAGTTGAAGTGGATTCCAAGAAACGATTCAGAGGTAAAAGTAATTGGCATGGCGGATACATCCCGTTCGACGATTGCATTACGGAATCTTCGTATGACTATGTGGAAACGTTGGAGAGAATGCAGGTGGACAAAGGTGCCAGACGATGGCTCAGAAAGGTGATGAGACACTGCGTGGAAGGATTGACCAAACCCAACGGAAATATGGATTGGAAAAAGGTACATGAAAAAGAGAATTCTTTACACCATTATAGTAGCATCGATTTGAAGTTGGGTGTTGCACAGCTTCAAATAATCAAACGATACATCCCTGAACTCTTCATTGCCGGAAACTATCGGGTGGATTATATGAAGTATGCCCATATCAAAAAAATCGGAGCAGAGGAAGACGGTTCGTTATTCCCGTTTGCGAAGATAAAAAGGGAAGCTGCAAGAAAACATCACGAAAGAAGATGGGCAGGAATTTGTTTCTATGCTCCAAAGGCTGAACTTCTGAAACTAATCAAGGAACTTTCGGAAAACTTCTACCAACGGATTGCACAGGAACGGACATTGGATGATTGCTCCATTAGAATGACTTACTCATGGAACCATGGTGAAAAACCGGAATTGGATATTTCAGTCTCCGATAATACTTATACCTATTATGCAATGCCTATCGAGTAATAAAAACAGAACGATGATTATTAAAAAGACACTATGAACTCGTTGCAAGAAACACTCACCTACCTCATTAACCATAGGCTGTTTGCGTCATCGCCGACGGCCTTTGGACAATTGTTTGCAGAAAAAGACCGAAATAGAGGTATCCGAATCATAAAGGGCATCAACCAAAATTTCGATTCAACCTTACAGAAGTTTGAAGAAACTTTTGCCTTGAAGGAAAAGGACTTGTTTCTTTGGGTGGAAATAGACAAACTTGCATCCGTATTCCACAAATCCATCCAAAATGAAGAATGGAAAGGAAAAGAATACAAAATACTAAAAGCTATCATAGAAGCAAAGTTCCGGAAGATTCCTTCTGAGTTTAAAGAATACATACCTCTGCTGAACGATTTAAAGCATCAGTACAGAGAATATTACATCAAGTTCATAGCTTT
>JAEIGA010013254.1_pt1 | contig 12545 bp, 11 predicted proteins | sample 9270691 | NCBI WGS metagenome assembly JAEIGA01 (sample SAMN17057246, study PRJNA624740) | gut metagenome | biome: biome; isolation source: fecal sample | host: Bos grunniens | place: China: Xizang | collected 2019 | reverse complement strand
TACACCGGTACCGGGATGTACGATGTATTCCCGGAACAGGACGCCGACGATCTGTAACGGCATAAATGCGGGTTGATGACGGTCTTCTGACCTCTTCCGTATTGGCTATGCGGTCAACTTCAGAGGTTTGTGCGGCCGAAGAGGTTAGAAGCTGATTGTCTCGTCCGTCTTGAAGTCGATTACGTTGCAGACGAGGGCGGCCGCAGTGGTGAGGAATCACCGTGCGGCCGCCTTTTATTTTATGCCGGTCAGCTCATGACGGATACGCAACCCATCCCGGAGCCGGAGATGCTTCACCGGAAGCACCGGCAGTCCGGGGACAGAAATCCGCAGGGTACACAGCCCGGCACGACGCTGAAACCAATGCGTCCGTATCGAAACGGCCACCGCGGCAGAGCGGGGGACGATGGTTGTCACCACCGACAGCCCCTTGCATCGGCACACCGTCAGCTGTTCAGCATCCAGCCGTACCATCGTCCGGGGAAAGGCGCATTGCTGTGCCCACATACGCAGACAGAGAAATACACCCAGCACCATGCATCCGTATTGCAGAAGGAAGGCTTGCCGCACGGCTGCCCGGCAGCATACCGGAAGAACTGCCGCCAACAAAAAGAGTTCCACCCGTCCGAAACGGGTCCGGGCAGATGCAGGTGGTGCAAATGTTTCGGACACAAGGTCTTTCTGCGGACAAAAAAGAGAGAAAAAGGCTTTTTCCGGGGCAGCCGGAAGCAGAAGTACAGGGGATTTCTGCCCGGTATACAGGAAGACCGAACCAATGCCGCAAAGTGCCAGTATAAAATGCTGACGCAGCTCCGCACCGGCGCATCGGCGCAGGAAAAAGACCCGACCCCGTTGCGTCAGCAAGCCGCACTGCACCGCAAGCACGTCCATGCCGCCGTACAGATGAGGGTGTGCACTTTCTTCCAGCCGCCGGAGAAATGCAAGGCACCATCCGGCACCCACAGTGACCGTCATCAGCACCCACGGTGCCGGTAAACGGGACAATGCTTCTGTAACCACCGGGGGAAGTGTCTGCAGAAGTGCCGTCAGACGTACCGGATCAAAGCGGCGGAGCAGAGGCGCGGCCAGTGCCCATCCGGCGGCCAGATGCGGCTGAAATGCGGCGGCCAGTATGCGCATCCATATACCGGATGGATGGGGCAATGGGCTCATGCCGGGGCAAATCGTCCGGAGCAGGTCACAGGCAGACCGGACAGACAGCGAAATGGGCTGCCGCAGGGGAAGCGCATGCATGGAAAAATGCAGCCGGTACGGCACACCGCCCAATAACCGCAGATGAAGCGGACGGTACACTTCAACCATGGCGGGACGTGTGTGGAAATCATGGCGCAGGAGAAAACGGAACTGCACCCGATCCCGGTATATCCACAGCCGTGGCAGGTATTGGATGCCGCACAGACACAGCAAAATCAGCACTGCAGGACCGGGATACCCCCGGTGTGCCAATTCTGCCAGCGGCGGCAGAATCAGCAGACTGCGCAGGTAAATCAGCGGCTGTGTCCAGTGAGGCGTGTATTTATGATTCATGGATGTTCTCCAGATAGGCACGCAGGCGTGCGAGTTGGGCGCGGGTCATGGGAAACAGGTACACCGTCCGGTGCGGTAAGAGCAGAAAGACCTCCCGGACAAACGGCAGCGGCAGGATGCGCAGACCAGTCCATGCACCGGTGGGGATATGAAGCGTTTCCTGCACAAAAAGACCGCCGGACAGGCACAGTCCCTGCGGAGACAGCGTCAGCCGCCGGGTGCGGAGCCATGCATGGGCATAAACAGCGGTCGCCGTCAGCAACAACCATACCGCAGCGCACCACGGCATGGGCAGGACTACCGAAGGGAGCGCAAGCAGTGCCGCCTGTATCCGGCGCAGACGGTGGGCGACCATGGTGGGGGACAACAGCATACCGGGTACCCCTTTCACTTTTTCCGTTAGTTTGTCCGACAGAGAAAACAAATACGCAAAAATTCCGGGAAAATTGCCGATGCCCCTTGCAAAAAACGATGGGAATTGCTACAATAAGAAAATATCGTACCGGAAAGGGTGTGCAAGAGATGAAAAACTTAAAACCCGCGCAGTTGTGGGCGGTTCGTATTCTGGTGGGGCTGCTGGCACTGATGATGGTTGCTTCGTCGATTCTGCCGGCATTTGGTTTTTGATGCCCACGGATGTATGCCTGTGTTATAGATACCGAATCATTTTGTTTCATGCACTGCGATAGGGGCGGTGTATGCTTGTCCATGAAAGGAAGGATTACCATGCAGGGAAATAACCCGCAGGAAAAGAAAAAAGTCATTTTCAGTGCCATCCAGCCCAGCGGCACCATTACGCTCGGCAATTATCTGGGTGCACTGAAAAACTGGGTGGCCATGCAGGACGAATATGACTGCATTTTCGCACTGGCGGACCTCCATGCCATTACCGTGCGGCAGGAGCCGGCAGCGCTGCGCCGCAATACGCTGGAAGCTTATGCGCTGCTGATGGCCTGTGGCATTGATGTCAATAAGTCCATTTTCTATATTCAGAGCCATGTTCCGGCCCATGCCCAGCTGTCGTGGGTACTGAACTGCTGCACGCAGTTCGGTGAGCTGTCCCGCATGACGCAGTTCAAGGACAAGTCTCAGAAGCATGCAGACAACATCAATGCCGGTCTGTTTACCTATCCGGCACTGATGGCAGCAGACATTCTGCTGTATCAGGCCGATCTGGTGCCCATCGGTGCCGACCAGAAGCAGCATCTGGAGCTGACCCGCACCATCGCAGAACGCTTCAACAGCCTGTACAGCCCCACGCTGACGGTGCCGGATGCCTATATTCCCAAGACCGGTGCCCGGATTATGAGCCTGCAGGATCCCACCCGCAAGATGTCCAAGTCTGATGAAAATATCAATGCATGGATCGGACTGCTGGACAAGCCCGACGATATCGTGCGGAAGTTCAAGCGCGCTGTGACCGACTCCGATGCCCGGATTGTATTCAATCCCGAGGCCAAGACCGGTGTCAATAACCTGATTACCATTTACTCCGCCGTGACCGGCACCCCCATCGACGACTTTGTGGCGCAGATGGAAGGCAAGGGCTACGGTGAGCTGAAGGCTGTGGTAGCCGATGCAGTGGTGGAGACTCTGCGTCCCATCCAGACCCGGTATGCCGAGCTGATCGGCGATAAGGCCTATCTGGCGCAGTGCTACAATGCCGCTGCGGAGCAGGCGTCCCGGATTGCCCGCCGGACGCTGACCAAGGTGATGAAGAAAACCGGCTTCGTGATGCCGTGATTTTCATGCACTTCATATGATTTCCAAGACAGCAGACCGGAATCGGTTTGCTGTCTTTTTTCACAGAAAAAGGAGCAGAATTTCATGAAAAGTTTACGAAAAATAGTTGCAAATGCGATCATCATCGTATATAATAGAAACACAAAGTGGTGAAAGGTGGGGCCTTTCGGGGGATTCGGAATCCGACGGGAATCCGGTTCCGGCACAGGGCCTTCGGTACGGGCGATATGCTGTTAGGTGAGTTCCAACATAATATCGACGCCAAAGGGCGGATTATCGTACCCGCAAAGTTCCGGGAGGAGCTTGGCGACTGTTTTTATGTAACCCGGGGACTGGGTGGATGCCTGTGGGTATTTCCGCAGTCCGAATGGGATGATATTCTGAGAAAATTCAAAGAGATGCCCCTGGTGGAGAGCCGGGAAATTTCCCGCTACTTTTTCTCCGGTGCTACCGATGCGGTGCCGGATGCCCAGGGCCGTATATTGATCCCGCCGAAGCTGCGGAGCCATGCCGGACTGGAAAAGGAAGTGACTTTTATCGGTCTGAACAATCGGGTGGAAATGTGGAATACCGATGCGTGGAACCGTGTCAACGATGCAATCGACGAGGATCTGATTGAACAGCAAATGGCCAGATTGGGGTTGTGAGTCCCACGGCTACAGCGAAAACGAGGATCGTTGCATGGAATTTGTACATCTCCCGGTACTGTTCCGGGAAACAATAGATGGGCTGAACATCCGCCCCGATGGGGTCTATATGGATGGTACAGCCGGCGGCGGCGGACATTCCGGCGCCATTGCATCCAGACTGACGGAAGGACGGCTGATTTCCATCGATCAGGACCCGGATGCCATTGAAATTCTGCACGAGCGATTAGGGAGCAATCCCTGCGTAACAATCGTACAGGATAATTTTTCACATATCAGCGAGATTGCAGCCCGGCTGGAGCTTCCGCCGGTGGACGGCATTCTGATGGACATCGGTGTTTCTTCCCATCAGCTGGATACGCCGGAGCGCGGATTTTCTTTCCACGCGGATGCACCGCTGGATATGCGGATGAGCCAGAGCGGGACCACTGCGGCCGATCTGGTCAACAGTTTGTCTGCCAAAGAATTGGCCCGGATTTTTCGGGAGTACGGCGAGGAACGGTATGCAATGCCCATCGCCAACAAAATTGTCAGTGTACGGGCACAGCAGCCGGTGGAAACCACGGCGCAGCTGACCGATATCATCAAATCTGCCATTCCGGCCAAAGCCTGCCGGGACGGACATCCGGCGCGCCGGGTGTTTCAGGCGTTGCGGATTGCCGTCAATGCCGAGCTGGATGTACTCAATGAAGGCATGGATGCCGCATTTGAGACGTTGGCCGTGGGTGGACGTCTGGCGATTATTACGTTCCATTCACTGGAGGACCGGATGGTCAAGCAGCGGATGGCCTCCTGGTGCGAAGGATGCACCTGTCCGCCGGAATTTCCGGTGTGTGTATGCGGGCATACGCCCCGGGCCAGATTGGTCAACCGGAAGCCCATCGAGGCTTCGCCGGAAGAACTGGCCGCCAATCCCAGAAGCCGGAGCGCAAAGCTCCGCATTTGCGAAAAAATCAGAGATACAGCAGAAGGTGACTTGAAATGAGTAATGTAGCATATGAATTTGACCGTTTCGGCGGCGAATATGAAGCAAAAGAAAACAACGTTGTCAAGATGCCGGCGGCATCGCGGGGACAGAATCTGAATCACGAGAAAATTTCACCGAAAACGATGGTGAAATGGACGGCGGCATTTCTGACCATATTTGTTCTGTCCTGTTCCACACTTTACAACGAGATGGTGCTCAACGAGCTGAACAACAATATCCAGACTGCGAATACACAACTGGACCGTTCCCGCAGCGAATACATTCAGCTGGAGATGGCTGCCGCTTCCCGTATGACGATGGAAGAAGTGGAACGCTATGCCGTGGATGTGCTGGGTATGCAGAAGATGCAGACAAACCAGCTGCTGTACATCCGTACTAATGAGGACGATAAGATTATCGCGCATGATGACAGCTCCGATTCCGTGTGGGGTAAAATCGGAAGCTGGTTCGCCGACTTGTTTGCCTGATGTCATATCCGGCAGCACGGCGGAATAAGATAGAACGAAGTCTGAGGGCATAGCCCGGAATGTATGGAGAAAAGGGAGTTAAGATCAGATCTTGGCTCCCTTTTACTTGTTTTTCGGGCATGGCGTATGTTATAATAAACGCAGACTCCCCCGATTTACAGAAAGGAACCCTTGTATGAAGAAAAAAAAGATACAAAAAGCCCAGAAATCCTGGGTTCGTGACAGCGGACGCTGGGTAGCGGAAATGGCCAAGCAGCTGACGATGCGCATTACGGCAACGGCATTGATTCTGAGCGTGGCATTTGGCATACTGGTAGGCAGACTGGTGAACCTGCAGCTGATCCAGGGCGAGGAACTGCAGCAGAAAGCCATCAATCAGCAGATGCGGGATACCGTCATTGATGCGGCCCGGGGCACGATTTACGATGCAAACGGTGAAGTGCTGGCGCAGAGTGCAACGGTGTGGAACGTGTTCATCTCGCCAAACGACATCCACGGCAGTGAGGAGAAAAAAGAAGAAAAGCGCTGGATCATTGCCAACGGGCTGGCGGAGATTCTGGACATGGATGCGCAGGAAATCTACGAAAAGACGCTGAAAAAGAGCTATCAGATTTACCTGAAGCGTCGGGTAGAAAGCAATGTCCGTGCCGAAATTCTGGAGTTCGAGAAGAAAAATCCCAGTGTGTCGATTGCCGTCGGTCTGGAAGAAACGACCCGGCGGTACTACCCCAACGGAGAACTGGCCGCTACGGTGCTGGGCTTTACCGGCAATGACGGTCAGGGTCTGGCCGGACTGGAGTCGTACTACAATAATACACTGACCGGTATTCCCGGACGTATTCTGACCATCAAGAATGCAGTGGGTACAGAGATGGACTTCGAATACGAACAGCGCGTGGAGGCACAGAACGGCAACAGTCTGGTGCTGGGTCTGGATAAGGTCATTCAGGGCTATCTGGAAAAGCATCTGGACCGCGCGATCGAGGATTACGAAGCCAAGCGTGCGGTAGGTATCGTGCTGAATGTCAACACCTTTGAAATTCTGGGTATGGCGACCCGACACGCCTTTGACCCCAACAATCCCTTTGCCATTGCAGACAAGGCGACGGCGGATGCCATTGCTGCACTGCCCAAAGATCAGCAGGCAGCAGCAACTTCGGCGGCGCAGAACCTCCAGTGGCGAAATACTGCAATCAATGATACTTACGAACCCGGTTCGGTATTCAAGGCAGTGACCGCTGCGGCCGCACTGGATGAAGGTTCCGTCAATCTGACGGAGACGTTCAAATGTACAGGTTTCTATTACGTCGGAGGCTGGCGTTACAAGTGCTTCAACTATGCAGTCCATGGTCCGCAGAATGTGGCAAAGTCGCTGCAGAACTCCTGCAACATTGCATTTATCCAGATTGGTGCGGCACTGGGTGCCCCCAGCTTCTGCCGGTATTACAATGCGTTTGGTCTGACGGAACGGACCGGTGTGGACCTGCCCGGTGAGGTAAAGACCACGGCCGGTGTTCATTACCACTCGGAAAAAACGATGGGTGTGGCGGAACTGGCCAGCTCCTCGTTCGGTCAGTCCCAGAAGGTGACGGCACTGCAGATGGTGACGGCAATGGCGACGGTGGTCAACGGCGGCTATCTGGGTACGCCGCATCTGGTGAAGCAGATTCTGGATGCCAACGGCAACATTGTCTCGACGGTAGATGCCGGCATCCGCCGTCAGGTCATTTCGCAGGAAACCTCGGTCAAGATGGCATTGGCGCTGGAGTCCGTAGTGACGGAAGGCGGCGGTAAAAACGCAGCCATCAGCGGATACCGTATCGGCGGTAAAACCGGTACGGCTGAAAAGCTGGATACCGATAATAAATCCGCACAAGTAGTATCTTTCTGTGGCTTTGCGCCGGTAGACGACCCGGAAGTGGCCTGCATTGTGGTCATCGACGAACCCCGTGAGGGCCTGTCCGGTAGTATGGCGGCGGCACCGCTGTTCCGGTCCATTATGGAGGAAGTGCTGCCCTACATGGGTGTGGAGCGTACCGGTGAAATCAAGGACGGAATCAAGGAAGTTTCCGTGCCCAATGTCATCGGCAGCAAGGTCAAGGACGCCGAGAAGAAGCTTACTGCACTGGGCCTGAAGGTCAAGGTGCTGGGCACCGGCGAAAAAGTAATGACGCAGTATCCTGCGCCGGAGACCCTGATCAATGAGGGCGGCATTGTATACCTGTTCACCGATAAGGAAAGTCAGGAGACGCTGCTGACGGTACCGGATTTTACCGGTCTGACTGTAAAGCAGGCGAATAAAAAGGCGGCGGATGCCGGACTGAATATCCGGCTGTACGGCAACTATGCCGGTTCCGGTGCCAAGGTTGTCAAACAGTCTATTGTGAAGGATTCCAAGGTCACACCGGGTACGATCATCACACTGAACTTCCTGGTGGAGACAGCCGACTGATTTTTGATTGCTTTTTCTGCGCAGCAGAAAACCAAAGGAGAATGATGCCCGCGTATGCAGCTTTCCATCCTGCTTCAGGATGTGAAAACACAGGAAGTTCCGGCACAGGAAATTGAAATCTGCGGAATCACAGACTGCGCCCAGCAGGTGCGGCCGGGCGATGCGTTTGTATGCATTCCCGGTGCCCGGCAGGACGGTCACGATTTTGCGGAAGAAGCCATCTGCCGCGGTGCGTCGGTGCTGATTGTACAGCGCAGACTGCCGGTGCCGCTGCAGCAGGTGGTGGCAGAATCCGCACGACAGGCATATGCCCGGATGTGGGGAAACTGGTACGGCAATCCGGCCCGTCGGATGCATCTGACGGGCATAACCGGGACCAACGGCAAAACCACGACATCGTGGATGCTGCATCACATCCTGACCGGATGCGGATACCGGACCGGACGCATGGGAACGATTCCGGACCCCGGCGTCGATCCGCTGACGCAGGTGCATTACACGACCCCGGAGCCACCGATCTTGCATCGCACACTGCACGGGTGGTCTGCGCAAGGCATGACGCATGGGGTGCTGGAAGCTTCTTCGCAGGCCTTGGTGCAGCACCGGCTGGATGGACTGGAATTTTCCTGTGGGGTATTTACAAATTTAAGTCCGGAGCATCTGGATGTACACGGCAGCATGGAATCGTATTACCGGTGCAAGCGGATGCTGTTTGACCATTGCAGTCGTGCGGTAATCTGCACAGATGACCTGTGGGGGCGACGTCTGGCAGCAGAAGTACCGTGCACGGTGCGCACGGCATCGGTCTGCACTGCGGCAGCGGATTATACCGCGACCGACATTGTACCGGATGCCCGCGGAACGTCCTTTGTGCTGCAGAGATGCGGACAGCGCTATCCGGTACAGATACCGATGACCGGCATCTATAATATATCCAATGCACTATGTGCCGCGGCGGCAGCAGAACAATACGGAGTCCCATTGACGGAAGTCGTGCAGTGTCTTGCGACACTTCCGGTCATCCCCGGACGGATGGAGCGATTGCCGCTGGATGTGCCTTTTGATGTATTTATTGATTATGCCCATACACCGGAGGCCTTGCAGCAAGTACTGATGGCCCTGCGCCCGGTTTGCAGGAACAGACTGGCGGTGGTGTTCGGCTGCGGCGGCGACCGGGACCGGCAGAAACGACCGGAAATGGGGCGCATTGCGGCGGCATGGGCGGATATGGTGTGGATTACCGATGACAATCCCCGCAGTGAGGATCCGGACCAGATCCGGATGGATGTGGCGGCCGGTCTGTCACCGGAACGCAGGCGGATCGTACCCGGACGGGCTGAAGCCATTGCAGCAGCCATTGCGGAGGCGCAGGCCGGGGATGTGGTGCTGATTGCCGGAAAAGGGCATGAACAATACCAGATTTTCAGCAGCGGAGTCTATCCGCTGAATGAATACCATATTGCCGCACAAGCGGCGGCAATGTGGGCCAAAAGGAAAGGAAGGATGAATCATGGAACCGATCAAACTGAAAAACATTGCGGAAGCCGTGGGGGTTCAGAATGACTCGGAACGGGAGGTACTGCGCATCAGCACCGACACCCGGACGATCATTCCCCAAAGCGTGTTTCTGGCCCTGAAAGGGGAACGTTTCGACGGTCATCGCTTCGTGCAGCAGGCGGCAGATGCCGGTGCGGAGGCGCTGATCGTGGAGCAGCCGGTGACGGTGAAACAGGACATTCCGGTGTTTCAGGTGAAAAGCACGCGCGGAGCGCTGCTGCAGATTGCCCGGTACTACCGGATGCAGTTTGACATCCCGGTTATCGGCGTGACCGGCAGCGTGGGCAAGACGACCACCAAGGAAATGATTGTGGCGGCCATTTCACCCAAGTATCGCACCCTGAAAACGGAAGGCAATCTCAACAACCAGATTGGTTTGCCGCAGACGGTACTCCGGATTGATAAAACCACGGAGGCGGCTGTAGTGGAGCTGGGCATGGACGACTTTGGTCAGATTCATAATATGTCGATGGCGGCGGTGCCGTCGGTGTCCGTGATCACCAACATCGGTCACTGCCATATCCAGACGCTGGGCTCGCAGGAGGGCATCCTGAAAGCCAAACTGGAAATTGTAGACGGTATGGAGGAAACTTCTCCGGTCATCCTCAACGGTGACGATCCCCTGCTGGCTAAGGCGGCACCCGGACTGAAAAATGCAGTCCTGCTGTATGGCATTGACAATCCGGACTGTGACGTCCGTGCGGAGAACATCCGTGAAACGGAAGCCGGACTGGATTTCGAGGTGATTGTCCCTTCCATCAACCTGCGTACCCCGGTGCATGTCCCGGCCTATGGTCGGCATCATGTGCTGGATGCACTGTCGGCCTTTGCGGTAGGCCTGCTGCTCCGTGTGGCACCGGCACAGATGGCAGAAGGTCTGGCACAGTACCGTCCCACCGGTATGCGCCAGCACATCGTGTCCGCTTCGGGCATCCGGGTGGTGGAAGACTGCTACAATGCCAGCCCGGATTCGGTATGCGCAACGCTGCAGGCACTGACCACAATGGGAACCGGACGGAAGATTGCGGTGCTGGGCGATATGCTGGAACTGGGCGGCTATACCGAGGAAGGTCATCGACGCTGCGGCGCCAAGGCGGCTGAACTCCGGCTGGAGCTGGTTGCGGTAGGTGAATCCAGCCGGTTCACGGCGGAGGAAGCCCGGAAGCGCGGCGGAAGTGTGCAGTGGTTTGCAACCAAGGAAGAAGCAGCTGCACCGCTGCTTGCGATGCTGCAGGCCGGGGATACGGTGCTGTTCAAGGGCAGCCACGGCGTCCACATGGAAGAACTCATCGAACGCGTTTACACCGTCTGGGCAAAGGATGCGAAGTAAGCGCACAAACCGACGAACAAGAGGAAGGAAGAATTTACAATGAGCGGAATTATTGCGGCTGCTGCGGCGATCGCAGCATTTATCGTAACGGTGATCGTAGGCAAATGGGCCATCCCGTTCCTGCACAAGCTGAAGTACGGCCAGACCATTCTGGATATCGGTCCGGCCTGGCACAAAAAGAAGCAGGGCACGCCTACAATGGGCGGCATCATGTTTATAATCGGTACGGTCGGTGCAATACTAATTGCGGTACCGGTATATTACACGCTGTCTTCCATGGGCAGTTCCATCTGGGGCGAAACGACGCTGCAGAAGGTGCGCCTGTTTGGTGGTCTGATCATGGCGCTGGGCTTTGCAGGCATCGGCTTCTGGGATGACTACATCAAGGTGGTCAAGAAGCGCAATCTGGGCCTGACGGCCAAGCAGAAAATGGGTCTGATGCTGCTGGTAAGCGGCGCGTACCTGGCATCCCTGTACCTGGCCGGTGAACGCGGCACCACGCAGATTCCTTTCTTCGGTACGGTCAATCTGGGCATCGGCTACTGGCTGATTGCACTGTTTGTTATCCTCGGCACGGTGAATGCCGTGAACCTGACCGATGGCATCGACGGTCTGGCTGGTTCGGTAACGCTGCTGGCTTCCATGTTTTTCATGCTTATCGCAACGCTGCTGCACTACTACGGTTTCAGCATTTTTGCAGCGGCAGTGGCCGGCGGCTGTGCAGGTTTCCTGGTATACAACTTCCATCCGGCACGCGTATTCATGGGTGACACCGGCTCGCTGTTCCTCGGCGGTATGATTGTTGCGATGGGCTTCGGCATCGGCTATCCCATCCTGATTCTGCCCATCGGCATCATTTACTTCGCGGAAACCCTGTCCGTCATCATTCAGGTCAGCTACTTCAAACTGACCCGTCGCCTCACCGGTCAGGGCAAGCGCATCTTCAAGATGTCGCCCATCCATCATCATTTTGAGATGTGTGGTTGGAACGAAGTCAAAATCGTGACCGTATTCAGTCTGGTTACGGTCATCGGCGGCGCACTGGCCGTCCTCAGCGTTCTGCTGGGTTAATCGCAAATTTTCAATGAGTTTTATTCCGGAAAGGAGACGGCCCCATGGCACAAAGCGCTACCCGGCCGAATGGCCGGCGGAGACCGGCAAGAAAAAATAAAATCAAAATGTTCTCGGTGCGTGCGGGCATAGATCTGCCTTTTCTGTTCCTCGTACTGATTATTCAGACCATCGGACTGATCATGCTGTTTTCGTCCAGCTATGCATATGCACTGGCCAACGAAAACAACAGTTTCCACTATGTGGGACGACAGCTGATCTGGGCGATTGGCGGCGTAGCAGTCATGCTGATGGTATCGTTCTTCGATTACCATAAACTGCAGAATGTGCGTCTGGTGATGATTGTGCTGCTGATTTCGTACGTCCTGCTTGCGGTGGTGCTTCTGACGGATACCCACAGTACCGCACACCGCTGGATTTATCTGCCCGGCGGATTTACGTTCCAGCCCTCTGAGCTCATGAAGTTTACGATCATTCTGACGTTTGCATATTTCATGACGCGCTATTACTATAATATGCATAAGTTTGTATCCGGCGTGCTGCCGTATGCCGGCATTGCAGTGGTAACAGCAGGCTTTCTGATTCTCCAGCCGCATCTGTCCTGTACGATGATTATCATGGCCCTGACGGGCGTGATGCTGCTGGTCGGCGGTGTCCGGCTGCGCTGGATTCTTGGAGCGGCAGCACTTGTAGCAATCGGACTGTATGTGGTACTCTATACGGATATTATCCCGTATGCCGG
>JAEIGA010013253.1_pt1 | contig 12545 bp, 10 predicted proteins | sample 9270691 | NCBI WGS metagenome assembly JAEIGA01 (sample SAMN17057246, study PRJNA624740) | gut metagenome | biome: biome; isolation source: fecal sample | host: Bos grunniens | place: China: Xizang | collected 2019 | reverse complement strand
CGTCAACGATCTTGGCAAGCAGAGCCTCATAGTCAGCAACTGCCCAGTTCTTCAGAGACCAGGTAGCTACGGGCAGGCCAACAGCCTTGTCCTTAGCGCCCAGCGCAGTGCTGGTGCCGCCGATATCAGCGAACTTACCCTCGTAGAACTTAGCCAGTGCCCACTGAGTGGAGTCAGCCAGACCCTTCATAGCAGAAGTAATAACTGCAGGAGACTGGTTGGACTGGTCAACGTCAACACCAACAATCTTGCCATCCTCAGCGCCAGCAGCAGCGGAAACAGAGTTGAACATAGAACCGCCGCAGCAGAAGATAACTTCAGTGCCGTTCTGGTACCAACCGGTAGCCATAGTCTGCAGTTCGGAAGATGCGGAGAAGGTTGCGCCGTGGAGCCAGGAGTAGTTCACTTCAACCTTTACGCCCTTTGCAGCAGCGGCAGCCTCAGCGCCCTGTACAAAGCCGTAGCCGAAACGCTGGCAAGCGGGGTTAGTGCCGCCGCCACCGCCGGTGAAGCCCAGCTTGGTGTAGCCTTCCATAACGGTAGCGTAGCCAGCCAAGAAACCGGACTGCTCTTCCTGGAAGGAGATACCTGCAACGTTCTTCAGAACAGGGCTGCCCTCAGTAGCGGGATCCTCTACAACGGGGTAACCGTCGATGAATACGAAGCTTACATCGGGGTATGCCTTTGCAGCAGCACGCAGAGCGCCTTCCTGCATAAAGCCGGCAGCAACAACTACCTTAGCACCGTTGTCGCAAGCTGCCTTAACAGCGTTGATACGGTCATCGTCGGTAGCCTGGTCGCCGTTAGCAGGCATGTAGTACTTGTAGGACTTGTTGTTGTTGGCAGCGTACAGCTTTACGCCGTCGTAGGTACCCTGGTTGAAGGACTTGTCCTTCAGCTGGCCTACGTCAGTGATGAAAGCGATTTCGTACTTGCCGTCTGTGCTGGTCATTTCATCAGCGACCTTATCGGGGTCAGTGATAACCTCATCGCCGTTGTTTTCAACGGGCTTCTTGCCGCAGGCTGCGAACATAGACACAACCATCAAAACGGCCAGCAATAATGCCAGAATCTTTTTCATTTTTCTATCCTCCGTAAAATATTTTTTGGGGTTTTTTACGCCCTCTTATTGTTGCATATTTCCACCCGAAAATCAACCGCATTTCCGCAATTTTGTCAATAGTGCACAAATTTATTTCATATGCTTATCTGCCTGAAAGCTATAGGGCAAGAGTTCTTCCAGCGTGACGGTTTGATAGGTTCCGTCCTTCCCTACCATATAGATTTGAAAATCGTCCGGACAGAACTCCCGCAGCACCTGACGGCAGACACCGCAGGGAGGAAATGCCCCTGTAATCGCTCCGTCCTTGCCGCCGCACACCGCAATCGCAGTAAAATCCCGATGGCCGTCATAGACTGCCTTAAAAATAGCGGTACGCTCTGCACAGTTGGTAGGACCATAGGCGGCATTTTCGATGTTGCAGCCCTGGTATACCGTGCCGTCAGCGCACAGCAGCGCTGCGCCTACCTTGTAGCCAGAGTAGGGTGCATAAGCATGGGTCATGGCCTCTTTGGCCAGTTCAATCAGTTTTTCCGGTGTCATAATGTTTCCACCTCTCGTTATGTTTTATAATAATAGTATTATACGTAAAAAGGGCGTGTTTTGCAACACGCCCTTTCTTGTATTTATTTGCCAATTTTCCGCTGAATTAGTTTTACAAATTCCACAACAGGAATTACCAGGAAGGCCAGCGCCATAGAAATGCCGTACTCGGCAAGGCCGATGGTAGTAAAGCCAAAAGCCTTGGCGATAAAGGGTACTTCAATGACCAAAGTGGTCAGCACCAGGCTGCCCAGCATAGCTGCCCACAGAATCTTATTGTGGGTTTTCAGGCTGAATACAGACTTGCGCTGAGAGCGCAGGTTAAAGGAGTGGAAGATCTCACACATACTCATAGCCAAAAATGCCATGGTCATACCGTGACCGGACTCACCGGCTGCCCGCAAGGCAGCAAACCAGCCTTCTCCAAACTCAAAGGATGCGCCAATCAGATATGCAATCACTGTAATCACAGTTACCAGCACGCCCTGATAAATCACATCAAAGCCCAGACCACCGGAGAAGATGCCGTCCTTGGAATCTCTGGGCGGACGGTTCATGGTGTCAGGCTCCGCCTCTTCCATACCCAGCGCCAGAGCCGGGAAGCAGTCGGTAACCAGGTTGATAAACAGCAGGTGGACGGGATTCAGCAGCACAAAGCCCAACAGGGTTGCGCCGAACACGCCCAGCACCTCACTCATATTGGAGGCAAGCAGGAACTGGATTGCTTTACGGATATTGTCGTAAATCCGGCGGCCTTCGCCTACTGCGGTAACGATGGTGGCAAAGTTATCGTCAGCCAGCACCATATCCGCCACGTTCTTGGTAACATCAGTACCGGTAATACCCATACCCACACCGATGTCCGCAGACTTAATAGAGGGCGCATCGTTAACACCGTCGCCGGTCATAGCGGTGATGCATTGATTATATCTCCAGGCATTGACAATTCTGGTCTTATGCTCCGGCTGCACACGGGCATAAACGGAATATCTCTTCACTGCCTCAGGCAGGTCCTCATCGGAGATCTCCTCCAGCTCTGCGCCGGTGATCGCCTGAGAGGCATCGGTGATGATGCCCAGCTCCTTGGCAATGGCAACGGCGGTGTCCTTGTGGTCACCGGTAATCATCACAGGACGGATACCTGCTGCAGCGCAGGCATCAATAGCAGGCTTTACTTCGGGACGCACCGGGTCAATCATACCGGTCAAGCCCACGAAGCACAGATCGTTTTCCAGAAACTCCGGGGTATTTTCGGCAGGCTTTTCATCCCAATCCCGCATAGCGGCAGCCAGCACCCGGAGGGCTTTATCGGCAAGCGCCTTATTGCTCTCCATGATCTCCGCCCGCTTGGCATCGGTCATAGGCTTCATTTCGCCGTTTTCCCAGTACTGGGTACAACGGGCAAGGACCACGTCGGGACCGCCCTTGGTGTACTGGACGAATTTGCCGCCCACGGCATGGATAGTAGACATCATCTTACGGCCGGAATCAAAGGGAGCTTCGTCCACACGGGGGGTGGCCTTTTCCATCTCCGCCTTGTGCAGGCCCACGGAATACGCAAAGTTCACCAATGCGCACTCGGTAGGTTCACCCTCTGCCTGGTTGCTATCGTTCAGGTTGGCATCGGAGCACAGAGCCATAGCGGTGGCAAGTAACTTCGTTTCACCTATATGCTCCACCACGGTCATCTTGTTCTGGGTCAGAGTACCGGTCTTATCGGAGCAAATTACCTGGGTACAACCCAGAGTTTCCACGGCAGTCAGCCGGCGGATGACGGCATTGCGCTTACTCATCTTGGTAACACCGATGGACAGCACCACGGTCACCACCGTAGCAAGGCCCTCGGGGATAGCGGCAACCGCCAGAGATACGGCAACCATAAAGGTCTCCAAAATGGAGTTCAAGTCAAATTTACCTTCCATCAGAAGATTAAAGGCAAAGATAAATACGCAGATACCCAGCACCAGGAAGGACAAAGTTCTTCCCAGGGCATCCAGCTTCTTCTGCAGAGGGGTTTCCTCATCCTGCGCAGCTGCCAACGCGCCGGCAATCTTACCCATCTCGGTGTCCATACCGGTTTCGGTGATGACTGCCTTACCGCGGCCGTATACCACAGTAGAGCCCATATAGCACATATTCTTCCGGTCGCCCAGAGGAACATCTTCACTCTCACCCTTTAAGTTCAGGGCATCAATCATCTTGTTGACAGGCACGGATTCACCGGTCAGCGCAGCCTCTTCAATCTTCAAGCTGGCATTTTCGATAATCCGTCCGTCAGCAGGCACAGCATCACCGGCTTCCAGCACCACGATGTCACCGGGAACCAGCTCATCGGAACGGAGGGTAATCTGCTTGCCGTTTCGTATCACCTTACAGGTGGCGGCAGTCATGGTTTGCAGCGCTTCAATGGCAGCCTCTGCCTTACTCTCCTGCACAACGCCCAGAATGGCATTGAGCAGCACAACCGCAACAATGATAATCACTTCTGCCCATTCATTCTCACCGGAGAGCATACCGGTCAAAGCAGACACAGCAGCGGCAATCATCAAAATAATCAGCATAGGGTCTTTCAGCTGGGTGAAAAACCGCTGAATCAGCGAAGGCTTTTTACCTTCCTTCAGCTTATTGGGGCCGTACTTTGCCTGCCTTTCCTGCACCTGTTGGTCATTCAGGCCGCCCATGTCCACCCCCAGATTGTCAAGAACTTGTTCGGTAGTCAGGGTATAGGTTTTCTGCATTCGGTTACCACTCCTTATTAGAATTTGACAAAAAAATCAAAAAGACCCGTGCACAAGCGCAGAATTGCTGTGCACGAGTCTCATTCTACAAAGCATTCCGAGCTATATAGCCGGCTTGACGAAATGCTGCAGACGGCATCTGCCGTCCGGAATTACTCCCTCATGTTATATTTACTATAACAATTCTAATATAAAATGTCAACCGGAATTACCCTATTTTTCCCAATTGCCAAAAAACTATTCCGGACTTTCTTTTTTTCATATCGGGGTGTATAATGAATACAATGCTTTACAAAAAGAGGAACACCATGAAGAAACTAATCTATTTGGTATCGGCTGCGCTGGCGGTATTGGTCGTCATCACCATTATCAATTGCGCCACCACCACTAAGCCTACCTTCTCCCCGGAGGATATGCAAACAAGCGCTCCAACAGAAACCACCGGTGAACCCACCACGGAAACCACCGAACCCGCCCCCACGTGGAATACCTATCCTGCGGACAGGCAGCTGCTCGCCAGACAGTATTTCGTGTACGACTGCAACACAGATGCATTTTTGGTAATCTCAGGACAGAAAACCGAGCGAATCTATCCTGCCAGCATCACCAAACTGTTCACCGCTTACGTAGCGATGCAGTATGTAGAACCCGAAACCCAAATCACCGCCGGCGATGCGCTGGATATGGTAGCCTGGGGTTCTTCTGTTGCTAAAATCAAAAAGGGAGATGTGCTCACTGCCGCCCAACTGGTAGAAGCAATGCTTTTACCCAGCGGCAACGACGCCGCCTATCTTCTGGCCTGCGAGGCCGGTCGGGTAATCCAGGGCAACCCCAACCTGAGTGCAGCGGCAGCGGCAGAAGCTTTTATGTCCCAGATGAACAGCCAGGCGCAAGCAGTGGGTATGACCGGCACCAATTTTGTCAATCCCGACGGCATTCACGACAGCAATCACTATACCACCTTTGCCGACCTGGCAATTCTCGGCAAACTGTCTATGTCGGACAAAACCATTATGCAGCACGCCATTACACCTTTGAAACAGATAGAGCTTCACGGCGAGATCATCCAATGGAAGAACACAAACGCCTTGGTAAACCCCGCCACTCCCTATTACTGCCCCTATGCTATCGGACTGAAAACAGGACAGACTCCCTCGGCAGGCTCCTGTCTACTGTCCGCATTTCGCAAGGATGGACAGGAACTGCTCATCGGTGTGTTTGGTTGCCCGGAGGAAAAGGACCGGTTTGACGACACTCTGCAGCTATTCAACCAAATTGTGCTAAAATAAAGAAATCCGCACCGGAATTCCGGTGCGGATTTTCTGTTACACTTCAATTACGGTAATATGCATTTCCTCCGCCCGCTGCCTATGGTGCATTTCCACGGAACTTGCGGTAACCAGCTCCTTTACCGCGTACTTACCGCCAAAGCGGGAGGCAACGGTGTCCAATTCGTACAGCGCCATCTGGTCCACTGCGCCGCCCTTGCAGGAAATAAAGGTCAGTACATAGCCCCGAAGCAGAAGAACGTCGATTTCATTATTGACCATATAGCCGTCATCTGCAGCATGAATGCCCCATTTCAGGTGGGTGCCGATTCTGCAGTCGTCATACAGACCGCTCTCCAGACGTTCAAAATATGTATGCAGTTCCAGTACACTTCCTGCATCCAACAGGCAGTCACGAATTCGGTCGCTCTGATACCGGAAGGAAATCCAATCCCTGCGGATTTGGAGATCCCCAATACACCCCGTCCGCTCCAATCTCTCCAAATAGGCCACAAAGGCCGCCTCCGAGCCGACGGCGCCGTTCTTACCGGCAACTCTATATACCTTTTCCCTGTCCAGACGTTCGTCCAGGGCAGATTCCACGGTCGTTTTCGTAGCCTTTAGTACCGAGGAAAAGCCGTTCCACATCCGTATATTGGAACTTGCCACCTGCCAGAGGGCATGTACATCCCGGCGGAAAGACGTATCTGTCAGATTGTCCTTAAAATCCTTCTGCATACCGTAGTCTATGACACCCCCGTGAAGCCGCACCAGATCTTCAATGCTCAGCCGGATAGGACGGCTTTCCACGCAGGCGTCAATGCGTTCTGCATCGGTATTGAGGATTATCAGCTCCCCGTCGGGAATATCGTACCGGTGCATAGGGATGTTGTGGGTCGCTGAGTACATACCCATCGCAACCAGCACCATATCCGCACCGCCGGTCAGGTCAAAAAAGCATTTGCCGCCCTTTTGCTCCTCCCGCCGGACCACCGTAGTAATTCCCTCCAGAACCCGATCAATATCCTTCATACTCAGCTCCACAAAGGACACATCGGCAACTCCGCAAATTCCCCGGAGTGCCCGCTCTGTAATCTCCTTGGCTTCCCCGGTCATAGTATCCCTCTGTCCGAAGAAAATCACCTTGTCCATTTTAAAATTCAGACAGGTAATGATATTTTCCATGGGCTCGCTGTCAAAGAACTCTATGTTTATGTTCATATTTTTTCCGCCTTTTGCAGGTTTTCTATTATTTTAATCCAGTTTCCACAACCTGTCAACATAACCTCCTGCGCAAAATCCCCCTGCCGGAACTCCGACAGGGGGATAAATTTGCACTTATTCGCCCACGGCCTTGTTGGTCAGCATGGTATGGATCATTTTCAGCATATTGGGTTTACCCATAGCCGTTTCCTTTTCTCCCAGAATCAGCACCCGTTTTTGTTTCCTGTCGGAAGCAACCCAGGTGGGCAGTTCCCCGCTTTTATTGGGGTTGCCGTTGCAGACAAAGTTGCAAAGGTAGGCTACCATCTGCTCACTAAGGGCCCGGTCCTTGTCCTCCATAGGCCGCCAGCAATTATCCAGCGTGCCAAACCAGTACCATAGGTCTGCCGAATGCCATGCGCCGTTATCGTCACCGGGAAGTCTGCGGTCAAAATACCAGGTATAGCTGGGTTTATTCCGCTGGGCAATCCATTTACGGGTCATGCTTTGCAGAACAGGCGGGGCAATATCCTCGCTGGTAGAACCTGCCATATAATAAATATCGTGAGGCTGGCTGCCTTCCACCGCAAAGTGTCCGTCCTTAACGGGAAATGCAGCAGCATTCCCGCCCTTAATCTCTTTCTTTGCAGCCTGCCATACTTCAAACAACTGCTCCACCGGCAGCGCCCGGAACTGGTCCAGGGTTTCGCAGCCGCACCGGGTCATAACCTCCTGCCAGAATGTGCAGGATTTTTCCATCGATCCGGACATCATACCGCCCAATCCGCAGCCGCTGGACATAACCGCCTTTTGGAACAGTCCTTCTGTCAGAGGGCTGGTGCTTTGCATCTGCACACTGGCTGCGCCGGCGGACTGACCCATAATCGTGATGTTATCCGGATCACCGCCAAAAGCGGCAATATTATCCTTGACCCAGCGAATTGCCGTCATCTGGTCATAAAGGCCGTAATTGCCGGTATGACCCGCCTCCTCCATCAACTGGGGCAGACACAGGAAACCCATAGGTCCAAGGCGGTAGTTGAGGGTTACACCAATAATACCTTTGGTCGGCCAAACAGGGCCGTCAAAGTGCTTTTCGTGGCCACAGCCGCCGGAAAAGCCGCCACCGTGGATATAGATCAAAACCGGGAGCTTGTCCCCTTGCTTGGCGGTATCCGGCGTGAATACGTTCAAAAACAGGCAGTCTTCGCTGTAGGTGTAGGTTTCACCCTTGCGAAATTCGTTGTAATAAAAAATCTTCTTCAGATTCTCTTCTTCATTGTAAAATGCCCGGGGTTGGTAGCTGCAAGCGCCGTATTGGGTAGCATCGTAAATGCCATCCCAACCGGTAACCTGTTGGGGATATTCCCAACGTCCGGCGGTAGCATAGCGGATACCCTTATAGGCAGCGGTTCCGGGGGTTCTCCCCGGGCAGCCACGGAGCTGGCCGCAGGGTGTGTTTACAATATAATCCATACTCTAATCCTTTCCACAAAGACGTTACAGACATCATACCACAATTTCAGCGGTACGGCAATGCCGTACCGCTGAAATCAATAGCAGTATTAGTTTTCCAGACTCTTGGCAGCCTTATGGGCATTCATCTTTTCCCGGACATCGGCAGTGATGTTCCAAACGAACTTAAATGCAGCCCAGGAACCCAGAATGAACAGAGCGGGAACCAGCACGCACAGGATCTTAAAACCAAAGACAGTACTTGCGCTCTGTACATCCAACTTAGGCTGGTAGCCGATCCAGTCCAAAGCAAAGAAGCTGATGCCCAGACCCACAGTCTGGCCAATCCGGCGGGACAGGTTAAAAGTACCGTAGATAGAGCCTTCGGTACGCTTGCCGGTGATGAGCTCATTGTAGTCAATGGCTTCACCTACCAGACCCCACTGCATCTGGATGGATACCATAGAGAAACCGGAGCCCACACCCAGAATCACACCGTGAACCAGAGGAGGAACTTCCATCACCAGATGCATAGCAAACAGTACGCCACAGATAGCACCACCGACCAGCAAAGCATAGCGGATCAGCTTTTCCAGACCCAGCTTCTTACAAATGAAGGGCACGAAAACCATAGAGCCGATCATAAAGGGTGCGGACAGCGCAGATGCCAGAGTCTTATAAGTAACATCGTTATATACAGCGGAATACATATACATGCTGATGTTTTCAGTCAGGTACTGCATCGTGCAGATACACACACCGTGGATACACAGAGCAACGAAAGCGCGATTCTTCTTCACAACATCGAAAATGTCGGAAATCTTGATGTCGTCTGCCTTCACTTCCTCGTTGACCACCACACGCTCTTCGGTCAGTGCATAGTGCAGCAAACAGGTAACAAAACCAATGGCAGCGCAGGCAACACCGGTAATCATATAACCGGTGGAATGGTTTTCACCAAACATGCCGATGATCACAGGGCCAACCATGCCGGGGATCATATTACCGATCATAGAGCCAACGCCACGGGCGGAGGACAGAGATGCACGCTCAGAGTCGTTGGTGGACATAGCGGACAGCAAGGAGCCCATGGGGATATTAAACATGGTGTAGGATGCCTCATAGAGGATCTTAAAGGAGAACAGCGCTACCAGCAGAGGGATGCCGTCCAGGAAGGTAGGTACGGTCCACAGAGCCACGGCGGTCACCGCCAGCAAGGGAGTCGCACGCAGAAGCCAGGGGCGGAATTTGCCGTTTTTGTGATGACGGCGGGCAAAGGCCTTGTCCATCAGTGCGCCCATCATGGGGTCATTGATTGCATCCCAAATGGTCCAGATAATGGTGAGCACACCCATTACGGTGGCATTGATACCCAGAACATTGGTGCAGTAAATAGAGAAGATACTAGCCATCAGGGCAAAGGTCATACAACCGCCCCAGTCGCCAAACATATAGCCAAACCAATGCTTTTTGGTCAGGCCGTTTTTCGGTGCTTTAGACATAGAAACGTTCCTCCACTTTCTTTTTATATACAGACATATTATAGCAGATTGCAGGCAAATTGCAACCGGATAAATTATTACAGAAGCTCTACTTCGCCCAACAGAGTCTGTGTAATATACGCGTCCTTGAAGCTCCGCAGCTGCGCCATATGGGGCTGGTCAATGTGGGTCTGCTGGTGCTGTTTGGTTTCCCACTGTTCAATCAGCAGCAGCTCGTTGGGGTCTTTTTCGGACAGGTAATAGTCGTATTTGATGCAGCCGTCCTCAGCACGAATGGCATCTAAAATGCCGGTATCCTTCACTTTCTGAATGAATGCCTCCCGCTTTTCGGGCAGGCAGGTGAATTTTACATAGATGGTATACATAGCAATCGTCTCCTTTTTCAGTTATTGTACCATAGCGCCATAGATATTACAACACCGCAGCCAAAACCAGCAGAATCACCAGAATCCAAATCAGCACAAAGGGGATTCCGTAATACCACTTCTCCGGCTTTCCGTTCTGCCAAATCCCCTCTGCCTGTCTGCGTTTCTCCTCCAGCATATCCTTGGGGATAAATCGAATGGTCAAAGCAACCAGCATGGGGAGTAAAACCAGATCATCCAAATAGCCCAATATGGGTATGAAATCCGGAATCAGATCTATGGGCGAAAGGGCATACACCACCGTTATGCCAGCAAAAAGCTTGGCAAGTATCGGGGTTTTGCGGTCTTTCAGCGCCAAAAACAACGCCGGAATATCTGTTTTTAACTTTTTCGCTCTTGCTTTTAAATCCATAAAACCGTCACCATTTTCTATATTTTACAGCTCCGATACCTCGTGAATAGAAACAGGTTCCCGAGGCGGGTTGTCCCAGGTATTCAAATCCTTTTCCATCCAGACTGTGCCGTACCACTTTCCAAATTTATAGCCGCAATTGGGCATAGTTGCGGTATGGCGGTAGCCAACCGCCCGGTGAAAGGCAATGGACGGCTCGTTGGCGGTGGTGATGATCACGTACACCTTCCGGTAACCCTGCGCCTGCAAAAGCTGCTCCAAAGCGGCATATAGTTTCTTGCCGATGCCTTTGCCACAGGCTTCCGGACAAAGGTAGATGGAGGCTTCCGCACTCCATTGATAGGCCGCCCGTTCAAAAGGCAGGCTTCCGTAAGCATAACCGAGAACTGTGCCGTTCTCCTCCCAAACCAGCCAGGGAAATTGGGCGGTAATACCCAAAAATCTCCGGGTAAATTCCTCCACAGTGGGAACGGTATACTCAAAGCTGATCGCGGTATTTTCCACATAGGGGGCATAAATCTCCAAAATCCGGGGCACGTCCTGCACCGTTGCCTGGCGAATGGGCATAACATCACTTCCTCAATATGAGATACCACCATTGTACGACACATCCCCCCCTGCCGTCAACAGATATGTACTCGGGAAAAATCCCCACCGATTGCTTAGTGGGATTTTTGAGTTGATTTTGATGCGCACAAAATTATTATGCAAGCAGTTGCTTTTTCTTTTTATTTCTATTATAATGGCCACCGGAAAAAACAGAATATTACATAGGAGGAAATTATATGTCCGTAGAATCCAATAAAAAGGTCGCCAATCCCGGTCCTTTGGGCCTGTTAGGATTTGGTATGACCACCGTCCTGCTGAATCTGCACAACGCCGGTTTTCTGCCCTTATCTATTGCTATCGTAGCTATGGGTATCGCCTTGGGTGGCTTGGCCCAGATCATTGCAGGCGTCCAGGAGTTAAAGCAGGGCAACACCTTTGGCGGTACTGCTTTTACCGCATACGGCCTGTTCTGGTGGTCGCTGGTGCTGATTTGGACCAATCCCTTTGCCGGCGCCGGTATCGAAGCAGCCAGCAAGGTTGCGGTAGGCTACTACCTGCTGCTGTGGGGCATTTTCACAGCATTTATGTTTGTGGGCACCCTCAAGCACAACCGGGCAACACAGGTGGTCTTTGGCAGTTTGACTGTACTGTTCCTGCTGCTGGCTGCCGGTGACTTCACAGGCAACCACACCATCACCATGATTGCCGGTTATGTGGGCATCTTCTGTGGCTTGTCTGCAATCTACAGCGCCATGGGTCAGATTCTGAATGCGGAATTCGGCAAAAAGATTATCCCCCTGGGTTAAAAACAACCCCCTCCGATCTTGAGGTCGGAGGGGGTTTCCTATTCAGAATGAACCCTTGTTGTTCGCAGGAAATTACAGCATAAAATATTCCGGAGCAGCGCTTACCCGATGGACACAAGGGTTATCACAAAATCTGTCATCCGCCTGCCAATGATCCAGCCAAACTACCTCCATACCGGCAGCCAAGGCTCCGGCAACATCCGATTCGGGATCATCTCCCACAAACAGACATTGTTCGTTGGGAACACCCAGCAGAGCGGCAGCATGGTCAAAGATCCGCCTGTCCGGCTTATGCGCCCCAAACTCCGCAGAATACACAACCGCATCAAACAGCGAAGCAATCCCCAAGGCATCCACTTTCTTCCGCTGATGTTCCAGCAGTTCGGAGGTGATATTGGTAACAATCGCCAGTTTTACCCCCCGGGCTTTGAGTTTCCGGAGGATTTCCACAGTTTCAGGGAACGGCTCCACAAAATCGCGGATATGGGCATAATAATAAGCAAGGCAGTCCGCCCGGATATAGGGCTTGTCCGAGGGGTATCGCTCCAAAAGAGCCCGGAAAGCAGCCTCGTGCATCACAGAATGCCGCCCCGCCTGTGTCAACATAAAGGCCACGGCTTCTTCTATAAATTCTTCGCTCCGGT
>JAEIGA010013252.1_pt1 | contig 12546 bp, 14 predicted proteins | sample 9270691 | NCBI WGS metagenome assembly JAEIGA01 (sample SAMN17057246, study PRJNA624740) | gut metagenome | biome: biome; isolation source: fecal sample | host: Bos grunniens | place: China: Xizang | collected 2019 | reverse complement strand
TCTCGTAAAGGCAGATGTTCCGGAGGGACACAGATATCCCGTACTGAAGCACAGTATAGCCAGCGCCAGTACTGTAGCACAGGTGCTGTACGACAAATATGTCATGGCCATTCCGATGTACCGGCAGGTGCAGGACTGGGAACGAGCCGGATTGAAAATGAACCGGGCCACGCTGGCAAACTGGGTGCTGGCCGTACACCGGGATTACTATGCGCCGCTGTGGAAGTACATGAAAGCAGAGCTTATGAAGAGCGAGGTCATCCACTGCGACGAAACGGTGGTGCAGGTATTGAGGGAACCTGGAAAAGCAGCCACGAGCGATTCGTATATGTGGGCATACAGAGCCGGCGAAAGCGAAGAGAAGCAGATCGTGCTGTTTGAGTACCAGCCGGGACGTTCGGGAGAATATCCAAAGAAGTTTCTGGAGGGATATCAGGGGTACTTCGTAACGGACGGGTATGGCGGGTACAACAAGGTAAAGAACGGAACACGCTGCGGGTGCTGGGCGCATGTGAGGAGGAAGTTTCTGGAAGCGATCCCCGGCGGGAAGCCCGAAGCAGACCAGGCGCAGGGAAGCAGGGCGAAGGAGGGATTTGAATTCTGCGAAAGGCTATTCATGCTGGAGCGGGAATTTGCAGAACTGACGGTGCAGGAGCGCTACGAAGCACGCGAAAAGCAGAGCCGGCCAGTGGTGGAAGAATTCTGGGCATGGTGCAGCAGGATAGACGCACTGAAGAATTCGCCACTGAGCGAAGCTGTTGGCTATGCCACCGGACAGAAGAGCAGCCTGAACAGCTTTTTGAAGGATGGACGAATCCCCATCTCGAACAACCTGGACGAAAATGCCATCCGTCCCTTCGTGATGGGAAGAAAGAACTGGCTGTTCTGCAATACACCGGGTGGAGCGCAGGCCAGCGCCGCGATCTACAGCATTGTAGAAACAGCAAAGGTCAACGGAGTGGAGCCGTACAAATATCTGAAGTACCTGCTGGAGCAGTTGCCGCGCGCCAACGGGCGATATTCCTATGAGCTTTGAATTCTAATTTGTAGGGTTGATTTCTTTGTATTCTCGCCCATACACCACTGCCCTCCCATTGTCCTTCTTCTCAAACACCATTCTTATCCATCAGCTTCCTGCTTGCTTGATTCGTTTACGAATATCCAAATCCGCCTCTACACTGGAATCCAACTCATCAAAACATCATCTTGATTGCTGCTGCATAAGCTTAGCTTTCCCTCCCTCAAGTTCAAATACAGTATCGCATAGCGTGTCAATGTTTTCCTTCACATGGCTGGTGAGAATGATCGTCTTTCCACTGCGCTTCAGTTCCAGCAGAATCCGGTACATATCTTCTACCCCTGCCCGATCCAGACCGTTGAAAGGCTCATCGAGCAGGAGGATTTCCGGATCCTCCATGATCGCCTGGGCGATACCCAGTCTGGCTTTCATGCCAGTAGAATACTTGCCCACGCCTTTTCGCGCCTTGGGGTCAAGTCCGACCTTCATGATGATTGCGTCAATGTCGGCTTTGGACAGCTGCTTTTTATATGCCGCTAATAGACTGAGATTCTTCCGGGCAGAATAATAGGGAATGAAAGCTGGGCCGTTGATCAGAATGCCCGTATTGGCCGGGTAATCCAGATCCTTTCCGATCTGCTTGCCCTGAACGTGTACTGCGCCCTGATCTGCCTTGATAAGTCCTGCGATAATCTGCATCAGAACCGACTTGCCGCAGCCATTCGAACCGATCAGGCCGACCGAGCTGCCAGCGGCCACCTCAAAGCTCACATCGGATAGAATGGAATGTCCCTTATAAGACTTACTTACATTTTGAATTTGTATGGCCGTCATAGTTATACCTCCTCGGCAGTTTTTTCATCTGTCTGCAATCGTCTGGCTGTGAGATACAGAATAATGAGTAAGAGTATGATCAGCACAGCCCATACCAAATTGACATACTGCATGGTTGGCGCATATTGAGTGTATCCGTTATCGAGCGTGGCCAAACGCGCCATGGCCGTAATAGAATATCTCACATACTTATATGCCAAGTAGTTGATTCTGATATAATCAAACAGGTAGATTGCCAGCAGGCCACAAATGCCCGCCGGTCTGATGCTGGGCCATTCAGTGTGTACAGCTACGACAAACAACGCTGAAAAGAATAGATATGCTGCAAAGTACAGGACGGTATATCCGAGGGCTTGCATGGGCGAGTAGATTCTGATGATGCTCATATCAAGCATCAAGTCGATTCCTCTGGCAGAAGTCATGTTTGTCTTCGCCAGTGATATAATGCACCTGCTCCACTCTCCTGATGATCCAAACCGACCGATGAAGGGAAGTAAACTGACCGTCCAGATAAACGCGGTAAATACCAGCGTGAAGAGCAAAGTCAGAACAACCTGCCCGATATACCATGACCGCTTTGACATTCTAATCAGGCGATAGCGAAACCCATGCTCAAACATCGGCAGATCGCCGAGCAGCGCCACAAAGAAGATGTAGATATAGAAGAAGGGACTGGGAAATGATCCGCCTGAATTGATCAGCAATAAAAATGGTTCAACCGGATTGATCTCTTGGTTGATTTCGGCGGCAACATCGGCAAGCGGCTGCAAATAGGAAATCAGCAGCGAGGTCAGCGCGAGCAGCGCAACCAGTGTTTTGCTTCTGAACAGCATCAGTTTAAGCTGTGTCCACGCTTCCATGACGCCGATTTTTACGTCACGCATATTTTAGCCTCCTTCCGATGATATATATTGACGCTGTCAGGCATATGCCAAAGATGACTACGTGCGTCAGCAGGATGACGCCAAAAAATCCGAGAGTATTGTCGAAGGGCACACGCAAAAGGTATCCGTGCAGATATGTCGCGGGTTTGACGTATGCCGTGCCAGCGCTGTTGAGCAGATTTGTTGCGCTTTGCAGGATGAGAAACGGGGCAAGGGCAATAACAAACGATTCCTTCGCGCAGGTACTTACCGCAAAAGCGATCATGTTTATGCTGAAGCCATACATAAACACCATCAATAGCTTAATCGCCAGAAAGAGCTGATATTGCTGCGCGCGCACCAGATTGCTGAAGCTCGCATTCAGCTCCGGTTCTAACGCATAGATATCAAGAAAAGCCTCGCTGACCAGTGGATTTTTGAAGGAAAGGACAATGAGCGATATCGCCGGGCCCAGCATCAGAGCAAGGCCGCCAATGATCGAGATGGATATTGCCTTGCCCACAATGTATCGGCTGGTACCGCTCCTCAGCAGATTGTATTTCATGATGCTGCCCTTGTAACTGCTCAGCTCCCTCACCGTAGGAAGGACGGCGATGCACGAGGCCGCGACCGTGAAAATACCAAATGACATGGACATAGTGTATAAATAGAGTAAATCTCCCTCTCCTTCAGCAAGCACAGCTTCCATAAACGCTGCAGCGCTTAGGAATACAGCCACCCAAAACCCGCGGGTTTGCACGCTGTAGAATACGTCAAGCAGAACCTTTCGCATAGCTGCCCACCCCCTTGAATCAATCTTTATTCAATCAGATCGCCCGTAACGGCATTGAACCGGAAGACCCTTCCTTCCAGATGAAGATAAGGTCTCCACGCTGTTTCTGCCGTCTGGAATTTCCATGCCGGAACATACTGGAATTTCAATGTGCTTCCAGGAATGGGGATCATTACATATTCCAGCAGGATGGAGCGAATGCTCACTGTGTCATTGGCAATATACCAGCTCAATTCCTCGCGCAGATATTCAATCGCTTCCTCGCAGGGCATGATTGTCTGAAACTCCTCGCCGCCGGTGACGTCGTACAGGCAGATATGAAACTGCAGCAGGCCGTTTTCATTGGTTATCACTTCCAGATATTGCGCTGGAACAAAAAGATCTTCTTTGCTCAGGGCAGTCCAATAGCCCTGATTCCCGCAGTACAGGCCGTCGATCATGATCGCGTAGTTGTATACATTGTAGGTGAATGTTTCGCCGCTCTCCTTGTATTCGCAAACGCCGTAGCTGTGAACAGGCGCCAATTCGTAGCTCACACCCAGAATGGAAACCAAACTGTCAAGGATCGAAGGGTCGATCGGCGCGGTGCATTCCGTTTCTTCTATTTTTGTGTCGATCCATGTATCCGGCTTTCCTTCGGTATACCACTCCGTGAGTTCTCTGGCTATGAACAATGCCATTCCGGTATTATATCCAACATGAAGGCTGCCGCCATCATACTCATATATTTCGCTAGGACAGGACAGACCGTCCTTGACCATATATTCATTGACTAGTCTCTTTGTTCTGGCAACTTCCTCCGCGTCGGCGTCCGGCCAGAAGAACGCAATAAGCTCATCGGCGTTGAATGCCGCAGGCGTAGCTATATATGAGCTGGCCTCTGTGACGCCGTAATCATATACCTGAGCATTTACCTCCAGTGTGATATCTCCTGCGGCGTAGGTGCCAACAATCTCCGGCAGACTCTCGGCTCCGGCAGCGCCAACCGTAAGGAATGCGATACACAGCGCCATCAGGATGCAGCTCAGTTTTTTCATTCAAAACCCTCCTTTGGAAACGTCAATGCGTAGCTTAAACGGACTTGCCAGGCGGCGTCCGCGAGGACGCTGCCTGGCTGGGCTTTCAACTTACGGAGTGAAAGTGCCGGAAACCGTGACGGGCGGACCATAGGTGGTGTTCTGCATCATCAGGTAGTAGGATTCACCATTAATGCCGTATCCGCTCTTCCACGTCTTCATGTATGTTCCAGTGCTTGAGATATCAATGGTGCTAGACGCTTCGCTGCCGTCATTTTTACGTACACGAGCCACCATAGGCTCCTCGGACGTCGCGCCGCTGATGGAGGTGATCACGGTCCTGGAGGAATTGTTCGTAGGGGTAGTCTTCACGACGGAAGGAGTCTGCTGCTTGCCATAAATTCCATTATCCAGGTAAAAACCGGTAAAGGATACGGTATCGGCCAGCGCCACAGCGGTCATAGCCATAATCATGATGACAGCCATGATGATCGCAATCATTTTCTTCATGATGTGTATCTCCTTTCGACTATTGAATTCTATGGTGTGTTCTGGTATACTATACTTATCCTTGTTATGATAATCCTTGCACGATGGAGACGTCTTTGTTGACGTTGATCATAACAAGGACTTCTGTTTCTTCATGCGCATTCGCCATCACCTCCCATCTTTGATTTGTGGGAATACAGGGATGTATTCCCCCTACGTATGGCAACGATTGTCAAATCCCATTGATCAATCGCAGCATCCTTTGCATCCTTTCGACATAGTAAACAAACTCACCATCGTAGATTGGACATACAAATTGAAAATAATTTAATTTGCTACTATTCATTTACCTAAGTCATGATATTCATTGAAAATACAGCCCGATAATGATATACTAAGGGTGCGGAAGGAGCAATGTAAATGTTGATCATACCAATGGTTATCACGCTCATGCCTGAAGGTGATGATAAAGCGTTTATGGATACGCTTTATAGAAATCATCATCGCCTGATGCTGTTTGTGGCATGGAAATATGTGAGAGATAAAGCGGCAGTAGAGGATATTACTTCAGAAAGCTGCGTAGTGCTTATGGAGAGAATCCTAAAATTAAAAGAATTAGAGTGTAACGCTTTGAAGGCCTACATCGTTTCTGTAGTTAGAAGTACTGCAATCAATTACATAAAGCATGAGAACAGCATGGCACAACGATGGGAAAAGATGATCGACGAGGCGATCCCGGTTGCAGCTTCTGAGGTAGAAAAGCGCATTGTGCTGGAAGAAGATTTGCGGAATACGCATGCGGCAATCGATCTGCTGCCCGAAAAGGAACGGATGGCTCTTCAAATGAAGGTTACTATGGACATGAATTACAAGGATATTGCGCAGGCCGTTGGAATTTCAGAGACAAGTGTCCATAAGTATATTACGCGAGCTCGTGAGAAAATCAGAAAATCCGTATATCCGGAGGAGTGATGAACATGGCGGAAAAGCAGATGAATATCGATGATACTCAGGAAGAATATCTGGATACTCTCGTAAAACTCGCCTTTCAGCAGCGGGAAGCGCTTGAAATCCAAAAACTTTTTGACGATTTTGAGAAGGAATCCTTTGAGGACGAAGCCCTTGCAGCGTCTGCCTACGAACAGTTCCAGAAAAGAATTGCCAAACAAAGCAAGCAGAAAAACAACAGGCTCCTCGCTAAAAGAAATCGCCAAATCATTTCGCGAATCATCGAAGTTGCTGCCTGCCTTGTATTGGTTCTGGGCATCGCTGCGCCTATCGCCATTGCAAATGTCGAATCGGTCCGGGTCAAAGTCATGCAGATGCTTATCCGTATCGATGAAGGACACGTCAGTATCGATTTGACCGAAGATGAAAATGCCGCCTTCGACGTACCAGGCAACTGGCAAGGCGAGTATTTCCCGTCTTACATACCAGAGGAATTCAGCATTGAGTCGATATCCAATCGTATAGCAGATATCTACTACAAAGACGCTAATGGTAGAAACATATGCTTTTCCGAATATACGATATCAACCAGCACCGATCTAAATAGCGAAAACGGAATCATCACCTATGACGATGTGAATGGCAGCATAGCCTTGGTTATTGAACTGGATAATTATGTTTCCATAGTGTGGAGTGACGGAACGAAATATTTTATTCTGGATGCTGAACTTCCAAAGGACGAAGTCCTTCAGATAGCAAGAAGTGTGAGAAGAATAAATTGATTTTGTGTCCAATTTTTGCCTCCTGTTTTGTTTAATCTTATGACTAACAAAACAGGAGGTTTTTATATGAAGCTCAGAAGGATACTCTCGTTGGTTCTTGTCTTCTCTTGCCTGCTAAGCCTAGGCGCAAGTGCAGATATCAGCCTTGAGCCACAATTCACTCATACCAGACGCATCTCCGCTACCCTTAGCATCAACGGCAATTCAGCAGATTGCTTGGGTGCAGTGTATCCTCTCCCCAGTGATGAATCTCGAATTGTACGGGTGTATGTTTATCTTCAGCGCTACGAAAGCGATTGGGTTACAATCGAAACATGGACTGATTCGGCAATAGACTATACTGCTCTGGCCGGGGGACTCAAGACTGTAACCCAAGGATACGACTACCAAGTCTATGTAATTGGCACTATATCGGACGCGGAAGGCGTGTTGCTTGAGCTGGTAACAAAGACCAGTTCTATCGTCTCCTATTGATTGGATTATGAAGGATCCTTTTCATGATTTGGAAGCGCTCTATCTCAAATACACGCCCGCCATGATTCGGCGTGCAGCGCGCTATGCCTCCAGACCGGAGGACGCGGAGGATATTGTTTCCGAATGCTGGCTGTCCTTTTTAGGCAGACTCCCGAAAGTGTCTTTTCCTAATGAAAAGGCGCTTTCGACCTACATCATGAAGAGCGTGCAAAATACATCCATTGACTTTTATCGAAGGCGACGTCAAGAAACGATCCAGCCCATAGAATACTTTGACCGTTCCGAAGCTCACGAACCGCTTGAGCAAGTTCTGAATCGGATCATGATCGATGAAACGTCGAATGCCTTACCGCGTCGAATGCAGCTGATTTTGCGGCTTGCGCTGAAAAATTACTCAGACGAGGAAATCGCGAAGACCTTGGGCATACAATCAACATCTCTAAGAGTGTATTGGCATCGTATCCGAAAGAAGCTATCGAGGGAATGATATGAAGTCAATTTGTCGATGCCCCCGCAGACAGACCGACTTCTACCGCGTCCCTGCCTGGCTTCGGCAGCGGACAATCAACACGACCTATTAGGAAGGAGAAAATCATTATGAAGAGAAAACTGTTCATCACAGCACTTACGGTTCTCCTGTCGCTTTTCATCTGCGCGACCGCGCTGGCCGCCGGACGGGTGGGGCTGACCGACTACTTTTCTTCGCTTGTCGGTGTGACCATTCCCGAGGACATGAACGACTTCATCCAGACCGACGTAATGTTCTTTGAAAACGAGAATTTCATCGTTTCCGTCCGCGAGCTGCTCTACGACGGACAGACCGCATATGCCGCAGTGGACGTAACGCCCAAGGCGGACAAGACCTTGCTCCTCGGTCTGGATACCTCCATGAGCTATTCCTGGTACGAACTGATCGACCTCCGATCGGACGCCGATCCCGACGATGAACGCACCATCTGGCAGGTGTTCGAGGCGGAGGGCTATGAGTCCGCATACAACGCGGAGATTCGTCTGTTTGATTCAAACATGGATACCCAATACGGCAGCGACGAGTACTGCCTGAACGAGGACGGCACGCTGACCTATTTCCCGACCATCCAGTTCGCGGACTACCAGCCCAAGCGCGAGATTACGCTGAGACTGATTTGCAGCGGCGTGCGCACCGGCAAGGACAAAACGCAAAGTAAAACGGTTCCGACCTTTGAAGAAATGCCGCTGAAGCTGACTGCCAACACGCAGGAGGAAATCTTCGTGAGCGCCGAGCCAGTCAGGATGGAGGATGCGGGGGTCACCATCGACCAGCTTCAGATTCGCGCCACCTCCATCGGGCTGTATAGCGCCCTCTACTACACCATCGACGGCGAGCTGCCCGCCGGAGTCTCCGGAAGCGACCTGGAGCTGATGCTGGTAGACCCGGCCATTGAGTCCAATAGTCCCTATGATGCGTTGCTCCAAAGCGGCCTGGTCAGCGGCAGCGCCATCGCCAGCCAGCGGCTGAGCGCCGAGGGCGAGACGCCCGAGCGGTATGTCACGCACCTCGCGTTCGACCTCAGCGAGCTCAGGGACAGCTACACCGTGCGCGGCGTCAATCCAGCCTCTTACCCCGTGACCTACTATGAACCGGTCACGCTGACAATGAAACCTGAGACAGCGGACGATACGCTGATAACCGCCGACTGAGTGCAGCAGACAAACAGCCACCATATTTGAACGGGGAGCACTTACTGCGGATATGTGCTCCCCGTCAGTGTTCCTCATTCATATAAGTCGGCAGTTCATCCATCTCCTCCTTCAAATGGCTGATAACCCCATTCCCACCCAACCGATGATATTGCTCATAGATGTCCTGCATGACCTCCCGATCACGGATCGGATAATACCCTTGCTCGATATACTTCTTGTACCCAGTATAGAACCGATCCCTCAGCAGCGCCATCATCGCTCGCTGCAGGGCGTCTCCTTCCTTCTTGTACTTCTGGATCTTCTTAGCCTCCTGCCGGTACTACCAAGTAATCAGTCCCATCAGCAGAATGCAAACCTGCTGTACCCAGTATTTCTCGACCGTCTCCCATACAATGCTCCAATTCAATGGAAACTCCTCCTTTTTCGCTCCTGGTAGATGGACTTTCACCCACAAAAGATATATAATGAAACTACTCAAACGAAAGGTCGTAACGTTCATGGGTGATATTATCTCCCTCGCTGATTATCGGAAAGCCAAGGGAATCCCTACTCCTCGCTCTCCATATTACACCCTGAAGGCAACGGACGCTGACCTTCAGGAAGCATTGCATCGCGCCGCTTATCTGATGTCGCAGCCCATGAATTCCTCCGGCAAAACACCCTTTGCCGTTCTCGTCGGTTATCAGGATGAAAAGGGCAACATCAAGCTGCTCAAGGAAACCTGCTCCTTCCCGAACAAGGAAATCTTTGAGAGCGAAGCCTTACGCCGCCATCTGCGCCCCATCGCATTGGTTGCAAATGATCATCAATAAACCTTCCTCAAACATCATTTATGCCTGCCGCTGATGAAATCATCGCCAGCGGTAGGCTCTTTCTGTATCATCTCAGCGAGTACAATCCTCAAACGCGAATCCACGTCCCTCCGCTGTTATAGTACGGGACGCACTGAATCCACGTCCCATTGCTGCGGTACCACACCGCGCACTGTTGCCATACTCCCCCATTACAATACCATACCGCCGCATCCACATATGTCACCGTCAGTACACAGGTGGTAACGCGGGCGTAATTGCTGGAATAGCTGCTGGATGATGAAGACACCTCGCCGTTATAAAGCACCAGCACCGAATTTCCCTCCGCAAAATATGCCTTCATGGCGTTGAACAGGTCAACATTACTGGACGCGGAGAGAGTGTGCGTCACTGTATTGCTATAGAACTTGCCGGTCAACGTGCCCAGCGCATCGCCCACCTGCTCAGACCCCTTTATGCCTTTCTGCAAAAGCTGATAATTGGCCTTGCGGAAGGACAGCACCTTGGTATCCCTACCGGAGCCTGCTCCTGAGCAGGTAATGGTCAGATCAATCTGCTGAATCACCTTGCCCTTCAAGGCGTCGCCTGCGCCGTCAAAGAGCATAACGCCGACATAGGAATTGCTGGCGGACGTACTCTGATACGCGCCCTGCGTCGCACCGTTGGTCGTACCTGTGTACCATGAAGATGATCCGCATCTCGCGCTGCCGATAGTAGTAGACGATCCTGCTGTGGCCGTAAAGGTCGCCAATTACATCACCTCCATCAGACCGGCACCAAACAGATCTGCCCATCTGTGCCTGAGCTTGGCAGTGTATCCGCATAGAAAATGCCCAGATTATTGAGCGCAGCCTTGGCGCTGCTTGCCCCTGTCCCGCCCTGCACAATGGATACCAGATTTTTTGTGGTCAGAAAACTGTAATCCGCGTTGACGGACAGACTGCTCGCCACGGTCGGCAGATGATATATCTCGTATTGCGATAGATCCTTTGCGCGCTGCATGAAGTGCATATTATGGTTGCCGCTGGTCGTCATCATGAGGAAGCGGAAGGCGATATTACCGCTATCATCCAAAAAATCCAGATACCGCCAATCGCCCTTGATTTTGACTCCAAACTGATTGAACGTCAGATCGCCTGTCATCGTATCGCCCGTTTTACTGACCGCCCCTAGATTTGCTCTGGCCGCAGCGGCTGTACTGCCGCCCGTTCCGCCCTGATCGATCCCCAGCGGCGATACCAGTTTAACCGGCCACCCGAAGGTCACAGTGTTGTCGTCGCCTGCCGCAGTGCCGAAGCCAATCGCCTTGCCGCCCTTCTTGACATGCATAACATAGGCCGCAGATGGGATCGTGATATCATACACTGACACTGTTCCCACCGTATCGGTTAATGTCAGCCGCGCATTATAGGTCGCATCCACCGCCAGACTGCCGCTGCCCATGATTCGTCCTGTCCCGCTGGTGAGCGATGCGGTCTGTGAATAGCTGCCGCCCACCTGTGTAAGCGTCACGCTGCCCGTCACCGTATTGCTTCCACTCAGCGTTGAGCATCCGAAGCTGACATTGAGGTAAGCATATGTTCCGCCCGTGTCGTCCCGCGTCCCGCTGCTGTTGCACCGATAGACGGTGACGCTGCTGTAATACGGCGCGCTGTAGCCATAGACGCTGAAGGTCGTGGTCTTGCTGGCGGTACGTCCGCGCGAGTCCGTCACCTTCGCCGTCACCGTAATCGTGCCCGTCTGATACAGATATCCGGTGGTTACGGTGCTGGCGGTCGCACTACCCACGTTGGGGCTGGTTGTAATCGAATAGCTCTTGATCGTCGATCCGTAGGTACCTGATACCGATGCCATCGTCAGCTTGGCCTTGCTCTTGCCGTACACATAAATTCCCCACCCAGAGATGGCTGAGTTGTCATTGACCGGCGATGCCGTAATGCTGCCGATGGACGGCACAATGCTGGTCGGCGCAGTGATCGTAAATCCATGCGTACTGGTTCCCAGCACATTGCCGCTGGCATCCAACGTTTCCAATGTCGCACTGGCCGAACCGCTGGTGGCGGACGGAATCGCGTTGAGCCACGTCAGCGGAATGGTATAGCTGGCATAGGCCGTTCCTGCCGAAACCGTCTGCGTATTGGAATAGCTACCGAACTTCCACGTCACCCGATGGGTGTAGGCGCTGTTGTAGGCCGTAATGTTCAGCCGCGCCGCGCTGCCTGCGGCCACGCTGGCCGACGCCATGCTGCCGTCGCTCTGAAGATAGTCAAAGTTGAAGGTCAGCGTCGCCGCCGTGATCGACAGATAATCATAGCAGTAGCCGCCCGAATAGGTGCCGCGCGTGGTCGGCTGATAGAGGATGACGAACCTGCAAGAGGTATCCTTCAAGTTTATCAGGGACATGAGTATTGCCAGACATTGTTACACACCCTTTAAAAAGAATCCTTGTACTCGGCTTACAAAATGTCGAAATAGATATAGTTTCATACGGTTACATCGCTGCCTCGAAGGCTCACTGTCAATTAATTATAATACAAAGTTGAGCAAAAAACAAGAAAGTAGAGTGTTTCGGTTATTTTTCTGAGTGTTTCGGTTATTTTTCTGATTGAGTGTTTCGGTTCATACCGGCGAGTTTACTGCAAGTCGCCGATAGGTTTTACGGTGTGATACGCGTGCATTTCGCTGCGTAGTTTGTAAGCGTCAAATAATCCCCCGTCTCCCCGCGCCGAAAATTCCCATGAGATAATAGAATCGCGCGATATAGCGAGAGATAGCGCTAACTCTCATGAGAGGGCGGATGGGATGAAACTACAGGATGCAAAACGTGAAGCAAT
>JAEIGA010013251.1_pt1 | contig 12546 bp, 24 predicted proteins | sample 9270691 | NCBI WGS metagenome assembly JAEIGA01 (sample SAMN17057246, study PRJNA624740) | gut metagenome | biome: biome; isolation source: fecal sample | host: Bos grunniens | place: China: Xizang | collected 2019 | reverse complement strand
TCAACCGCATTAGTAAACGCATCTGTAAAATCCATATCTTCGATTGCGGTATTTACTACCTCTACATTATGCAGAAGGAGTCTTGCACTAAGAACTTCCTCAACCTTAGTAGAAATTTCGGCACGGCAATTTACAAGATTTTCTGCGGTATAGAGAGCGGCAACTTCCTTAACGGCTTCGGTCACATTGGGAGCAACAACTGTATCATAATATTCTTTACCAACTGACTTGTAAATATTCATAGCGTTTGCCTTGTCAATCTGATAGTTAATTGTATAATTGATATTTACTTCCTGAATGTCAGAGGAGAAACACGCCAACTGGAGAGTATTCTTCTGAACACGATTATCCATATTGATTACCTTTGACCAAGGCTGCATAAAATGAACACCGGCATCGAGGGTATAATTTTCTACCTTACCAAAGGTTGTTACTACTCCGGTATGGCCAGTAGGCACGGTGCGCACGCACGAGCAAACAATGATGATGACGGCAATTATAATACCAATAACCATAGTTGCTACTCCAGCACCGCGGTAATCATCGCTTATAACATAAATACCACAAGCGATAGCCGCAATAAATACAATAATTCCTATAATAAGTCCAAACATTTTTATTTTCTCCTTTTTATCCAAAAAAATATTGTCTAAAATTAATTTCTTTATTATGTTGATCTAAATCCCAAGTTCCGTCAAAGTCGCAATCTTCACAGCGACCTACAATACTTGTTCTTTTGGGTTCTCCCCAAGTCTCTCGCCACATTTCGATAAGTGGCTTTCCGCATTTAGGACAATTCATCGACTTCCTGCGCCTCCTCCATGTCTGGGGCGGTAGCAGAATCTTTGATGATCCCTTCGAGAACCTTAAACGAAAAGTTTTTAGTTTTGTAAGCGGTAAATTTAGGACGGTTAACAATACGAACCACAACGCCCTCACGGATATGAGTCTTGCCCACAGGATCGGGACCATCGTAGTATTTTTCTGCGACATTCTTAACCCATTCACCCGCCGAAATAGTGAGGTCTTCCACAGAGCCGGGGTTCTCAGGGATAAGTCCAGACCAAAATACTGGAACGCATTTTACACCCATCTGCTCACAACGATAACGCATAAAGTCGGGAGTGTATTCAACTACATCGCCATCTTCATTAGTCATAGTCATACGGTAAACATACATATCGGACTGAGGAATATTTACCTCAACGGGCTGATCCTGATATCCAGGAGCACTATCATTATAGCCAGTGAAAGTCTTAGGATGAGGCTCACAACCATAAGAGAAAACAGTTTCTTTGCCATACTGCTTAACGAAATCCTTACCGAGCTTTTCGTTATTTCCGTTGCCCATTATTGAACCGCCGGTATGAGTAAATCCTACGATTTCATAATAAGCAGTTTCACCCTTCCTAAGCTTACCTTCAAAAACCTTCGAGTGCTGTTCACGAAATTCATTTGAGCCATAATAACCGCCCTCATAATCTTCAAGAACTACTCGACGAGTTCCGGAGATATATCCATATTCATAATTGGGAGTGGCATATTTCTTCGCTACCCAGTTATAAAGCTTGGAATCGGTCGGAAGAATCTTAAGTACGGCACCCGCAAGAGTAGAAGTAGTCTTCCAGCTATGTGGCTTATGAATAGGCAAATATCCTGTTCTACCCGATGTACCATGCATCTTAAGGGTAATTTCAATCTGGTCCCCTGGTTTAAAAGCCTCAAGATTGTAATTCAACTGTTCTGTATCTGCGTGTTCTGCGAAAGTAGGAGCAATAGGCTCTTTATGCTTTCTTGCTTTATTTCCTCCACCGCGAGAAGAACGAGGATTACGACGAGGGATATACTTGGTGCAAATTTCGTGCCCGTTAAACACATTAATTCTTTCTCCCTCGGTTAAGGAAGAAATATCACCAAATGCCGCGAGGCAAGAAAGGGGAAGGAAAAGTCCGTCCGACTTTTCGCCACGAAGACGAATTGCGGTAATATTTCTTTTATCGGGGTCCATATAGCCGCCGATGTTGTTTCCGGCGTCATCTTTCTTGCGTAAGAGGTTATTAGCTTCCGCAAATTCAACCGAAACCTGTCCATCGGTAGGGAAATAAACCCCAAGCTGTTCATTCTCATATTCAAGCGATACTATTACCGAGTTACCAAAACACTCTCCCATTTGAAGTCTATCTGCATTTGGGTGGGGTTTAAGGTTTTTAATCCGAGTTATATATGCGTAATACATTTATTCACTCCTCTATTACATATTTTTGAATTTTGAAATAAATATCTTTTTCACATTCACACCAAAGATGATCAAATTCCAAAGCATAAAGCATACCAAGAATTGATTTGCCGCTTACGCATTTTCCATTACCGTCTTTGATTAAAATTTCTTCGTTAATCATTTCAGCTATTTTAACAAAGTTAAAAACTTCTTCTGTTGTATCTAATCTTATTTTTACTCTCATATTATTTATCCTTTGTATTACTCTTGGATAGGGTTTCGCCCATACTCATTCTTTTTATAATCGGAGTTCCTGTATTCAAACAATCGCACTTTTCTATTTCTTCATTCCAAAAAGCACATTGAGATTCAAAACAGTAAATGTATTCAGTTGGATTACTTACTAAAGGACAAAATTTTCTCATACTTTTACCTCAACAATGATACTCGTATTTAACAAGCCAATACTTTTTTCTTCCGTCTTTAAAATAAACGGCGTGATCATCGTACCAACCCTTATCCAAAGCTTCAATCTTTTGTCTAGCTTCTTCTTCGTTCTTACAAACTATATCGGGGTGAAACTTTAAACCACCATGATAGCCGCTTGACTCTTGGGGGTCATAGGCAAAACTATTCAAATCTTTAAGAATAGCTTTTTCTGAAACGGAACAGTGATAAACATTATAACCTACACAATGACTCATAATTTTTATATTCCTTTCTTAACTTTCTATATATATTATATCATATTTTTTTATAAAAATCAAAAAAGATTATTTTATCTCGATATTTCTTCTTCATTCAATATATCAATAATTTGTGAGAACAGATTTATTACTTTAGCGTAATTCTTTAATCTGCTACCACTAGCCCTAACTGATATACCTCGTTCTTGTGGGTGATAAACAGAGATACAAAATTCAATATCTCCATCATCACGCTATACCATTGTGAGAATGTTAGGCTCTGATGTTGGAGTATTATCAGAAACAAAGCGACATATTTTACTCATTTCGTATTAGCCTTTAACTGTCCTATAATTCTCGATCATTTGTTTATAAAGACTTCCATCGATATCGAGTCTAGCGCCAAACCAACCAAGAGAAAACCAGTCACCATCAGTTGTTCTTACAAAGTATACCGTCTCATCATCATACTCTGCTTTAACAAAATAGTCAGTCTCAGTAGAATAGAGCCAATAGCAATCTGCTACTTCTTTATACCAGAACTCAATAAGCTCAGTATCTGTACATTCATTAAAAGGAATTACCTCGGCGATAGTAGTAATAGCATGCCTACTAGGTTTTATTTTGCCATCATCAAAAGTATGATATTCTTTACCAACTTCAGGAACTGGCTGAAGCTTATAAGGTTTAGGGTTAATAATTGTTACTGTTTTCATTTTATCTCCTTCCAACCACATTACTTTCTTAATTTCTTTATTTTACCGCATTTACGGCAGATAAGTATCATTTTCTCGTCATTGCAGGTATCTACTCTTTCATAGGAGTGCTTACAAGAATCACAAGCCTTTACATTCCAAATACTTAATGCAATCACACCACCTGTTACCATAATACTAAGAACAGCTGCTATTACTGCTTCAACCATAATCAAAATACCTCTTTTCAAAAATTTCTTTTTTTTTCTTTACTATATATATTATATCATATTTTTTTATAAAAATCAATTAAGCTCATAACCAAGTTTGCCAAATTCAATGCGGCAAATCCCCTCTAAATCGTAGGGTTCGCCCCAGCAGTCGACGATGGTTCCATTATCGATTGAGCAAAGCATACCTAACTTTTGGTCTTTTTTTCGAAGGGTAAAGTAAGTATCATATTTATTTTTATTTTCTTCACAGAGTTGATAAATTTTTATAGCGGGGCTATTATTTTTGCGATACTTTTTAGGAGTAGTATTTTGAACTTCTACCAATCCTCGTCTCGCCATCGCGCCCAAAGTGGCGGCTGCCAAGCCAATCTCCTTAGCGGTCGCAAATTCATCTGGAACTTTATTATAGTTTGATATATCCATTATCTTTCTTTTTCCAATTCTTTTGTAATAGCAATTTTCATAATGTTATAACTAACATCATCTAATAATTCACGCACTTCTTTATTTTCTTTTTCTTCATTCCAAGCACAAAACTCATTTGCGATTTTTTCCACATGAGCCAGACTCATTTCCGCTAGTCGCTCAGCGGTCTGTAAATCATATTCACCTTTTTTCATTTTAAGTAAAAAATTCTTTGTGCTATCATCTGGGATTAAACATTTTTCATATTCTTCGCCACTGATATATCGAGTTAAAAAATTATCAACACGGATTAAATGATGAAGTTGTTTAGGATCATATCCGTATTTAGCTAAGATATCAACCTTGCTTGGATATTCGTGTTTCATAGCATGATATTTTTCAAGAGCTATACCCTTCATGCTTTTAACAGCTCGAAATGGATTCATACGAGCAATGCGCTCTCTATCTTTAACAAGTCGATTCCATTGCTCTGCATAGTCTGGGTGAATTAAATAGTATTTAGTAAAAAGTATTTCAAGAAAATTAAGATTTTGTTTACGGAAAGTTTCCATATATAATCTAATATCTTTAAAATCAATATGCTCATCATTATTTCTAATATGAGTGGTGGATATTGGCTTTTTATTTAAGACAATATCTTTAAAAGAAGGAACTATTATAAGTTTAGTATCTACATCAGAGGTGGGCAAATCAAGTTCATAGTTTTGACTTCCTTGTAATCCTATCATTACTATTTCGTCATAATTAAAATGTTCAAGAGCCTCTTTCCAATGTTCTATAACTCTATCCATTATTTCTTTTTTCATATATTTATTCACTCCTTTTTACTTTCTATATATATTATAACATAAATTTTAATAAAAATCAATAAAAAAAATAAGTGGGGATTTCTCCCCACCTATCTAAATCAACCTATGATAATTCCCTTTACGGTATTATCCTTATACTCAATGCCGTCTATATGGCCGCTATAATAGTTAGGAACTATAATAACTGTTATAGCTTCATCGCCAATATACTTAACAAGCTTTTCCTCACTATATACCTTGCCGTCTAAATCCATAAATTCGATATTCTTAATTCCGCAAGTCTCGGAAATCTTAAGAGTATCCGTTGTAATTGTCTTTGACTTAAAGTATATATCAATATTTTCAGTTTTAATGGTCTCATAATAGAACGCAAAGTCAAGCTCCATAGTGTTCTTACCTGCGTCAGGAGTAATCTTCTTATCAACGATTACACCATTCTTATCAATAAGATATACACCAATTTCAAGCTTTTCTACGGTATTAGCATCGTAGAGATACTTTATCTTATCCATAGTAGTAACAGAATAAGCCTTTACCGCAAACTTGCTATAAAATACTTCTTCATCGTCAAAGTCAAAATCCTTAACTTCACGGCCAGAAGTTTCTTCATATACGTAAACTATATCATATTCATCAAGGGTATAAATAGTACCAGAAGTAGCGATATAAATTACCGAAGCAACTCCATTGGTATCATCAGCGCCATAGCCGATCTTATCCGCATAGAACAGAGTGTCTTCATCAATGGTAATAAAGAAATTCTCGGTTGTCGCAACTTTAGTAACTGCCTTTTCTTCAAAATCAATTACATAAATATCTGTCTTATCGTTAATGCGAATAGTCTTCTGTCTGTCGACGGGATTCTTTGTTTCATAATCTTCAAAGATAAGTATATCCTTATCAGTGATATAATCCTTTATCTCATAGGGGAATGCGGTTGCGGTTAATGTATAATAACCGTTCTCTTCCTTATAGCTATAAAGACCAAATGCGTCATTATCAAAGAAACTCATAACTTTTGTGCGGTTATCTTTAACTATATCTAATACGAGTTCTTTATCCGCATTATAAATTTTCTTAACCTTTATAATTTTTTCAATTCCGTCAAAGTTTGCGGTCATTGTGATATAACTGCCCTTTACGTAATCTACAAAATCATTTGTTGCAGTAAGATACTTAACCGGAACTGCTTCTTCAACAACCTCGCCAAATGCGTAAAGAATATTATCAAGCGCAAAGAACTTAATCTTGTTGTTGATATTATCCATTACGAATTCTTTAATTTCGTCAGATGAAGCCATTTCTACTCCATCGGTGTCATTAAAAACAGTCTTAATGTCGGTATCGCTAATAGTATAATCCTTCTTACCAATAGTAACGGTGATTATAATTTCATCATCTTCTTCTGTTTCCTTATAACCATTAACTGTGCCGGTCGTTTCATTAGCATAATTTTTTACATTAACATACTTGAAAATGGGGTTATAGGTATAAACAAATGTTTCACCTTCTGTTAAAGTATCAGAATAAACTACTTCTTTTTCACCCTTCATTACGCCACAGGTTTCCTCATTATAGCGAATATTAGCGGGGGAATACTCGGCAATATTATACTTTTCTACAATAGCATATTCATAAGCCGCATCTTCATCAATATTTACAAAGTAAACATCATAATACTTATCAACAAAATCCGCAAGCTTAATTTCCGTATAACCATCTTCGGTAGGTTCTACAAAAGTAATATCTTCTACCTTATAAGTCTTACCATTAATCTTAAGCTTTTCGTTTATATAAGTAATTGCGGAATAATTATCAACAGAGAAATTATTAGTCTTAATATTTCTAATAAATTCATATTCTCCGTTATCAAGATTGATTATTTCAAGAGTAGCACAGAAATAATCTTCTACATCCTTTTCTTCAAAGGGAATTTCAAGAGTTTCGAACTCTTCATTTTCATTATAGAAACCAACTTTTATAATATCTTCATCTTCGTCTATTGTCTTTCCAAGAGAAGTGAAGTACTGCTTAGGAGTTTCTATAACCCAAGCGTTAGTAATAGTATTGTCAATACCCTTAAATACAATTTCTTCAAGCGTGTAGCCATTATAAGCTTTTGTCTTAAAAGTATTATAAATTAACTGTGCGGTTTCGCCTCTTGTTAAAGCTTTGTTTACGGAAAGACCAGAAAGCCCAGTTAACATATCCAATTCTATTGCCTTTTGATAGTAAGGAAGCCAATAAGACGCACCGCTTACATTGTACTTCTTCGCGGAAGCCTCAAGTCCTTCATCTTCCTTTTCATAACCAAGAGCGCGGATTGCCATAATAACGCCGTCCTTTAAAGTAATTGACGCATTTGGCGAAAAAGTAGTGGGGGTAGTTCCCTTAATAATACCCTTGCCGTAACAATACTGGATTGCTCCAAGATACTGCGTACAATCCGCAAAAATATTGGCTCCATTACTCCAATTTGCATCATCTACGATACCCGAAGTAGCACGAGCCATAAAGAGAGCCATCTGCCATCTGGTTACATTTTCATCTGGCGAAAAGGTTGTTTCCGTGGTGCCTTGAACTATCTTTAAATCAGCAAGATAATTTATTGCTTCAGAATAATCCTTTACATCAGTGAAGTTAACCGCAGAAGCGGAAACCATAGAGAAGCAGAGAATTATTGCAATAAGAATACCACATAAAATCTTCTTCATTTTTCTTTCTCCTTTAAGAAATAAAATATTAAATTCTTCCCGACGCGGGAAATGGCAGCGGTTGTTTCGACTCGAACGAACATCTGCTGGGTTAGAGCCAGCTATGCTACCGTTACACCAAACCGCTATATCTTATATAAGTATTATATCATAAATTTTTTTAATTGTCAACTCTAAGGAGCTGACAATCTCTCTATTTCTGCCTCAGCTGCCTGAAGAACGCCGTATATCTTTGCCGCAAAAGTTTCTGCTGTACAATCTTTATAAGCTATACAATCTTCGCATTTGGTATTAGCTTGTTGACAATGAAGTAAAGCCATTTTTACATAATCAGAATTGTGTACCATAATCTACCGTATACGCCCTTTCATCATATATATCTATTTCTACCCAGCCATCCCAAGTTTGGTAGGCGGGATAGATAAAACCATTTGCTACTATATATCCCTCTACTTGATATTTACCATTTGGAGGGAAAATTATTGTTGACCCAATTGGAAATCTTTTAATTATGTCTTGCAACATATTCTCTAAACTCCTGTTCCATTTTATGAACTTTCTCTTCTAAAGCCTTATTTTTTACCATAAGCTCTTCAAGTAAGCTTTGCATTTTTTGAACTATTGCTACGCTCATTAAAGCAGAAAAAACTAAAGAAATTATTATCGTGATTAACATTGTTAGCCCCTCTTCAATTCAGCATTATCGCCCGTATAAAGATGAGAGGGGATAACTCCATTATATCGCAAATCATTAGTTTTTATCACTCTACCATCAAACATTTGGAAGGTATACTCTTGTCCGCCCATACCGTTTCCAGTTCCATCACCGGCGTGATAACACTTTCCGTTTACTATTATAGCTTGTTCATCAAGTGCATTATTCCAAAAGTCGGCCTCGAAACAACGGGGGCTGCATATAGCTCCATTACTAAACATAGATTTTATAATAGATTTTCCGCAAATTTGGCACTTCATATTATATATATTTCACCCTTTTTTAAAGAAAATTTTTCGCCATATGTAATACAAAAAAGATTTTTCAAAGACTGTATATCGGAAATAGCACCGCTCATCTCTACATTAATTCTATCTATACAAAAACTTTTAACCCTTAATTCAATAGCATAACCGTGTTGAGAAATATCTTGAAGAAGTATATCTACAACTTGATGTGCGGGACAATATTTTCCTTCCGTAGCTATGGATTCAATCCCCCAAACTTCCGTATACTTTTTCTTAAACATAATCTTACCTTCCTTTTTATGTTAAATCTTCAAACAAAGCATTTAATACAGCAGAAAAAGCCTGTTCTTCTTCATTTCTTACATAATCGTCGCAATATATATACACTTTACCATTTGGAATATCGTGTCCGCGTTTACACTCATACCAGTGTTTACCAAATTTGCAATTGCCACAAGTATGACAATCTCTTTTATTATAGTTCTTAAAACAACTTTTTTCGTGTTCTAAAATCTCTTCTTTAGTTCCCATTTTTGGGCAATACTCACATTTAAATATTTGTTTCATTTAATTTATTCCTTTTTTTATTTTCTATATATATTATAATATATTTTTTTATAAAAATCAAATTTTTTCTTTTATGGGATCATCTTCCAATACTACTACATTTACCTCGCCAGTATGTGCGGTACAACGATCGATACCAATAATACCCTCTGCATAGCAAGGTTCCCAAATAGCGGTTTCCCCAAATTCATCTTCGCAATGACCGAGCATCTTGTGGCCAGTAGAACAATGCCAATGACCAAATATAATAGTTTTACCCGTCTGATTTAAACCAAGAAAATGATTATTAAAAGGGTTACCCCACATAGCCTCTTCCCAAGCAAAATCGGAAGCGTTTCGCCAATTGGGGTCATACTCAAACTGTTTATCATAAAAATAGGTTTTAGGCAAATATTTCAATGGTATCCAAGAGTGTACAAAAATATAATTTTTGGTTTCAAAATAGTTTACTAACAAAGAACGATAAGCCGCAGTTTTATTCCAAGTATTCTCACAACATTTATCGAACGAATAACCGCCCCCTATATCGTTTATGGTGCGGGTGGTTCCATTAGAAAAATCGTGATTATAAGGAAATTCTCTCTTGCAAAGCTCTTCAAGCAATATATCGTGATTACCTTTTATAAGAATTTTTCTCTCAAGCGACATAAGATAATGAAGCAATTCTTCACTTTCACCGCCTCGATCAAAGCAATCTCCGCAAACTATCAGCCAATGGTTTTCGTTATTAGGATCGAAGCCCTTGGCGTCAAGCGCTCTTTTTAGGGGCGTGTAAAAGCTATGTATATCTGAACATACAAAAAACTTAGGCATTTATATTATCCTTTCTTTTCTTACTAATATAAGAAATCTCACCGCACTTAGTACACTTTGTTCTACGATAATTAAACCAATGGATAGGTGTATACCAGACCCAACTCCAATAATTCTTATAAGTTATACAATTGCCGCATTTGGGGCAAATTACTTTTATTTCTTTCATGAGTTTACCTCTTAAAATTTTATTTTTATGTGTATCCTCTTGCACCGCATTGGGTGCACCTATATTCATCTAAACCTATATATGCCCAGTTATGACATTTGCATTTGATAATGTCTCTATAAATAGGTACAATTTCATTATTGTCATCTAAGATACCACAAGAGCGTAAGAGCTCTTGGGCATATTCTCTTGTATAATTAGGTTGAGGACTATTAATAATAGCGTTAATAATTCTATTTACATCGTTATTGTTCATATTCTTATACCTTCACTATAATTCCTTAAAATTCGTTTTTATTCTTCGTAATTATCTATGATTATACCATCTTCAATCATACATTTAAGTACATAAAACATTTGTTCCATATCCATATTGTCGATATGATAGGTGCAACTGGGAACACAATCAATCCATACCCTTCTATTACTTTGAATATGTATACTCCAAATGGGCTGGTCATACTCATCGTCGGCATAAAAGACTTCGTTTGGCTCATCTGGATCCATAGGTATCAACCAATACTCATCTCTTTCGCTGTCATTACAAATACATCTTTCATTATCAGCGATGTTCCTGCCAATCTTAAATCCATATTTTTCCAAACTTTTTAGATTTACATTGTTTTTAACAAAGTACATATTTACTCAAAACCTTAATAAAACGATTGGTCATACGCCTTCTATGTCTTAACCATTTAAGCAGTTTCTTTCCGTCTTTGGTTTCCTGAACTTCGTCTGGGGTACTTTCTAATCGAAGAGCATCCTCAAGAGAATTTTGATATTCCAATATTTCTTTTAAAATTTCCATTTATCTTTCTTCCTTTTACCATAAATTATAGAGTCGTATTTTTTCTCCTCGTGCTTTAAATAAATAATATAAATACCTATAAAAAGAAGTCCCAACCCTAGGCTAATAAGAGTAGGCGATAGAACCCACCACCAACTCCAGTCGATTACGCCGACCATCTTAAGCACAATAAAAACAATCGTAAGGACACTCGAAAAGCTGAGGCCCGATGAACTATTTTTATTTTTCATTTTTTCTCTCCTTTACCATTCTACAATCATATCTTCAAATATGGGTTTATGACCAATGGGACTATCCGTTATCCTATTTGAATATTCAAAAGTCTTAAGGAAACTTGCTATGGTCCGAATATCACTCTGATTCATATCAACAAACTTGACATAATCCCTTTTTCCGTGAATGCAAATCACTGCCCAACTATGATCAGTATATTTATATCCTACATCGGTACCAACATCACAGACACTATTCATAAACCTATGACAATCCGCCAGAAGGGCGTGAGACTTGTCATGCATCTCTTCTGCTTTATAAAGTATCTGATAAGCCTGATGAACAGACTTGAGAAGTTCATCATACTTCTCTTTGGTTTCTTTTATATCATTAATCTCTTCTTTGAAGAGCCAGTTTTTAAATTTTTCTTTAAGTTTCACGTTAATTTTCCTTTTCTGTTGTTCGTTTAGTCTCATCAGTTATTCTCCTTTGCAATAAGCTTGGACCATTCTTCGAGTTCGTGATCAAAAAAGAAATTTGTATTTGCTTCCTGATTAATCCATATATGAAAATCGTCAATCTCATTCTCACTAAATTTCTTGCCGTGGTTGATGGTAGCATAATTACCACAATTCCAGGCACAACAGTAGATGTCGTCAAGAAGCTCGGCAAGACGAGAGGGATTATTGAGAGCGAGATATTTAATTATTTCTAAGTTAGTCATATATATGCCTCCAATATCTATGTCTTAATCGGTATAGTTTTATGTGTATAGCATTTTCGACATCTATAGGTACTTCCTCCAGTAGAGACTCCTACGCATTCCCATTCGTGGTCTGATTCTTCTACACACATTTTATTGACAAGTGCTTCTTTAAGTGAGTCATCCATAGCATCGTCAACGGGATTGCATTTCGCCCTTTGTCCTCTTTCTGGAATCTTCTTATCACACTTCTTGTCCCACTTGGAACACCAACCACAGGGCGTTTCGTAGGTACAGTTCATTGTTCCAAACATAATTAGTCCTCTTTCTTATCTGCAAAGAATGTTTCTGCGTCAAACCACTTGTCTTTAATTATATTGCCAATAATCTTAACCGAGCTACACAAACCCTTAGTGGCAACACGTACATATTTTCCCTTAAGGTCCTGAAATCTCTCGACGCCAACTGTGTCCATAATTCTCATTAAGTATTCCATACCGGCAGCACTACCATCAAAAAAGTTATCGTC
>JAEIGA010013250.1_pt1 | contig 12547 bp, 13 predicted proteins | sample 9270691 | NCBI WGS metagenome assembly JAEIGA01 (sample SAMN17057246, study PRJNA624740) | gut metagenome | biome: biome; isolation source: fecal sample | host: Bos grunniens | place: China: Xizang | collected 2019 | reverse complement strand
ATCTACAATGGAATTGACTGGGGCTTTGCCCGAGACCCGTTTAGGTATGTTCGTATGCACTTTGACGCTAAAAAACTCGATTTGTATATCTTTGACGAGTTTACCACATATAAAACTCGTAATGAGGACACTTTTCATAGGCTTTATGACGAGGAACACAAACTCACTCGTCAAGAGTTGGTAACGGCAGATAGTGCCGAAGAAAAATCAGTCGCAGATTTTAGAGCCTATGGAGCGTTTATTAGACCTGCAAAGAAAGGACCTGACAGTGTTCGTTATGGAATTAAGTGGTTGCAGGGTTTAAGACATATTTATATAGATAAAAACCGTTGTCCAGAAACTTATTATGAGTTTGTCAACTACGAATATGAGCGTGATAGAGATGGAAATTTCATTTCTGCCTATCCTGACGCTGACAACCACTCGATTGACGCGGTTAGGTATGCCTTGGAGAACTATTGTAATCGTAGAGGTAACTAATTTTACCAATTCCATTTACTTTCATCTACAAAAGTTGTAAAATTGTAGTATGAGCGAACATCTAAACTTGTTGACTATGGCGTTTGACGGTGTTGGCGAATACAGAATACCTCAAATTAAGCCTGTTACAGAACTCTATGTTAAAGATTGGATAGGGTTTAACTTTGTAGCGACTACAAAAAAGCAACGAGCAACGACTGGCGTGCATTTTTATATAGACGATTATCAATTTGAGCGCGTTTGGAACTTTCCTTGGCGATTTTCAAAGACTTTTAATGAGTTTGGAGCGATAATGTCGCCTGATTTCTCAACTTATCTTGATTTTCCTAAAGCAGTACGCATATTTAATCACTATCGCAAGCACTGGTGCGGTGCATATTGGCAAGAAATGGGTGCAACTGTTATACCAACAATCGAGTGGGGTAGTGAAGATGACTATGATTGGTGCTTTACAGGAGAACCAGAAGGTGGAATAGTCGCAGTTTCTAATGTCGGCATAATGCGTAGTAAAGAATTACGCGAAAATTATATGAAAGGCTATAAGGAAATGCTCATTCGCCTACAACCCAAAGAAGTTTTGATGTTTGGGCATATTTTTGACGATTATCCTGGCCCGGTGCATTATATTCATTATCAACAGGCAAAGGGCGAACAAGGAGAAGAATAATGGCGAATAAGAACAGGTATTACGGATTAGCAACGCGTGAGGAGAAACAAGATGTGTCGCGTAAAGATAACGCGGCTCGTATCTATCCTGAGGGCCCGTTATCCTATTCAGCCGTAGTGACGGCGATACGAAATTATAAGAAAGACCATCCTAATTTTGATAATTTATCAGCACAGGCGGCAGCCAGTGAGATTGCAAAAGAGTTAAGAAAAGAAGGACGATATGATAATGTATCAGCAGAGGGTGTGCGTATTTCAGGCGAAGGCTATTCTATTGCACTTACAAAAGGACGAGGTACTGACGGAATGATAACGGCAAGCAAAGCCTCAGAGCGAATTAAATCTGATAAGAAGGAATGAGGTAATGTATGGGCGTATGGACTACTATAACAACTAAAGTAAAGGGGTTAATAAACAAGATGATTGGTAAACAAAATATCGAAGAAGTATTACGAGTTAAGCCCACAATCTCAAACGAAATGGTTAATGCTATTGAGTTGTGGACAAGAATGTATGAAGGAAGAGCACCGTGGCTTAAACGCCCGACTGACGAGGACCCGTCAAGAGTAGTGTCTTTAGGTTTACCTCAACTTATTGCAAGCGAAAAGGCAAGAACCGCCCTTATCGAATTTGAGAGTGAGATTACAACCCCAATTCTTGATGTTGAACCCGCAACTCCAAATTATATGGACGAAAAGAATGTAGGAACAGACGGCAAACCCCAGCCGATGGTTGCTACTCATCTTGTAACTAAAGATATACCTAAAGGAAATACTGAAAGAGCAGAGTTTCTTAACGCTCAATATGAAAAATTAAAAGACGCTTTGCGTATTCAACTTGAATATGGTATCGCAAAGGGTGGTCTTGTAGTTAAGCCTTATCTTATTCACCACGAAAATCAGACTTTGCACCAAGCAACTGATATGATGACAGGCGAGCCTGAACGAGCAGAAAGTAAAAATGGTTATGAGTTTGAGTTTGATTTCATACAGGCTAATGAGTTTTATCCACTTGCTTTTGACAGTAGCGGAAAAATGACTGAGGCGGCTTTCGTTCAGCGTAAAATGGACAAAGACATTGTATATAGCCGTCTTGAATATCACAGATTAGAGGATAATGCCGTAACAGTTATCAATAAAGCATTTAAGACAAATGCAGTTGCAACGGGTAAACTTGACTACCTTGGAGAAGAAGTACCTTTGAGCGAAGTGCCTGAGTGGGCTATGCTTTCATCTGAAACAACGATTTCTGGTGTAAACCGTTTGCTCTTTGCTTATTTTAAAATGCCCGAGGCTAATACGATTGATACACACTCTCCTCTTGGAGTAAGTGGCTTTGATAAGGTTAAGGGACTTATCGAAGAGGCTGATAAACAGTATTCAAGACTGCTTTGGGAGTTTGAGGGCGGTGAACTTGCTATTGATATTGATAGAAATGCTTTGAAGTGGCAAGAGGACCCCAATAATCCTGATAGAGGACACTCTGTTATGGGTGCTTTACAGAATAGACTTTATCGTAAAGTTGACCTTAATGAAGATAATACATACGAGGTGTTCTCTCCTACATTAAGAGACCAGTCGCTTATCAACGGACTTAACTGTATCTTAATGAGAATTGAAGATGGCGCAGGCATTTCTCGCGGTACTCTTTCTGATGCTGTTAGTGAGGCAAAGACTGCCACTGAATTAAGAATGTTGCGTGTTCGTAGTTATGAAACTAACGCTCATATTCAAAAGGCAACAGAAAAGATGTTAAAGGACGCAATTTATGTTATGAATGTTTATTGCGACCTTTACAATGTTACCGCTGATGGTGAATATGAAGTATCGTTTGAATGGGACGATAGTATCATTAACGATACTGACACAGAACTTACCAAGCGTTTGCTCTTAATTCAGAACGGTATTGCAAGCAAACTTGAAACTCGTATGTGGTACTTTGGTGAAACAGAGCGTCAAGCAAGGGAGGCTCTTATCAGAGTTCAAGAGGAAAATCTTGAGGCAGTACAAGAGAATATTGCTGAAATGGAAATGCTGGGTACAACTCCTGAAAGCAAGAAAGAAAACAGTCCTAAAGACCAAAACACTGATAGCAATACTAACCCGGCAAATCAGTACAAGAGTGGCGATAACCAGTATAGTGAATAATGCTTACAGACGAACAGATTGAGGAAATCTTATACAAGTACACAAGTCGGCAAGACGAGTTTAACCTATCAGTAATTAAGATAATCGCTGATAGGTTATATAAAATTGCCGACTTTGATAATCTCAATACAATGGACAGACTGACCATTATGCAGTCGGACATTGAAGATATTGACGAGGCGTATGAAAAGTATAAAAAAGACCAAAAAAAGCGTATTCGTGATGATTTTTGGTGGATAGCCGTTGTCTTGTATATGGAAAGTATGCGGTTCTATGAGAAACAGTTAGAACTGGAAATGAACAAAGAGTTGGTACAAGCGATTAACGAGATTACGACTGAGGCTCAAAAGAGTTTAGAGCAGATTATTAAACACCCCGTTTTTGTTATCCGCGATTTAAAAACGCCTGCCGTTCTTAAAGCATATAACCTTGAGCAAACATATCGGTCAGTTATAAACGAGGCAACAAGTTATAGCAATATATCTAACGAATTACGAGATATAGCGTTAAAACGCACGGAAACGCAGTTATTTGACAGTGGCGTGCGTTATACGATAAACAACTCATCTGATAAAGCGAAAGACACTGTGAGCGCAAATAACACGATTAGGTTTAATCTACTTGATAGCACTAAAAATCTCATAAATAAAATGCAAGATATTATGGGTAAACAATTCGGTGCAAATGCAGTTGAATTGTCTGCTCATATCTTTCCAGCGCCTGACCACGCACCGGCACAAGGTCATCAGTTTTCTCTTGAAGATGTGGAGAAAATGCAATCTGGTTCGGACTTTGAGGACTTGCAGGGAAATAAGTATATAGGTTTTGAGCGTAATATCGGGCAATGGAACTGCCGACACTACTTTATGAAGATAAAGAAGGGTGCAGAGCCCACTTATACGCAGAAGGAACTTGATAAGATTTTAGCGGATAATGAAAAAGGCTATACTGACGAACACGGGAAACATTATACGCTATATGAATGTACTCAAATTCAGCGTAGGTATGAGCGTGAAATTAGAAATGCGAAGAATAAATATTTGTACGGTAAAGCACTTAATGACGCCAATTTAATGATGAGGTCAAGAAATAGCGTCGGCAGACTAACAACTCGTTATAAACAATTTAGTCAGAAGTGCGGAGTACCAGCAAAACTTGAAAGAATAAGAGTGAAAGATTATAAGTAATGTTGACATTTGGTGATATATATTATAATATGAAGATGTGAAATTGAGAATGATTATCATTTTCAATTTCGGCACTCCTAAGGTAATACAGGCTTATCGCCTTATTATATAAGTCTTGCCCAAGACACTTAAAGCGGGCACAATCAACGCAGACCGCAACTGCGACATTACAAATAAAGCGGATATAAAAGATTGTTTTAGGAGGAAATTTTCGTGAACATCAAAGAGATTTTTGACAAGGCAGAGAACGGCACATTAACTTACGACCAGTTTGAGGCAATCTCAAAGGAGTCCAATGTTAAGTTTGCAGACCTTTCTGAAGGCAAGTATGTCAGCAAGTCAAAGTATGATGATGACCTTAGTTCAAAGGACACCTCAATCGCACAACTTAATGACACTATTGCACAAAGAGATAAGGACTTAGGTGATTTGCAAGCAAAGTTAAAAGAGGCGGGTACAGACACCTCAAAGTTAGCAGAACTTCAAACAAGTTTTGACACTTTGCAAAATAAGTATACCGCAGATATGCAGGCTTATCAGGAAAAGTTAGTCGCTCAAAAGTACGAATTTGCAGTTAAGGAATATGCGAACGGTAAAGAGTTTTCAAGCCAAGCCGCAAAGCGTGATTTTGTAAGGTCTCTCCTTAGCGAGAATTTGAAGATGAAAGAGGACACTATTATTGGTGCAGATGATTTTGCAAAGGCTTATGCCGAAGAAAACGCAGACGCATTTGTTACCAAGACAGAGCCCACACCTGCCCCGCAGACTAATAATGCGAGCAAGCCACAGTTTGTAAGTAGTACACCGGGCACTACTCCACAAAAGCAACCCACATTAACAGAATTGATGATGGCGGCTAATGAACAAGCCCGATAAAAACATTAAATAAAAAGGAGAACAATTATGGGACTTTTTGACGCAAAGTTATTTAACGGCGAAGTATTCCAACAGTACATGGACCGTATCCCCAACACAAAGTTGAACGAACTCCTCAAGTCAAGAGCAATCGTTCAGCGTCAAGACCTTAAGGGCGCAATGGCAGACCAGGTCGGTGGTAACTACATTACGACACCTCTCAAGGGTCTTATCAGTGGTGCAGTACCGCTTAACTATGACGGTGAAACAAACATCACATCTAACGGCACAAAGACATTCTCTCATTCAAGAGTTGTTGTCGGTCGTGCAAATGCTTGGACTGAAAAGGACTTCTCATACGACATTACTGGTGGCGTAGATTTTATGGAGAATGTCGCTCAACAGATTTCAGAGTATTGGGACGAGATTGACCAGGACACAATCGTTCATATTATGAAGGGTATCTTCGCTATGAACGACACAGAAGGTGCAAAGTTCGTTTCAAGCCACACCTATGATGTATCTGCCGCAACAAACACAGAAGGCGTTACGGGTTACATGGATGGTACAACGCTCAATACTGCAATTCAGAGAGCGTGTGGTGACCACAAGGGCAAGTTCTCAATGGCAATTATGCACTCTTTCGTTGCTACAAACCTTGAGAACCTCAAGTTGCTCGTTTACCTCAAGTACAACGACGCTAATGGTCTCCAGAGAGACCTCTCTATCGGTACACTCAATGGCAGACTTGTTATGGTTGATGATAGTATGCCTACAATCGCCAACTATACTGCCGCTGGCGTTTACACAGTAACAATCGCTGGTACGGTTGTAACAGGTGAGAAGTTCTCTGTTGCTGGTGAGGAAGTAACAGTTGGCGATACACAGACACCTACCGCAGTTGCTACACTTCTTGCAACCGCTCTTGGTTCTGATGAGAGATATTCTGTATCTCGTACCAATGCAGTTCTTACTCTTACAGAGAAGTCTGGTAAGTATGGTACAGGTGAGCCTGTATGCACAACAAATTCTGTTGCTGGTACAATCACACCCGCTACTACAACTGCGCCTACTAATACACCTAAGTACATTACATATGTATTCGGTGATGGCGCTATTGAGTACACAAACTGTGGTGCTAAGGTACCTTACGAAATGCACAGAGACCCTTACACAAACGGTGGTGAGGACACACTCATTTCTCGTCAGAGAAAGTGCTTTGCACCTTACGGTATCTCCTTCACAAAGGCTTCTATGTCTAAACTTTCACCCACAGATAGCGAACTTGAAAATGGCGCTAACTGGGAACTCGTTAATAGCAACGAGAATGGTACAAAGTCTTACATCAGCCTGAAGGCTATCCCGATTGCACAGATTATCTCTCTCGGCTAACATTGAACGCTTAATGTTCGGAAACAAGTAATCAAGGAGGGTTTTAGATGGTTTACTACTTAACTTATGATGAATATTCAGATATGGGTGGTACGCTTGACGAAACCCTCTTTGATAATCTTGTTCTTGACGCTCAAGGCTACATTGATTGGTACACATTCAATCGTCTTTGGAAGGAAGAGTGGCGCACAGAAGATGTTATGGAGCGTGTAAAGATTTGTATGTACCAACTGATTGGATTAGTTGCCGCAAAACAAAATCTGCTTACACCTCAGGGCGCAAATGCTGGCGGTGTAAATCTTAACGCACAAGTATCAGCGCAATCTAACGATGGCGTTTCTACAACATACGCGGTATTGAGCGGTGAGTTACTTTTCGCGCACGCCAAGAAAGAAATTGAAGATACTATCAATCGTTACTTAAACGGCGTTATGAATAGTGTAGGCCGTAAATTATTGTACAGAGGTTTATATCCAGGTGAGTAATTTTCCTTTTGCGTGGTGGGATAAGACAATAACTATTTATAATAGAGTTGTTGACCCGACAACCCAGCGTATAAGTTGGTATAGCACTTATGTTACCAACTGTTTTTGGAAATGCACTAACAATACTTATAATCTTGGTAGATACGGATTATCCGCATTGGGTGTAACTCTCGAAACAAAAAGTGTTATTTGCAGAATACCAAAAGATAAACGCTTTGTTGAACCGATGGCGTGGGAAACACTTTCGGATAAAACAGGAAAGTTTACTCTGAATAACGGCGATATAGTCATTCTCGGTAAAGTAACTGACACAATAGATGAATATACCAAGGGTAAACATTCAACTGACTTGCTTACTCACTATAAAAAGTATGACGCTTGTTTGGAAATCGACACTTATGTTCTTAATGATTATACAGGCGTTGATTTAGCACATTATCGCGTAATAGGTAAATAATATGGGCGCAGAGATTAAGTACAACATACCTATTGGTAAGGCTATGGAAAAATATGGTCTTGCGCTAAAGGACTCCTTGGATTTTCTTGGAGAAACTGGCTTTATGACAAGTATTGCCAAGGGTTATCGTTATTATATTAACCGTTTCGTACCTAAAGAAAGTGGTAATCTGCGTAAATCTGCACGCGTACTCGGTGTAAACTATGGCGCTAATCATAGTCGAGGAATGGCGATAGTGTACTGGAAAGAAACTAACGCCGTAAAAGATTATATGTACTATCAGTACGAAGGTGAAGTTTGGGGCCCCAACAAGCCTATATTTGAGGCCGCTGGTCCTAATCCGAGTGGTGCCGCAGGAGCACACTCCGGTTGGGTTTCGCCACCGCACAAGACTAATACTGGAAGAAAAATGGGTATACCATATACTTATACCCGTGACGGCAGAACAGTACATATTAAAGGCTATACAACACCAAACACAGGTGCGCATTGGATTGATGAGTTTATGAAAGACCAAGGCGATTACGGTGAAAAAGCAGTCGGTATGTTAGCCGCTCGTTATACTTACGATTGGTACTGTAAAGCCTCAAAAGGTACAAAGTACGCGATACCACATTATGGTAGTTACCAAGCGTTTAATCGTTGGCGTCAAATTGAAGATATAAGAGATTGATATGGATAAAAATAAGGCAATTTTAGATTTCATTACGACTTATGAGGGGATTGAAACCAGCCCTATCTTTGTCAACTTTATTAACGCTACTAATGATGATATTCAACTTATGACCTCATCTAATGACAAGGCGCTTAATAAGAAATTCATTGATGGAAGTGTAATGAAACAATACCTTTTTACACTCATTATTACCAAATCTATAACGAGTACGGCGGTTACCAAAGACATTCTCGAAAATGAAAATGTGGACGATATTGCTGATATTCAAGCATTTATGGATTGGGTAAATGAGCAGGGTGAAAACCGTAATTACCCTGATTTTGGAGAAGATTGTGTCATTGAAGAAATGCACACAACTTCTGAAAACCCGTCATTAGACGGTGTTAATAATGAGGTTAGTCCTACGCTCGCTCTGTACAGTATGGAGATAAGGATTGACTATATAGACTATTCAAAAGTTATTTGGTCATAAGAAAGGAGAAATAAAATTATGGCTATCAGTAATTTTAACTTGAACCTCCACCAGAGAGCAGAGAGAAAGTTGCTCATTACCGTTGCTGAATGGATGGACAACGATAACGGTAAGTATTATGTTCTTCAGGACAAGGAGCCTGGAGATTGGGACCTTAATTACAAGGCATACTACACACAGACTGCCGGTACTCCCCCTACATATTCTCATGTAACTGGTGATACTGCACCGCTCTGGTCAACTGGCACATACTACACAAGAGTTAACCGTGAAATTCTTGGTCGTAGAACAGAGGACAGTTCTATCGAGTATAACGCTGATATTGAGACCACAACAGATATTCTTGGTATCAACTATACAGATATTAACAGAACCCAGCCTCAGCAGGACTTCGACCCTTATCTCATTCTTGGTGGCTCACTCCTTGGTGCAAAGTTGAACGACATTAGAAAGAGAAACGCACTTACAGAACTTTCCGCTTTCTCACTCTATGTCATTACGGCTTTCGTAGGAGACAGTTCTAACGGATATGAGGCAGAGCGTCATACAGACTGCACAATCACATACAACTCACTCGGTGGAGACGCTAATGTAAATATGCCTATTTCTGCATATTTCTCTAACGCTATCACAAATGGTCTTGTTGATAAGTTGTCTGATGACTTCGTATTTACACCTGATGTTAGTGTATAATTGAGTTATAAACTCCTGTACGGGTTAATCGCTCGTACAGGAGCATACTCAATATAGGAGGACTATATGATAGACGATACTATTAAGAAAGATGTTGAAGAAAAGATTGAGGAACCTGTTATTACAGAGCCCATAATTGCAGAACCTAAAAAGATTGAGCCTGAGGTTGAGGAGCCTGAAGTTGTTGATATTGACCTCGGCTTTGTCGAAAAGAAGAAGTTTAGAATTTCTGGTGATTATAACAGAATGTTGGAACTTAATGTTTCAGACCTCAATATCTTTGCAAGATTGAAAGACGGTTACCCTAAACTTGAAAAGTTACTCAAAGAGGCTCAGGAGAAGATGAACTCTATACCTGATGACCTTGAAGATAAAGACGAGTTGCTTGGAACAATTGCAGACCGTCTTACAGAGATTGACGGAAAAATGCGTGAGATTATCGACTATATCTTTGACACTAATGCGTCAGAGGTGTGTGCCCCTTCTGGTAATATGTTTGACCCGGTTGGTGGTGAGTGGAGATATGTTCGTATTCTTGATAAGTTAACCTCACTCTATACTAATGGATTACACGCTGAATTTGATAAAATTAAGGCTAATGTAGAGAAGAAAACAAATAAGTACACCAAGAAGAAGTAAAGATGTATGAATTACCGACAACTGTAACGATAAATAACACGACCTATGCCATTCGAGATAAAGGAGACTATCGAATGGTATTAGGTTGTTTTGATGTTCTTAATGATGTTGAGTTGTCAGAGCAGGAAAGAACATTAGCCTGCTTAATAATCTTTTACGAAGATTTTACAGTAGAAAGCGTATTATCATTGGATAGAGATATAATTAAATCTCTGCTTGATAATGCGTTTTTGTTTTTTAATTGCGGTCAAGAGCATACATCAGGCGAAACAAACTACAAGACAATAGATTGGGAACAAGATAGTCAGTTAATCAGTTCAGCAGTAAATAAAGTTGCTGGTAAAGAAGTTAGAGCCGAAACATATTTACACTGGTGGACATTTATGGGATATTTTAACGCCGTTGGAGAGAGCGCGTTAGCAACAGTAGTTGGCATAAGAAGTAAAATCGCAAAGGGAAAGAAACTTGAAAAGTATGAAATGCAGTTCAGAAAAGATAACCCACAGTATTTTACTTGGGATATGCGTACTTTGAAACAAAAAGAAGATGACGAGTTACTTAATCAACTCTGGAATAGAGGGTGAATAATATGCCAGACCATAGAATTGGACTTGAAATAACTGCTGACGCAAGTAAGGCGAAAAAAGAAATAAAGGATATGGTTGTTGAGGCTCAAAGGATAGCCAAAAACATTCAATCCGCCCTTGATGTGTCAAAAGGAAGTAAAAAGGGTAGCGAGTTAAGAACCCTCCGCGATAATATGAAAGTAACCGCGTCAGAAGTCAAGGCGGCTTCTAATGCGTTTTCTACATATCAGGCCACACTCGGTAGAGTTGCAAAAGCCGAGACAGACCTTCAAAATATTCGTAATGATAAAGATAGAAAGGCGCTTAAAAACTCTCTTTACAAGGATAGGTCTGCTCTGCGTAAGTTAGACGGTAAAACTGACGAAAAGAGTTTAGCAAAAGCCGAAAAATTAACCCAGCGAATTGCTGACACTGAGGCAAAACTTAAACCCGGTGATGAACAAATAGATAAATTAACTGTCAAGATTGATAAGTTAAAAGGTAAAGTTAAAGAACTTCAACCAATTGCAAACGACTTTGTTAAAAAATATGCGCCTGCAGGTCAAATTGCAGAACAGATTTTACAGAAGGTCAATAAAACAAGTACGGCAACAAGCCAACTCAACGGTAAAGTAAATCAAACTAATGAGGGCTTTGCCAAGACTAAAGGCGCGGTTGACGCGGCCAGCGCCGCCGTTGACGGACTTGTAACTAAAGAAGGTAAAGCAAATACTGCCACTGCAAAGCAGGCAGAGGCGGCTCAAAAAGAAGATACAAGTCTTAAAGGACTTCTCGGTACGCTTGCTAAATACAAAGCGCAGTTGGACGCTGCCAATAAGTCTGGTCAAGATACGGCTAACATTGAGAAAAAGATTGCTGATACAACAGAACAGATAAATAAGAAACTTACTTTTGGACAGGCTGAGGAGAATATCGCAAGCGTAACAAGGCGTATGCTTGAATTACAACAAGCAAAAAGAGCCCTTGAAGGTGCAGGCATACCAAAAGAGTTTGAAGGTAAATATACTCAAATCGTTATTGAGATTGAGCAGGCAAAACAGGCGATTGCAGATTACAAAAAGAGTTTACACGATACGGCTCAGGCGCACGATACGGCAGCCAAATCGGGTAAGTCATTCATTTCTTGGCTTAAAAAACTACCTTCAATCACAAGCATAATAAAGAGTGGCTTTAATTCACTCTCAAAGAGCGTGCATAAAGTTAGAAGTTCATTCGACGGAATGGCTCGTTCTATGCGTTCTAACTTTAAGCATATGTTATCTAACCTTACCAAGTACATACTTGGGTTCAGGAGTTTGTTTTTCTTGGTTCGTAGATTGAGAAAATATCTTGGAGAAGGCATTAAGAACCTCGTTCAATTTAATGGTGGAGATAATGAAGTTAATCGTGTAATTACCGAGTTGCTTACATCATTACTCTATCTTAAAAATGCGTGGGCTGCCGCTTTCTCTCCTGTAATTATTATCAGCGAAAGGTGGTTACCGTCTCTAATAGATAGCATTGCAGATGTAGGTAATGCCGTTGCGCGTCTTATCGGCGGTCTAACAGGTCAAACTGTTGTGTTTAATGCAGTTCGTGTCAGAGCAAAAGACTACGCAGACACCCTTGATAATGTTGGCGGTAGTGCAGGCGGGGCCGCAGATAAGGTTAAGAAACTTACTGATAGACTTGCCGCATTTGATGATTTGAATGTGCTTGGAAAAGATAACGACCCTGACGGTACTGGTTCTGGCGGAGGCGGTGGACTTGCTGACGCTTACGAGCCTGACCCTAACGAAATGTTCACTATCGTTGGTGCTGAAACTAACGCT
>JAEIGA010013249.1_pt1 | contig 12547 bp, 16 predicted proteins | sample 9270691 | NCBI WGS metagenome assembly JAEIGA01 (sample SAMN17057246, study PRJNA624740) | gut metagenome | biome: biome; isolation source: fecal sample | host: Bos grunniens | place: China: Xizang | collected 2019 | reverse complement strand
TGTTCCGATGGTTGAATAGGCAATGTACCATTATCGTATACTTCGGTGTTTGTTTTATGTACTTTGTTGTTGTCAAGTGTTGATGTCGAAAATATATCTGTAGTAACCGTATCGATATCTAGCGGAAGTACGGTTTCGGTAGCTTTATTCATCTGTTGGTGTACAGCATTGTTATCATCACTGCCTATAGATATTATTGTAGCTGTAGCTACCGAAGCACCTACCACCACTGCTATGGCAGTTACCTTCCATGTGGCTATTTTGGTTGCAACTTTGGCACCACCTTCGACCGATGATGAAATGGTGTGCGACAACGAACTGTCGGCATTGGCAGTTGTAGATGCCTCAACCGACAATCTAGCTGATAGTTTATCCCACAAGCCGTCCGGAGGTGTTATCTCAGAACTTTGCAACATTTCTTTGTACAATTCATCTATATCTTTCATCATTTGTCTATATTATATTCTTTCAATAATTCTTTTTCGTTTTCCTTCAACATTATCTGTAACGACGCTCGTGCTCTGTAGAAATAGGTCTTCACCACCGTTTTTTTTACATGCAACTCTTCAGCAGCCTCGGCAAAAGTATACTCCTCTATAGCTATCATATTGAACACTGTACGTTCTCTTACGTTGAGACACTGAAGATATCGCAGTAAAGCATCTCTTGTATCATCATTAAAAGCTGTAGTTTTTTCCAACAATGTATTCTCGGCTATATCCTCCTTGGTTTTGGGCGAGAGTACATCTTTTTTGCTCCGACACACATAACTTATAGCATGATTTGCAAATATGCGATATAACCATCCTTCAAATTCGCCATCGCCACGATAATTTTTAAGCGAGTTAAAGACTTTCATAAACGCCTCGATCATAATATCCTGAGCTTCATCGGTATTGGAAGCATAACGCAAACACAATGCGTAGAAACGGCCTTTATACTTTTCGTACAAAACCCGCTGAGCATTCCTATCGCCTTCAATACACTTATTTATCAAGTTTCGAATATTCTGATCCATATTCAATATGACATTGTTTTTCGCTTATCGGTATACAAAATATGTGTTAAATAAAAGAAATTATTTCCAGAAATACAATTTCTTCGACAGTCTATTTAGTATTAATGCACCATAACAAGAAACAAAAGACCAAGGGATAGTATTATTCCTTAGTCTTTTGTTTATCTCCAGTTGTAATATTTTTATTACATAAAATGTTCTTTACGTAAAAGGTCGTTGACCGTTTTTACCGGATTAAAAGTTGCCAACGGTACTTCGACAAACACAGTAGTCCAATCAGCCATACTTCCATTCCATAATCCCGGCAGTTCTTGCGACTTTACCACCTTAGGTCCTATGGTCTTTTTAGTTATAAAACCCGTAGTATGATCAATATAATTGGAAAGATCAAAATAACGACCATTATACTTACGTATTCCACAAACCAAGTCAACAGGATTAAAATGTGTGGATTGCGACAATATAGCTTCTTGGTTTACATTTTTTCTGTTTACTTGTGAACTTTCTACTATCTGTAAACTCTTTGTACCATCACCATTAATAACCCAAAACGGACCTCCACCGGGCTCACCTTCATTCTTAACCATACCACACACGCGTATAGGACGGTCTAGTTTGGCGAGCAAAAGATTTATCCTATCGTTGAATGATGCAGCTTTGGCTCGCGAAAGATCAATACACAAGCTGTTTTGCATAAAGTCTTCGATATTGGCAAGTTCTTCATCGGTAGGCTTTCGCGTCTTTAGCAACGATACTATTTCGAATATCCTACGTTGAAGATACAACAACACTCCTCCCAACAATTTCTTGTAACGCACGGTAGTGGTTTGATAATCCTTATCACGAGGATCGTCGGGAACAACATTATCAATATTCTTTATAAATATAACATCGGCATGACACTCACTAAGATTATTGATAAGAGCCCCATGACCACCCGGACGGAATACCAATTTACCATCATCATCACGAATAGGAACATTGTACTCGTCCACGGCAATAATGTCTGTACAATGCAGTTGCTCTGTAAGCCTAATATGAAATTTGATATCAGATATACCGGAAAAGTATTTACGTATATTAGCTATCTCTTGTCTAAATTTGACTTTATGTTCGGGCGACACTGTAAAGTGCAAATATGCCTCTCCGTCTTTGGAACGTGCATAGCGATATGCCTCGGTAAAATGTTCCGACAATGCAGTGCGAGCACCATCAGTATATTTATGAAACTTGAGCAATGCCTTAGGCAACATTCCGTAACCCATTTGTTTGCCCAATAAGCAATTGATAATAGAACTATAATCGGCACGATTTATATAGTCTGACATACTCATACCCGAGTTTGACATTACGGCTACAAGATCATCGTAAAAAGCAAAACGCTCTAAATTATCTAGGAAGACCTTTACTGAAGGAAATTCCTCGCCTATAGTATAAGCCTCGCCATGATAAACCGATGTAAAACTATACAAATCCTTAAACATACGAGTTGCCGCACCGGAAGCAGGTACAAACTTAAGTATATTTTTACCAACAGACTGTTCATCATAGTAACGAATATAAAAATCCTCCTGCTCTTTGGAAAAACGAAATATACCTTTATTATCAATAGGTGCCGGCGAATCCAACACTATGGCCGGAAAACCATGTTTAAAATTAGAAATCTGACCAAGAACAACATCCTTGGTCAGACCTAACAACTCCATATGTCTCAAATCCTTTGAGGAAAATTTAATTTCAGACATTACTACGAATACTAGTTTATTAATACAGTTTCTTTATAGAATCTGATTGCGTAAGTATCAAATCTCTTTTTATTGTATCACCTTCTCTTAGGCGGAAACTATTGTGGCCTTCTTTATGGATAGCCCAATAATAAGTTTCATCTATCTTGGCTTGATAATCTATCGAAGCTTCCATATCATAGATAGCAGGACTCTTATAAGTATGAACAAACTGACCCTTTGAGTCGGTAAGTCCGGTTACATTGTAGTCGCTACTATCCTTGCCGAAATAAACATTGGCACCAGGAACAATTTTTTGGGTTTGACCATCGATAACAGTTACCAAAATAGTGCAATCAGTATCCTTATCGCAAGAAATAAAAATATTCACTGATAAAATCATTATTATCAACAAACTAACTACTAAAACGGGTTTTTTCATCATTAAAAGTTATTTTTATTGTTACACAATTGAATTATTTGATTTACTTTTGCAAAAATAATATTTTTATAGATATGAATAGAAAAAAACTGACATTTTTAGCATTTTTTTTAATGGTTTTCTTTTTTTCTTTTACACAAAATGCTAATAGTCAAACCGTAAGAAAAGAAAAAAAAACATACGTTTTAGTTGAAACTTCGTATGGAAAAATGAAGATTTTGCTGTATAATGACACTCCTTTGCACAAAGAAAACTTCATTAAGCTAGTAAAAAATGGATTTTTTGACGATTTATTATTCCATCGTGTGATCAACAATTTTATGATACAAGGAGGCGACCCAAAATCGAAAAATGCAAAGCCCGGCCAGATGCTTGGCAACGGCAGCCCGGGATACACTATTCCGGCCGAATTTGTACCTCACCGCTATCACAAGAAAGGTGCTTTGGCAGCAGCAAGGCAAGGCGATGCCGTAAACCCCAAGAAAGAATCGTCGGGATCACAATTCTACATTGTACATGGCCAAAAGTACAACGAACAACAGCTTAAGATGATGCAAATGCAGCGTAAAAGCACTGTAGAGTACACCCCCGAACAAATTGAAACCTACAAGACAATTGGCGGAACCCCCTTCTTGGACAACGACTACACTGTGTTTGGCGAAGTAGTGGAAGGCCTAGAAGTTATCGACAAGATTGCCGCTGTAGAATGCGACCGCAACAACCGTCCCGTTGTTGATGTAAAAATGAAGATAAGCGTAATAGAAGAATAAAAACTCCGTTATTATAACTTTACGAAGCAACAAATATTTTTTGTAACAGATAATAACAATACCGATAGATGAAAGAAAAAATAGAGAACTACTTAAAAGAAATAAACGAGACCACTATTGATGGTTTTGCCAATAAGATTGAAGGAATAGAGCAGTTCCGCATAAAGTTTTTGGGCAAGAAAGGTGTGATGAACGACCTTTTTGAAACGTTCAAAACCATACCCAACGATCAAAAACGCGAGATGGGACAACTGCTAAACCAGCTGAAAAACGCAGCACAAGCCAAGATAGAAGAATTTAAAGCCTTTGTGGAAGAACAAAGCGACGACAGCGGCGATATGGACCTGACTATGCCTACCGACTTTGCCGAGATTGGTAGCCGCCACGTCCTTTCGGTGGTGCAAAACGAGATTATAGACATCTTTGCCCGCATAGGTTTCACCGTAGCAGAAGCCCCGGAAATAGAAGATGACTGGCATATATTTTCGGCACTCAACTTTCCGCCCGAACATCCGGCACGAGATATGCAAGACACCTTCTTTATAGAAAAAGAAGGCAAACATGGCGATGTAGCACTACGCACCCACACCTCATCGGTGCAGGTACGAGTGATGGAAAAGGCTCAACCGCCAATAAGAATTATAGCTCCCGGACGTGTGTTCCGCAACGAAGCCATTTCGGCACGAGCCCATTGCATTTTCCACCAGGTGGAAGGATTATACATCGATAAGAAAGTGTCGTTTGCCGACCTTAAACAAACTCTACTATACTTTGCCAAAGAAATGTTTGGCGAAGACACACAAATACGCCTGCGCCCTTCGTATTTCCCATTTACCGAACCGTCGGCCGAGATGGACATTTCGTGCAACATCTGCGGCGGAAAAGGTTGTAACATCTGCAAACATACCGGATGGCTGGAAATATTGGGTTGCGGAATGGTTGATCCCAACGTGCTTGAGGCTAGCGGCATCGATAGCAAGGAATATTCGGGTTTTGCTTTCGGTATGGGAGTGGAACGTATGGCTATGCTCAAATACCAGATACGCGACCTACGACTATACTTCGAGAACGATTTGAGATTCCTTAAACAGTTTGAAGCAATACTATAGGTAGGTTTATGGCAAAGATACGACTGGAAAAAATGGACTTCTACGCCTTCCATGGTTGTTTTGCCGAGGAACAAGCCATTGGGACGCACTTTTGTGTGGATATGGAGTTGGAAGTTGACACATCGCGGAGCCAAACCTCCGACGAACTGGCCGACACGGTAAACTACCTATCGGTATATCAAACAGTGAAGCACCAGATGGCTATACCGTCGAAGCTGCTGGAAAATGTGTGCGAGCGTATTGCCAATGCTGTGCTTGATAAATTTGAAGGAGTGGAGGCTTTGACCGTTAAAGTGTCGAAATTAAATCCGCCACTAGGTGGCCAATTGGCCGCAGTAAGTGTTGAAATAGAAAAAACAAGAGAATAACACAAAAACACAAACGACAAAAAAATAGTTATGAAACGTAGAACATTTATTTTTACAGCCCTATTGATGGCATTTGTGTGCTTGGGCAATATGGCGTTTGCCGGCAACGATGGCAAAGTGAAGGAGGTAACCGAAAAAACCTTCGACACAAATATATCCAAAGGTGTGGTGATAGTTGATTTTTGGGCCACATGGTGCCGCCCTTGCATTATGCAAGCACCATTGTTCGAGGCTGCAGCCAAAGAGATGGAAGGTAAAGTTACTTTTCTGAAGCTGGATGTGGATAAAGCCAAGAACGTGGCCGGACGATACCGCATAACGGGAATACCGGCACTGATAGTTTTCAAAGACGGTAAGGAGGTTACCCGAATGGTGGGAACCCAGCAGAAAGAAAACATCATAGCAACGTTGAACAAAGTGTTGGAGCAAAAATAAAATGTATTCCTCCGTCAATATCGAACGCATACTGTTTGTGGACATCGAGACGGTGCCGCAAAGTGCCGGATACGATTGTTTGAGCAATGATATGCGGCGGCTGTGGGACAAGAAGGCTGCCAACATTGTTCGCTACGACAGCAGTGTTGACAGTAGCTCTCCGGCCCACCTTTATGGGCGTGCAGGCATATATGCCGAGTTTGGCAAAGTGGTGTGCGTGTCGGCAGCTTTTATAAGAGACGGCAAGTTGTATGTCAAATCATACACCTCGCACATCGAGGGAGAGGTGCTTTCGGCTTTTGCCGCCTTGGTGGATAAGTATTTCGGCACTGCCGAATGCCGCCTATGCGGACACAACCTAAAGGAGTTTGACCTCCCATACCTTTGCCGCCGAATGATAGTGAATGGGGTGACTATACCAAAGGTTATGAACCTGATGGGCCGAAAATCGTGGGACAACCCACATATCGATACGCTGGATATGTGGAAGTTTGGCGACTATAAGCACTACACCTCGCTCGAACTGCTGGCAACAACCATGGGAATACCTTCGCCAAAGGATGATATAGACGGTAGCGAGGTAGCTACTGTATATTGGAACGACAAGGATTTGGCCCGTATCGCCGCATATTGCGAAAAGGATACTATAACGGTGGCTCAGCTGTTCCTGAAAATGACAGGACAAGAGCCGATATCACAAGAATGTATAATTATAAAATAAATTCGTGTTATGAGAAAATTTATCTTAGCATTAGCAGTTTTGCCTTTCTTGCTGGCAGGCTGCACAAAAGAAACGATTGTTCATGTACACCAAGGTTGTGTCGAATCGTTTTACATAGATGTTGAACCACGCCATTGGGTGGACGACCCGGGATTGACCTATATTTATGCTACCTTTGTCGCTCCCGAAATTACTGCCGACGTTATAAACAATGGTATTGTGGTGGCATATTATATTGATGGCGACGGCCGCGACAATATGCTTCCTTACTTATTGCCTTATCGCGACGACTCGACCGACGAACTGTACTACGAAAATGTAAGGTTCGATATGAGCCAAGGCAAGATAACTTTTATTATCGAAGATTCGGATTTCTATCACGCTACTGTAAACCACCTAATGAAATTCAAGGTGTCTGTAGCAAAATAAAAACTGGAGGGTGATAGTAAAAAAACAAAGAGAGGGTTGCCAATTGCAATCCTCTCTTTTTGTCTTGATGCTCTTATTAATAAATTATTGAGCAGCTTCTTCAGTAGCAACTTCTTCAGTAGCAACTTCTTCAGCTACAGCGTTAGAATCAGCAACAACTGCTTCTTCAGCTACAACTTCTTCAGCTACAGTTTCTTCAACAGCAACTTCTTCAGCAGGAGCTTCTGCTGCGTTGTTGTTACAAGCTGCGAAAGAGAACATACCGGCAACAGCCAATAAAAACATTACTTTTTTCATCTTCTTTGTTGTTATTTTTATGTTATCTATTAGATTGATTTATTTTGCAAAAGTACTACATTTTTAGTATATACAAGCAAAAAAAAGAAAAAAAATTACTATTATTTTATATATTGCTGTTATATAATAATTTGCAAAAGGTGCTTTTGCCTTTTATAGGGCAAAAAAAACAGGAAACACGCACCCAATAAATGCCTGTTTCCTGCTTTTTTGACTATAAAAATGCTTTATACCAAACCCGAAAAGCCCATGAAAGCCATTGCCAATATACCTGCTGTAACCAATGCGATAGGTATGCCTTGCATTGCCTTGGGCACTTTGTTTAGAGCAAGCTGTTCGCGTATGCCGGCAAAGATTACCAATGCCAAAGTAAAGCCTATGGCTATACCGCAAGCGTAGGTGATACTTTCCAAAAGGGTCATCTCTTTTTGTATTACCATTATGGCCACACCCAGCACCGCACAGTTGGTGGTGATAAGGGGTAGGAAGATTCCCAAAGTTTGATATAATGCGGGAGCAATCTTCTTAAGAATAATTTCCACCATCTGTACCAACCCGGCAATTACCAAAATAAAGCAGATGGTCTGTAGGTATCCAAGTCCGAAGGGGTCCAAAATATAAGTCTGTAGCAGATAGGTAACCATGGTGGCTATAAGCATTACAAACAACACTGCTCCACCCATACCCAACGAGCTTTTTACATCTTTCGATACGCCCAAAAACGGACAAATAGCCAAAAACTGTGCCAACACTACGTTGTTGACAAAAATGGCTCCGATAATAATAAGAATATATTCCATAATCGAATGTTTTTGATAACAGTTATTTTTATTTTATTGCCTCGGCCCGATATGTACAACAAATTGAAAAAAACTTCGTTTCCCTACTGCCTACATTTAAGGTCGCAAACAAAATGCAAAATTAATATTATTTTTTGACATGTGCAACAAAGATTTGTTTTTTCGTAGTTTTGGAAGTGGAAAACCCCTTGTTATTTTGCACGGAATTTTGGGCTCGTCGGACATTTGGGTGCCCACGGCACGCCACCTTGCGGCTAATTACAGAGTAATAATACCCGACCTTCCCAATCATGGCAACTCTTTTCATACCAATGCCTTGACCTATGACGATATGGCCTTGGAGGTAGCCCGTTTTTTGCACCGCAACGGCATACACAACCCCGTGATGATGGGCCACTCTTACGGTGGAAAAATTGTGCTGACCATGGCTGCGAAAAAATATATTGACATGGAAAAAATTGTACTTATCGATATTACTTCCGAGCGCGGGAAGAGCGAAAATATGCAAAACTTGTTTGAAATTTTGCAACGCCCATTGCCTACTTTCAGCACCTTTGCCGAGGCCGAAAAGCATTTTCAAACTCTTGTGCCCAACCCCGCAATGGCTGCGCTGCTGCTAAAAAACCTACATCGAACGGAAGGTGTGATACACTGGCGGTGCAATGCACAAGTGCTTGCCTACCAATATGCTGAGGTTATGCGCCCCATACCACTGCCTACGGTATCGGGCGTGCCGCTAATGCTGCTGAAGGGCGAACGGTCGGACTATGTAACCCCCACGGCGGTGGATATGCTACGCCTCTCGTTCCAAAACTTTACCCTTGCCGAAGTGCCCAACGCCGGCCACTGGGTACATGCCGACAATTTTGGCGGCTTTGTCGAAGCATTGGAGCAGTTTTTGAAATAGCCCATAGCCGTAGGGCAAAAACCAAGCCTGAACTTTTTTGTACCGACGGCGAGAAATCAAAAACCAAGCCCGAGGATTTTTTTTCCAAGCCTAGGTTTGAGCCAAACCCGGGCTTGGTTTTTTCCTACCCCACGCCTGCTGCAGAAAAAGCAGGTAGGTCCTTTGTATGCCCGTAGGTAGGTCCGGCACCCCTTTGCACCTACCTATCTTTGATTTTGTAGGTAGGTCTTTTTTTTGGGGCAGGTAGGCTGTATTTTTTCGCCCTCCCGGTCTTATTTTTTTCCACCCTCCCCTGACTTCCCTAGGCTATATATATATAAATATATATATAGCCCTTGGCGTAGAACCAAGCCGTGTTGTAACCTTACTGGTAATCAACTTTGTATAAAAGCAGGACCTTACCTAAATCCCATTCCCTTACAGATGAATTTCGCTTTTTATTTTAAAAGGGCTCATGCTGCCCAAAATGTGCAAATGCCGCCCATAACTGAAAAAATGCACTGCACACGGAAAGCAAACGCCCCGAAAAAATAACAAACCGAGTCTAATTAAAAAAAATACTAATTTAAAAATCAAAACATCATGATTAAAATAAAAATAATCGAACAAGATGTGTTCAATATTGCCGATAAGGAAACCCGTTCCAGAGGTTTCGTTGTAAAGCCCATACGCTACAATACTGTAAAAGCCGAGAAGATAATAGACTACTGTGCCTCCAGCACCATGGTGCCCAAGCCCTACGTGGCTGCATCGCTGGAAGCCCTATCGCACGGCATACAGCACTTTCTGCTCAACGGCCACAGTGTGGAAATACCCGGCCTGGGGATATTCAATGTAACCATCAGCTACAAAACTGCCCGAACCTCGGCCGACGCAGGCCTGGAACAGGTGAAGCAATTGAACGTGCGCTTCCTGCCATGCAAGGAGCTGAAAGAAGCTATCGGCGACGCCGAGCTGGAACTCGAAGGCATATACGCCCTCGTTGGCGAAGTGCCGGGACTGCCCAATGCCGATGGCACACCGGGCGAACCGCAGAAGGTATACCAACGCATAAGCAAAAACTCTGACTACGTGCTGGACGACGACGACACCGACACCGAAACCGGCGGCGGCAACAACACTGGCGGCGGCACCGGCGGCAACAATGGCGACGACCTAGTAGGCTAACACTATGCACAGGGCGGCAAAAAACAAAAAAGCGCCGAAACATTACGTTTCGACGCTTTTGTTTTTAGTATTACAATTATGAGATTTTTTTATTTCTTCAGCAGTTTTGCCAACTTCTCGGCATAGTAATCTTCTAGGTCGAAGATGTCGTAGTTATTGATATTAATTGTAAATGTTTTTTCAGCAGGATTACCTACTATACCTTCGCTGAGTATATATAATATATCGCCCATTGTGGCAGTGATGGTAGCAGATATTTTCTTGTTCACCATGTCAAGCTCGGTAATAGTTACCGTCATATTTGTAGAAGCCCATCCGTTGGGATAAACTTCGCCCTCTATGGTTTCGGTGCCGGTGAAAAGCATTACAGCAAGGTCGCCATCCTCTTCAAGAATGCTACCTTCCATAGCTTGCACGCCTTCGTAGCCATAAAAACCAAGTATCAATGCATTTGTGGGTATTCCATCACCATCAATATCAAAGTTGTCTATTATTTCGGCGGCTTGTTGGCGAGTTGTTGCCTCCTTGGTACCTACTGCCATGAAGAAGGTTTCCTCTTCGTCGGCTTCGTATCCCATGTGCATACTTTGCGGAATCCAATCAACGGCTCCGTCGAAATTAAACGTTACGCCACTGGTTTGCTCTTGGCCACCGCCTTCGGTGCCGTCAGGGTCGTCTTTACAAGATGTAAAGCTCAAAAGACTTGCCACAACGGCAAAAGCCAAAAATTTGAATGTCTTTTTCATAATCGTATGTATTTAAAAAATTATTTCTTTAGTTTTTTTACCAACTTTTCGAGGTCGTTTGCGTACCAATCAACTATCGAAAGATCATTGATGGCAATTGTGAAAGTTTTTTCTTCGGGGTTACCTAATATACCCTCGGTAAAAATGTAAAAAAAGTCGGCCATTGTAGCTGTTATATTAGCCGAAACTTTTTTGTTGGCCATATCCAGTTCGGTAACAGAGATAGTAAGTTCGGTCGAAACCCAGCCGGTAGGAAGTGTAAGGCCCATGGCTGCAATAGTAGTATCGCCCGTCAAAAGCAAAATTCCATCTGAAACTTCTTCTATCAGCATACAACCATCGATGTTTCTTGTGCCTTCTTCGCCCATAAATCCCATTATCAACCAATCTTCGGGCAAGTTTTCTCCATCAAGACCCTCTTCATTAAAGAAATTGTACACTTCTTCAAACGAAGTTTGCTCTCTTGTAGCAAAAACTGCGATAAAGGTTTCGCTCTCGTCCCCTTCGTATCCGCCATACACGCTCTGCGGGTTCCAATCGGCCACGCCGTCAAAATCGCAAGTTATAGTACCGGTTTGTTCTTCGTCGCCGGGGTTTTCAGGATCGTCGCCCGGATTTTCAGGATCGTCGCCCGGATTGTCGGGATCGTTGTTGTCATCTACTATTTCGCTACCGTTGCCTTGGTTTTCGGTTTCGTCTTCGGGTTGGCAAGCGGTAAATGCTACAAGGCTTGCCACTAGGGCAAAAGCCAAAAGTTTGAATGTCTTTTTCATTGTGTTACACGTTTAAAAATTTATTTATTAAGTAGTTTTGTTATTCTCTTAAGGTCCTTTGCATACCAGTCAAGGATGCCACAATTGTTGAAACTTATTGTAAATGTTTTTTCTTCGCTGCTTCCCATATTGCCGTAGGTCATTTCATTTATTATATCCTTCATTGTGGCAGTAATGTTGGCAGAAAATGTTCTGTTCGCCATGTCGAACTCAATTACGTTTACTCTCATATTGGTTGAAATCCAACCTGTGGCAAAAGTCTCGCCATCAATGTTTGTAGTTCCGGTGTAAAGTATTACGGCAAGGTCGCCTTCCTCTTCAAAAATGCTACCTTCGGCAGTTTGCACGCCTTCTTTGCCATAGAAACCTATTACTATCGCATCGGTAGGTATTCCATCGCCCACAAAGTCCATGCGGTTTAGTATCTGCTCGGCTTGTTGGAAAGTGGTAACCTCTTTGGTTCCTACAGCTATCAGGAACACTTCATCGTCATCGCCTTCGTTTCCTACCCAAACCATTTGCGGACTCCAATCAACAGCACCATCAAAGTCGCACATAACTCCGCTTGGAAGTCCGATTTCGGGGTCGCCGGGGTTTTCGTCATCTACTATTTCGCTACCGTCGCCGGGGTTTGTACCTTCGGCAGGGTCGTCGGGCTCGCAAGCGGTAAACGCTACAAGGCTTGCCATTAGGGCAAAAGCCAAAAGGTGGAATGTTTTTTTCATTTTCGTCTACTATTTTTTTATTTAATAACTTGGTTTTACTGTTTCATTCAGGTTGCAAAGTTACGTATAATATATTTATTGTACAACTTCTCCCGGCTTTTTCTTTCAAAGAATCT
>JAEIGA010013248.1_pt1 | contig 12547 bp, 9 predicted proteins | sample 9270691 | NCBI WGS metagenome assembly JAEIGA01 (sample SAMN17057246, study PRJNA624740) | gut metagenome | biome: biome; isolation source: fecal sample | host: Bos grunniens | place: China: Xizang | collected 2019 | reverse complement strand
TTTCCGACAACGAGAACAATTACTTTAAAATAAGTAATGAAGGTTCATTTATTAAAGCTGATACCACAGATGAGGCAAAACAAATAATAGATATTATTAATAGTATAGGAAACGACCCATTATGAACACAATAGCAGAAAATTTTGAAAATTGGCAATCTGAGCTAGAAGAGCTTCAAAAGAATGTCAAAAAAGATTTGGAGGAGATTAAGCGTTGCAAAATGGAAGTACAGTCTATGAAAAATAACTTGACTGATACTCTAGGCGAACTTAAAGAACTTTCAAGAGGAAAATTTATTCGCGACGAAAACCGCATTATCCTATCTGCTCCAGAAATCATTATAGGCAATGTAGATAAAGACGGTGTGCTTTACAATATGCCTTCACATATAGTGGTGCGTGGCAACGATGTAAACCTAGAAGCTTCTGGTTTGGGAGGTTTCCTAGGTGGCACAGTTACAACACGTGCTTCACAAATACGCAATATAGCAGAAGACCCAGGAAAAGATGGCACCGAACACGCAGTGCTACCTATCTCTGAGGTGGTGTCTCAAGGTCGTAGTGTGTCACTTATTAGCGAAGATGCAAAAGGAGTGTTTACACGTTCGGCTTGCGGTGGCATCACAGGTGTGGAACTTAGTTCTGAAACAGGCATTGCTATGAGTGCAACACTCTCAAATGCCAACAAAAAATCTATTTTAAAGAACAAAGGCAAACAGTTAGATTCGCAAATTAAGGACCTTGAATCACGCTCTAAATCACTAAAAAGTGAAGTAGAGTCAAATATGCAGAACTTAAAGAAAATAGTTGATACAGAAGACCTTCTGGGAAGTGTTACCGCTGCACGTACCAACTATTTGGAAATTGGCGAACTTTACGAAGCATTTGAAACCTGTTCTGCTACGCTTTATAACTCTATGGCAAACTATTTTGGTGTGCTTTCAAAACTTGCAGAAGCAAACCGACAAAAATCTTGCATAGAAGATATGGAAAAAACTGTGGATAGTGCAAAATCTTCATTTAAAGATAAGACCACAGGCACTTTCATTAGTATGCGTTCAGAAAATATTACAGCGCTTTCTGTAGATGGCGATGGCAACTACCGTGAAAACAAAGAAGCAGGCGTGAGCATCACAGCCAAACATGTAAATATTGGCACAGTGAAAGCAGACGAATCTCTACAAGACGACAGTACCATCACAATGTCTTCTCGCAAAGTAGAAATAAGCACCCTAAATCCAAAAGTGGAACGAGATGACAAAGGTGAAATCAAAAAAGCGGAATATCCAGCCGTGGGCGACGTTATCATTAAGTCTAAAAATATAGACTTAGAGACCCTAGACTACGAATGGAAAGACAAAAAACAACAAGAAAAAGCCCTTACCAAAGATGGTAAAATTGCAATGCGTGCGGAAAAAGTAGATGTTTCTGTAACAGACACAGAAGGTAAAGCTACAGGTAAAGTGGCAGTAAATGCCAAAGTGCTTGAAGTGAAATCTATGGATGTGGACAAAGACAAACGCACAGAAAAATCACTTGCAAAAGGTAGTACCATGCTTCTGCTTTCTGATAAAATGTATATGGGTGCTCGTGACTCTAAAAACAGGAGCGCACAAGTACAAGTGTCATCAGACAAGGCTGGCATCTTCGCTGAAAATACTTTGGAACTACAACAAGCCAAAGCAGTGGTGCAACTTTCTGGTGGCAATGCAGCAGTAGGAGGTGGAAGTTTAGACCTTTACGGTAAAACCACACTTCAAAGCGATGTTACTGCCAAAGGTGCTATCAAAGGTGGCGATATAGAAATGAAAAATATGAAAGTAAGTTCTTCTTTCAAATCGCCAAGCACATCAGAAGGCATTGCAGTGCCAGGTGCACCAGCCACAGGCAAACTAAGCGCCAAACTTAAAGAAGAAGAAATAAAAGAACAAAAGTAAAAATAAAAGGTTATGACTTTCAAAATTATAATAAAGGAACTTGCTACACCAGAAGAACAAAAGTTTTGTATTGAACAAAAACAAAATAAAAATGGAGTGTTGTTGAATGTTTCGCTTCAACAGCAAATGTACAAGCCGAGTTGTTTGGAAGTGACACTGCATTCCAAAAAGGAAATTGCAGACTTTAAAGGTAAATTGGTTACATTAACAGATATGAAATCAAGCTCTACCATCTATGCAAACAACTATTTTATTATAAATGTAAGAAAAAAAGGAGAGGAAATAACCTTAAGAGCATATAGTGCAGACTATTTCCTTACTATAGATAAATATAGTCAAGCATTTACCGCCAAAACTTTAGTTGAAGGCATTGTAAACCCTACACTTGAAAAGACTCAAAGCAGAAACTTTGAATATTTTAGGTCACTAGCATCATTTACTACAGATAGTGAAAAATATGCAGTAGACAATCTTGCAAATTTTGCAGACGATAAAATCATTCCATATTCTGTGCAATACAATGAAAGTTTCTACGACTATTTGGTACGTATGTGCAGTCGTGATGGGGAGTTTCTATACATGGATAGCGAAAACAAATTGTGTGTAGGTCTTGCTCCTCAAAATAAAGTAAACACATATCTAGAAACAAAAGATATTGAATTCATCGATGCTTTTGAAGAGGTTGAAGATAGCCTTTGGGAAGATAAAAATTACTTGTCAGAAAATAGTGCAAAGTTCAAAAATACTACCAAAGGAGATGAATCTGCAAACAAGATTTATTCATTCAATGGAGTGTATTCGCCAGAGTATTTTGAAAAAATAGAAAAAGACGAGTTTTGTAATAGAGATGATTTTTCTAGTACTTTTGGACATGTTTCTACTGCAGTGCGCAGTCTTCTTCTGCAAAAAACAGTGAATGAAGCTCTAATTTTAACTGCACACAATACTGCCCTTGCAGAGGGAAGTAATCTTATTTCTATTAAAGATGCAAATGACGAATTTAAAGAAAAGTATCCTAGAGGACCTCTATATTCTTCAGCAAATATAAAACGAGATAGTAAAGGTTATAAAGAACTATATGAATACCAAGTAAAGTCTGCTGCAGGTCAAGCAAGAGTGGAAAAAACAAATGCTCCGAAAGTGAAATTGGGAGAAATTGTTGGTGAAAAAGGTAAAGAAAATGGCGAAAAATTTGTGGTTTATGAGTTAAAAATAAATTCTATTTTTACCAAGTCAAAAGGCTACGAACATAGTCATGAATTACTGTTGATAAAACAAGTAGAAGACAAGTTTTATCCCCTTCCAATGCTTGAAAAACGCGTGCGCAAGTCTTCTGCTCAAAGGGCAGTGGTGATAGACAACTACGACCCTGAACGTATGGGAAGAGTGCGTATTTTATATCCATGGCAAAGTGTATTTAGCAACAAAGAATATTTGGAAGAAATAAAGAAAGAAACAAATTCACAAGACGAAACTGAAGTAAAACAAACTAACAATATTCATAATAAGAAAAATGCAAGTCCTTGGATACGAGTATCTTATCCTATGGCATCAGATGGGGCTGGATTTATGTTTACCCCAGCCAAAGGCGATGAGGTGTTGATAGACTACGAAGATGGCAATGTAGAAAAACCATACGTGTGTGGTGCATTTTACAACAATGCAAATATGCCTTCTTCTGCAGCACAAACCAACGATCCAGGCAAAGTAAAATCTATTAGTTCCGCAAACGGACACCATATCTCATTTACAGATGGTGGTGGTGCTCACAAACTTGTGGCAAATATGTTCCCACTTATTAAAACTTTAGGTAGTTTTGGTGTAGGATGGGATAAATTCGACTCTCCAGAAAACAAATATTACGGTGGTGGATTTGAAATATCGGACAAATATGGGATATATGCCATAAAAGGTTCCACTCATGGTAGAAGCATCGATGTATTGTCTCCTTTTGGCAATATTAAACTAGATGCATTTTCTGGCATCACTATAAATGCTCCTTCGGGAGATGTGAAAATTGTAGGCAAGAATGTTACTATTGAAGCCCGCAACAATCTAAAAATAGAGTCTGGCACAAATATCAAAAACTGTTTTGCTAACGATACTAAAGATGGTTTTTGGAGTATGATGGGAGAGTTTGCTAAAAGTGGGGTAAATACATACGCTGAAGCAATAGTAGGACAACTAGATTTGAGTTTCGTAAGAACTTGTCTAGAAGTTTTTCTACGTCCTATCGGAGGCACAATGCTCATAAAATCAAACCGTTATATGCGCCTAGAAGCAGGAGAAGGAACTACTTATCCATACAACTGGCGTGCTAGAGAAGGACAAGGTTTTGGTACAAGGTTTGGCAATGGTCTAATAAACTACAATTATAAGACTAAACTTCAATACTTTAAAGAAGATTTTACATCATATTTCAATAGATATGATAAAATTTATGCCAGATTAAATGATTTGCTAGTAAAATATAAAGAGATAGGTCTATTAGAAAATGTAGATTTTTTCAAAGCAAATGGCGATTTGAAGACTGATGTAGAAATGCAATATCCAAACAATGAAGAACAAAAAGTAAAATTGTCATCTTTAAGAATTGAGTTGGAAAATGTATATTCAGATTATAACAGATTATTAACTAAACAAATCATTATGAATGGTATTTCGTATGAAGATTTATCAAATATGTTGAGGAGATTGTGGGCGAACTTTAAAGCAAATTTAGATGTAACTGTTAATAATATAAGGTGTGAATATACTTTAAGACGACCAGTTGTTTTATTTAATTATTTAAAAACATACGTCTCTAACGACGAAGAATTGAATAAATACCTAGAAATAAATGGTAATAATGCAGATGATTATTCTGCAGAAATAAAAACTCCAGATGAGAGTGGTACAAAACAGTCTTGGTTAAAAAAATCTCTTATTTCACTTGGTAAGAAGGCCTTTGATATAGGAGGCATTATGCAACTTTATGATGATAAGGTTTGGAGTACCAAAGATAAAGGAGCAATATTCTTCTCTGATACTAAAGATGCTTTTTATCGCATGGGCGACGACGGCAGTTTTGTAAAAGGATGGGGATTTGATTACAAACGAGAAGCAGATGCTATGATGCAAGAAGCCGCCAAAAAAGATGCCGAAATGAACATATTACCATAAAAACTCAGATGACTTTACAAAACAGGTTGGCACAGCAGTGTCAACCTATTTATGTCTTGAACTCTGCGGAATGTATCAAAAAATCACACATTCCGCAGAGTTCAGAGCTTTTTTTAGGTATTCTATGTCATTAACAGAATAAAGAATCTGCTAGAATAATCTTTTGAAATTCATCAGAGAATTCATTTTTCTGCACTTCGCTAGCAGAGATTAATACTAGATGCACAGCTTTAGATGTTTGAAGTTCTTGAATAAATCTTGCTTTTTTATTCTGTATTACTTCATTGTAGGTAGAATCAACAGTATATTTTTCTTTGGTGTATTTTACCTCGCAAATATCTATTACATTGTCATCGCGCTCTATAACCAAGTCTATTTGTGCTCCTTTTTCATTTTTAGAATCTGTACTTCTCCACGAACATACATTGCTAATTACACCTGTTATTCCTAAATTTGACTTAATCTGAGGAACATGTGCAAGACACACTCTTTCAAAGGCTAATCCACACCAGTTGTAGTAAAGTGGTGTGCCCTGATTATGTGACCAGAAGTTTTCGTCATTGCGCTCATTGTTCTGCATAAACTTATAGTAGAAAAGAGTGAATGGGTCTATTAATTGGTATATTGAGTTTTTCTTCTTAAATCCAATATGATTATATTTTCTAATGAAACCACAATATTCCAAATCTTCAAGTATTGTAGAAAGTTTACCATTGTCTGCAATATTGATTGTCTCTATAAGTTCTTCTCTAGACATACCAACTTTTTTAATACCTAGCGCATGAATTACTTTTATATATGAATCTGGATTTCTAAATAGTGAAGCATATAAATCATCATATTCATTATGAAGTTCTCCCTCTGGGTTAAAGAATATACTATCTATATTTTGAGCAAGACTTTTGCTTCTATCCAAAAATGTCCAATAAAATGGAACTCCTCCCATTATCATATAGTTCTCTAGTATCTGTCTTCTACTCATTCCTAGTTTATTGGCAGTTGCATACAACTCACATTCTTGTAGTGTAAAAGGTTTTATATTTATCTTAGTTGTTACACGTCCACGTAAACCACCATGATTTTTAACTAGTTTGTTAATAACCCAAGAAGTAGCAGAACCACATACAACCAATAAAACATCCTTTCTGCCAGAAGCCCAACCATTCCAGAAATGTTCTAGCGCTGGAATAAAACCAGAATGGAAAGTATCCATCCAAGGCATTTCATCTATAAAGATTACTTTTTTATTTTCTGTAGAATTTTTAATTACATCTTTGAGTTGGTCGAAGGCATCAATCCAAGTTTTAGCCAAAGGCACATTAACACCGGCTTCCTTTAAAGAAGATTGCCAAGCCTTTAGTTGCTTCTTCATGGAAGATTTAGCCAAACCAGCATGCTCAAACGTAAACTTATAATCAAAGGTTTCTCGCACAAAGAATGTTTTACCCACCCTTCTGCGTCCATATACTGTTACAAACTGCGAATACTCAGATTCGTATGCTTTCATCAGTTTTTCTTTCTCTAAAATTCTACCTACAATCATATTTTTAGAAATTTAATTTCTGCAAATATAATAAAAAAATACTCTGAATCCTGCGGAATGTGCCAAAAAATCACACATTCCGCAGAGTTCAGAGCTTTTTTAGCAAAAAATCGCTGATGATTTCAATAACCACCAGCGATTTTCTGTTCTATAATTACTCTACCACACTGCTCATATCCATGCTGAATACTTGGTCGATGCCTTCGGCAGCTTGCTTTTCTTCAGTGGCTTTGCTTTCTTCTTGTTCGCCAGTTTGGTAGGCCTGGAATGCTTCTTCCACCTCTTTTTCTTTTTCCTCTTTTAGTTTCTTTAGGGTGTCGGTGTGCCAATCGTAGATTTCTTGAAGTTTATCTTTGGCAAGTTGCATATTTTCTTCAGAAGCATTTGCCATTTTTAGAGCAACCTTTGCACTTCCTTGTGAGAAAATAGCCTCAAGTTTTGTATTTGTTGCATCAAAGTCTGCTTTGATAAGTTCCATGCAAATATCGTGACGTTCTTGATTCATCTCTGGCATGGTATAATAGATTACAATATTGTTTTCTCCTGTAATCTCATCTTTTTCTTCCTTCTCTTCTAGTTTAAACTCTGGGTGTTCTAGTTTGATAGCCTTGGTAATAGGCACAAGATAATCTTTGTCTTTTGGAAGCACAGAAAACTGTTTGTCGTTTGGAATAGACACAGATGCTACGTCTTCTAGGTTTAAATCTTGTCCTTCTATTTTAACTGTGGCAGAAAGAAGTGCCATAGGGTCTGCTGTGATGCATAAATTTGACAGATGAAAATAAAACAGCATTGTGTGGCCGTTCATTTTTTGTTTTGTTTCGTCAAAAATCTCGTTAATAGTTTTGTTGTTCATAGTCTAGTTTTAAATGTTATTTACCTGTTGTGTTTGCTACGTGGCCTGGATTTGTAATAGAGATATTACCACCGTAGGCACACATTGTTTTACAATTGTCGAGTAGCGCTGGCATATTTGCTACCATTTCTTTACCTCCTGGAGCCCATGGCGACACAATCACTGGAATGCAAGGCATTGGTGTGAGCACTCCCATGGCTGCAGAGGTGGCAGATGCTACTGTAGGGTTGGCCATAGACTGACACATACCAAAAGGCATAATATTCATCATGGGCGCAAAGTCCATAATGTTTGCTTTAGGTTTGTTTTGAATCATAGGTCTCAAAGGAACAGTAACCATAAGTGTTGATGGTGCCATTCCGAAACTACATTTTAGCATAGCGCCCATACATACATATTTAGCCATAACCTTAATTAATATATGTGATTAATACTGCGAGCAAAGGTATCTAAAAATACACCTTATTATTTTTTTATTGAATTTAATTAATCAATTTTTTAACATTTTACATTTGAAACGTTTGAAAAAAATATATTTAACTAATTATTGCATAAAATGGTCATTTTCAGTCTTTTTCTTTAATAATTTTAATCTTAGAACTAAAAAAGGTGCTTCAAAAATAAAAATATGTTAGATATGTTAAACATTACTCTCAAAAGAAACCTCAAGTGGAAGTTTTGCATACTTTTGCCACGTGCAAAACCCAAAACCATGTCAAAAGAAAATGAAATAGAGATAGCTACTCTAGGAGAGTGGGGTGCGGATATATTCCCTCAACTTTCTTGGTTTAAGCAGGAAGAAGTTTCTGCCGCTCATGTTATGGTTGTTGGTTGCGGTGCACTTGGCAATGAGACTATAAAAAACCTAGCTCTTTTTGGAGTAGGCAATTTGGTCTTGGTCGATTTCGATGAGGTTGAATATAGCAACCTTACTCGTTCAATACTTTTTACACAGGAAGATGCTTTGAAGCATCGTTACAAGGTGGAGGCTGCAGCAGAGAGTGTAAAAAGAATCAATCCTAATATAAATGTTACCACTATAGTGGGCGATATTGCTACTAGTGTAGGACTTGGACTTCTACGTAAAATGAATGTGGTGGTGGGCTGTTTAGACAATAGATGGGCTCGCTACACACTCAATCGCCTATGTATGCGTGCAGGAGTTCCTTGGGTAGATGGTGGAATAAACGCCCTTGAAGGTGTTGCAAAAGTCTTTATCCCAGGACAAAATTGTTATGCGTGCACACTAGAGCCCTCTGCCCTAGAAGAACTAAAACGTGGCACTTCATGTGCTGTAGCAATAAAAAGAAACATAGAAAGTGGCAGAGTGCCAACAACTCCTGTGGTGGCATCAATTATAGGTGCTGTTCAAGCACAAGAAGCAATGAAACTTATTCATAAAGAGGAACTTGCCTCTGGCAATCTTACTTCGCTTTGTGGCAAAATGTTTTGCTACGATGGTGCTTCAATGACAGTGAGATTGGTTTCTCACAAAGCTTGGGACGATGATTGCCCAATGCACGAAAACTGGTCTCCTATTGTGGAGTCTCCTCTTACCAATCTTAGTAAAGTGGAAGAAGTTTTCACTTGGATAAAAGAAAATGTCACAGAGGCGAATGCAGAAATTGTTTTAAGAAATCAAGCTTTTGTAGATTTTATAGAAGATAGAACTACGGGTGAAAAGTACAATGTGATGTTGCCAGAGAGTGAAGTGCCTGCATTTATAGAAAATGATGAGGTGTTGCGCACCAAACCAATGGGACAGTTTTATCAACACACCATACGTGGTATCAATGAAGATTTTAAATACAAAAACCTAACACTAAAACAACTTGGCATTCTAGAGCAAGATGTGTTACATGTGAGAGCAGATGAATCAGATTATTATATAGAATTAAAAAACATAATACCAACCGAACACCCGTTAGGGTGTAATTGAGTTGTAACCCCGTCTCTAAGCGGAGCGTCGAGGCGGGGAACCTAAAGAAATATGAGCGCAGCGAATACAAACATATCAGAAATCAGGGCAGAGGTGCTACTAAACCACCTATATCCCGAAAAAACAGAAAGTTGGATAGCACGCGATAAAGGTGCCTTTTATCGCAACTATAGCGACGACATTCTGCATTTGGAAGAGAATAAAAATCAAATATCTCTTTCTCGTGATGGTTTTTTAAAATTTCTTCCTCAAGGGTTGATAAGTGCAGAAGACGAGCTTAGAGGTAAAGATTTTCCAGAAAAATACGACGCACTTAGTCTTCGCAAAAAACTTTTAGAAGAACTTTTTGTTCCGTTCGACTCTTGGCATTTAAGAGATAGCATTCACAACGAAGAAGAATTAGCCGAGCTACTCGAAAATAAACTAAATGTCATACTAAAAACATTTTACGGAGTAGAGATAGATGAGGAGCAAAATCCGTATGTAAAAGAAATGATGAAATTGTTGCCACAGGCAAGTCACATACGTGGCAATTTCCACAAAATAGGTGATTTACTAAATGTAATATTAAAACATAAAGTCACTACACACATTTCTTGTTACAATTGGAGCGACAAGAGCATGGATACCCAACCTATGATTACATACAAGGTTTGGATTCCAAAACTAACAAACGAAGAATATATTAATTTGCAAAAAAGTATAGAACAACTGGTAGGTTTTATTTCACACTGGTTTATTCCATTTGATACACGTTGTGTAATAGAACTAAAAACAAATCAGAGAGCTTCGCTAAATAGTGAAATGCTTCTAAATTATAACACAAGATTGAGTTTATAAATTTACCTAAATAAAGAATAAGATGAATGTAAATGCAAAAATAGATTGGCATGCCGGAATGGAGCTTACCGCTCAAACATTTATCGAGTTAGATAAATGCTTAGAAAGAAATAGGCAAATAACAAACACAGTGGCATGTGGAAATCATTTTGGAATACTTCCTACAGCTACATTTTCTTGTAAAGGTGTGTTTGTGAAAAAGACTTTGGAGATTACTCCACTGTCATTTATGGCACTTATGCCTTCTGGAGAGTTGCTTCATGTAGATGAAAACGTAGTGGTGGATATTCCAATTTTGTATGGAAAAGAATACTATTTAGGTTGCAAACAAGGTGCAAAAACTCACAGTTTCGACAAAGAGCAAGTACCTTTTGTATCTCCTGTGGCAGAATGTGGCATTTATACCTTCGACGAACTTACTTCTACATCAGAAGTGTTCCCACTTATGAAATTTAAGGTAAACGAGGGAGTGTTCTCTGTTGATAAAGACTATATTCCACCATTCCTTACATTAGGTTTAGATACTCGTTTTCAAGATTATATAAATGCATTCGCTGCAAAAATAGCAGTTCTTGCAAATCACACCAATCTAGAATCAGGAGAGGCAAAACGCAGTTTCCTACGTTATGCAAATGTGCTAAAAAACTATAGCACCACACATCGCGTTCAGCATTTTGTAGAGCTATTACAAGAAATTGCAGCAGCTGTAGAATTCTATATTGTTCAAGTTTTCACAGAAAATGCTGTAGAACAACAAGCTTATTCTCCATACGATATTGTATCATATCTTACTTGGATAGACGGATATTTGCATGGAGCAGCCACCATTCTAGATGGGGTAGTGTTGGAAGATAAAAGTATAGACTTTGAAGCTCTAAAACTTCAAGTAAAAGAAGAAATTTACGAAAAAGTTTATCCAGAACTTAAAGAAGCACTATACAACGAACTTCACGAAGAACTTAAAAAAGAAATTTGGGACGAACTTTATTCTTCACTTTCAGATTACATAAATGGCAATTTCAGAAAAGAAATTTACGAGTTGCTAGAGGGAAGACTCACAGAAGAGTTATATGAAAAATTGTATAAGACCCTATACGACGGACTTTACAATGCTCTATTTGTGCCAGCCCCAGTAGAAGAGGAAGAAGAATTTTTACCTTTAATCTAATAGTTATGATTACTCGTATTCCGCTACAAATAAACTCTGGTGCTTTAGCCACTTACACAGATGTAAACGAATCTATCGATGCAAATGTAGAGTTGCTACTTACCACACCAGTAGGTAGTTGCATATCAGATCCAAACTTTGGTTTTATCTTAAACAATCTACGTTTCGAGATATTCAACGAAAACGAAGGCGTGGTGCTAAACTCAGAAGAAGATCACTCAGAACTATACGAAAAAAAGGTTTCAGGATCTTCAAGAAACATAAACACATTTGCAATAGAACTTAAACACCTGATAGAACAATACGAACCAAGACTAGAAGATGTGCAAGTAACAATGTCGTACATAAGAGAGCATCGCAGAATTTATATTACCGTGAGAGGAACAATCTCACAAACACAAACCAACTACTCATACCAAACCTGCATGAGAGTTTGGAATTAGACACCTATTAATTTAATATGAGAAAAAAAATATTTGCTACAGGAGAGATGGCTAAAGAGCTTCAAAAAGAAGCTATGGCTATTTGGCGTATGGGCAGTAATGAAGAATACTTTGAGGGTATGGAAAACGACCCTGTGGTTTCATTACTAATGACAGCATTGGCGTATCAAGAATATAGCGCCGACAACGAACTTTCTCGACTAAAAAACGAGGTGTTAGAAGACTTCTCTCGTATGCTTATTCCATACGAACTATGTCATGCTAGACCTGCAAGTGTGTTGGTGCAAACAAACACAGAAGAGAGCGTAAACACGGTATCGCTTCATGCTGGCACATCATTTTCGCTAAGTGAAAACAAGTTTAATTTTATGCCACTTCTAGATACCACAGTTTACAATGCAAAAGTAGAATCAGTGGTTCGCCTAGATGCTCGTAGATGGAAGGTGAGTTTGCAATTTAAAGAAGAAATTTCTTCTCTAGAAGGTTTCTCATTTTTAGTTAACAATCACAATTTCAAAGACTTAAATATTAGCCTAAACGGCAAAAGAATATCTCTTGTAAAACCTTGGCACTATGCAAGTTTGCCCCTTTCTGAATGTTTCTCTATAGATTCAATGCTATACAACGAAACTTTGGCATTCGATGCTAGCTGCACATGGT
>JAEIGA010013247.1_pt1 | contig 12548 bp, 10 predicted proteins | sample 9270691 | NCBI WGS metagenome assembly JAEIGA01 (sample SAMN17057246, study PRJNA624740) | gut metagenome | biome: biome; isolation source: fecal sample | host: Bos grunniens | place: China: Xizang | collected 2019 | reverse complement strand
TAGAAGTGGTATATCTTCCAAAAAATCCAAAGATCAACAGAAATGCTAAAGCAATAGATAAGGATTGGTGTGTATGGGCATACCGCAAAATCACTGAATAATATCACCGGATTTAACGAGAGATAGAAGATGAACGGCACTTATGATAACTATCATCGCAGGCTAAGGAAATTCAGGATAAGCATTCAAGTCCTGATGATTCTTTCCGTATGTGTTCTTACCGCCTTGTCGATATTCAGAATATACATGCTAAACGGTTTTGAAACTCAATGGCCATTCCAGAAAGCGACCAAGTACTATGTTCAGTTTGAGGAGAAAAGCTCATTCAGGCCGCACGGTATTTCATATTCTTATGAAGCAGATGGGGAATCCTATGATGGTTTTCAGCCTATAGCAAAGAAGAAGTCACAAGATCCTTCGACATATCAGATATATTATAACTCAAGGTACCCTCGGTTTAACTATGTTTCATCATATGACCTGGTTAAACTTTCCGAGATTAAAACATTGACTATTTTATTTGATTGCCTGCTATTATTCATATTCTTGCTGCCATTTCTCCTTCGCATCATCCCCACTGCAACGGAGATAAGGGATAGAAGATGGAAGGAAAGATACAACAACCATTAATCTATTGAACGAGTGAGTTTTAGTCATATTTTGGCCGTTCATTTTCCGCACGGCTCCCAAAACTATAACTCAAGGGGCAGGGCTTGGCGTTTCATATCAATAGAAAATAGGATCACAATATCTGTCTCTGCAGTCGGGATCGTTGAAGTATGGGAATTGGGACATGAACTCATCGACCGATGGTCTTTTCTGGCCTTCATCTCTGATAGTCGCTTCAAATGCGATGCGATCCATCAGACGTATTTTTATGTCCTTTTCAATCTCGACAGGCAACTGCTTCAGGTACCGATCCAATTCACGGAATTTGGCAGGATATCTGGCAAACACCTCATATAGACCATATGACACTGCTTCAGATGAACACTCATCTTTATTGTCCAGACAGTACACGAACAGATATGCATAATCTTCCGGAGATGACGAAGGTTCCTTATAAAAATCCATCAACACAGCATGTTCTGCGAGGTAATCAAGAGAAACAGTGTCACGAATCTCATTGAAACAGTCCTGGAAGCCCATCAGATCTTCACTGACCACATAGTGAAGCGATATGTTTCCCAAGCTGTCAATCAACATCTCGGTCTCATATCCGCAATCGGTGTCCGGCATATACATCCCGGTATTTGCCACAAGCTCGTCTCCCTCGGTCCTGAACCATACTTTCTTCGTTGGGGCCAAAACATATGTCTCCGGATTAACAATACCCTTGAATGATGTTGACTCGATGACTGGTTCCGCAATGAGCTTTCCTTTATAGTACACACTGCTATAAATAGTGTTATTTCTCCAAACCATGACACACTCCTCACCGAGCATGCTCTCCTCAGGTGACAGTGTTACTTCCTGGGCAATTGTTTCGTTTGGAGTGACGCTATATGTAACCCAGTAATTGCCGTGCTTTTCTCCCTCCAGATCAAGAGTGAAACGGTTTCCATTAAAGAACTCGACTGTGAGTACCCTATTGGTGAAATCCAGGGATTCAATTTCATAAATATCATCCTTGATATCCCTTTCCACACTAAACTTTATCTCCTTTGGGACATCGTACCCCCAATAGAATCCCGCTCTCATCATAAGGTCCTCCTCTGGATTATATACTACAAATCTGCCGGAGCAGTCCTCAGTAATGATGTCTTCATAAAAGATGCAGTAACCATCAAGGACAGTTTTTAGCTTCATGGCATAGTGCCCGCTTTCATAAATCAGACTGTCTGTAACCGTATCGATTATAGAGTACGTATCACCTTCAATGCCGGGCTCCAGCTTGATTGCGAAGCGGGAATCAGTATGGCTGTTGCGACATCCTTTATCATCTTGCTTTTGCGCAAATAGAAATATAAATGCAAAGACCACTGACATCAGACCCAAAACTATCCAGATCCGTTTCATAATACATGATATTTATAAAGAGATGTTTGCAAATTCAACAAAAAACATGCCCTGGTCCAATTTGGCAAGCGGTGCGCAAAAATCCGTGAATGTCTTAATCGACATGAGTCTCAGAGTGATTGCCGATGTACCTCCTTTCGAGTTCCTCATATTCTTGCGTCAGATTGTATTCACGCTGTCCGCAAATGCCACACTCATAATTGTTTCTATATACAGTCACATTATAAAGCACATCGTAGTCATTATAGAGATTGGTCGTGATGGTCTCTTTATGATCCTTGACGTTCTCCCTCCAGCTGGAAGTGCTTCCATCTGAATTTCTCCTGGTGACTTGCGTCCAGGTCTGCCAGGTACGGGTTCGCACATTCAATGTCTGAGCATACTTTTTCTCCCTGCTCCACTCTCTATAGTCATGATCATAAACAGTGTCCGCAAATTCCATAGAATCGATATGGCGGCAACCGAGACACCTTCTGCATGGAGCTGAAGGGGCAAGCGGAGAGCTAGCATAGGCAAAGATGAACAGAGCTGCAAAAGGAAGCGGGAGCAGGAACAGCCACATGATGCCCCATCCTACAAGAAGAACTCCCCACAGGTATGAGAATACTATGGAAAGTATAATCATGGTGACATCGAGGACCTTATTGCTGAAAGGGTACAGCAGCTTAGGGTAATGCATCAGCACAGCGAGCAGCAAAACCGGAACCATCGGTGTCGCATACATCCAGATGAGCACGAACGCAAGATATACGAGTGCCAGCAGGAAAATAGGAATTTTCAAAAGAAACGAAGGCTCCCCCTTTTCCTCAAACTTAAATTTATACATGGATCCTTGTATCAAGCTGTTGCAGAACGGATTATCAACTACTGGACCCACAAAAGGCAAAAGCCTGAGGAATAACTTGGCTCTCTTCTTCGAATATTCGTTAATGTACGACTTAGCCTCACCCGACTCATCATAAACTACAGTCGGAGCATGTCTCATACCGTCGGATGTGTCTAAAACATACATAGGATAAAAAGCATATGTCTTGCCACCTTTCCTGTAGACATATCTCGCCGGCACCAGCCTGCCGTCGTTCTGCTCCAATGAAGAACCGAGGAATGTTTTCTCGAACTTATCCTTTGATATGTATGAACTATAAGTTTCAGTGCTTATATATTTGAGCTTCAATGAATCTGGCCACTGAGGGAAAACATCATCGCAATAAAGATTCTCGACACTACCATCTTCCAGCTCGCACACCATCTTGGTCTTTTCCAGATTCCTGAACTTGACAGGATCAAGTCCCTTCTTATCATTAAGCTGAGCTTTGTATTCAAGGTCGAAATCAGTGCAATAGATATAACCTCTCGAACCATCTTCAAGTTCGACCCAGAGTCGTTCCGGCTCTGACATCGTTCCCTCTCTCACACCAAGGATCTTGATCTCATGGCCTTTCTTCACCTTGATTTCAAAATCCTCATCGTTTACTCTTCCGCGCAGCGTTGCAGGTTTTTCAAGCTTGACCATCACCGGATTACGGGGAGGCGTATTATCATTGACGAGCCAATTCACCAGATGAATTCCTACAATCACTACAATGGCAATCAAGCATGCGAAGAAATGAGTCGATGCCTCTTTTGAATGGAATCTTTTTTTCATAGTATAGTTGTTTTAATCGTTCATTGTTTTCTCGGAGCCGAGCAATAGATGACACAAAGTTAATGAATATGACTGAATTGACAAGTTTCAGACATATTCCACGCCATCATAGGAAAACCGTGGCAGATACCACCTTCGAAGTGGGTATCTGCCACGGTTTCTTAGCAGTTTCGTGGATGATCTCGGATTACCAGATGATCACTCTCTCCTCCTCAGGAAGGAACATCGCTCCTTCTGTGATGCCGAAGGCATCGTAGAAGGTCTGGATGTTGCGGAGGGTCGCATTAACTCGGTTCTTTCCAAGAGAGTGCACGTCAACCTTTGTCAGGCGGGCAGCCTCCTCATCGCGGATGTTCTGACCCCAGATGGTTGCGTATGAGATGTAGAAGCGCTGGGCTGCTGTGAAGCCGTCGATCGGCTCCGGCTCGCCTGCAGCCTCGAATGTATTCTGCAGTGCTGTGTATGCTACTCTGAGACCACCCTGGTCTGCGATGTTCTCACCAAGAGAAAGGGCTCCGTCAGCCATGAGGGCAGGCTGGTCATCCTTTGCAGGGAGTATCACGATCTGGTTGAACTGGTCCACAAGGATGTCAGTGCGCTCCTTGAACGCAGCGGCATCAGCCTCTGTCCACCAGTTGGCCATGTTACCGTCCTTATCGAACTCACGTCCCTGGTCGTCGAAGCCGTGCGTCATCTCATGACCGATCACCACTCCGATAGCACCATAGTTCACTGCATCATCTGCCGACGAGTTGTAGAACGGTGGCTGGAGGATAGCTGCTGGGAAGCAGATCTCGTTGGTTGTAGGGTTGTAGTATGCATTCACGGTCTGAGGAGACATGAACCATCTTTCACGGTCTACTTCCTTGCCGAGGTCAGCGAGATTGTCGGCTGTGTACCAAGCACTTGCACGCTTGATATTCTCCCAATATGAAACCTTAGGATCGATTGTAAGGGTCGAGTAGTCCTTCCACTTGTCAGGGTATCCGATCTTCACTGTGAATGTATTGAGCTTCTCATGAGCCTTTGCCTTTGTCTCATCTGACATCCACTCAAGGGCATCGATGTGCTGGCCAAGCGCAACCTGGAGGTTCTTCACCATCTGTGTCATGCGCACCTTATCGCTCTCAGGGAAATACTTCTTCACATATACCTGACCGATAGCATCCGAAAGGAGTCTGTTAGGCACTCCCATAGCACGCTTCCAGCGCGGACGCATCTCCTGCTGACCGGACATCTGACGGCCGAAGAAATCGAAATGCGCAGCATAGAGCTCATCGCCCACATAACCGGCAGCACTTGCAATCACACTTGCCGCCAGGTATGTCTTTACTGTCTCGATATCCTCGTTATTATAAAGTCCGATAACTGCCTCGATAACCTCAGGCTGACCTACAATGACCTTGTCGAATGCACCGATTCCCATCTGGCCGAAATACGCGTTCCAGTTGAAATCAGGATACTTGGCAAGAAGCTCTGCTTTGGTCATGGCGTTATAGTTCGCAGTCACATTGCGAAGCTCCACATTGCTGCGGAACGCCTCTGCCATCTTGGTCTCAAACGCGAGTACCTTCTCAGCTGCAGCGGCAGCATCTTCCCATCCGAGCATTGAGAAAGCCTTGGTAAGCCACTGCACATAACCCTCGCGAAGTGCCTGATTTGCAGCATCGAGATAGTAATCACGGTTACCCATTCCAAGACCGGCCTGGTCGATATAGAGCACGTTCATGGTGCTGTTGAGAAGATCCGCGCTCACACCTGTGCTGAACATAGGATTGCTTGAACATGTGTGGATGATAGCGAGAGCATACGGAAGGTGCTCACGGCTGTTCACAGACATGAGCATGTCTATGTCCTTCTTCAATGGAGCGACACCGTCTGCGTTCAGACGCACCGAATCCAGACCCATGTTATAAAGGTCAGCGATCTTCTGATCCACAGTACCCGGCTTCGCCTTAGACTTGGCGATATCCGCAAAGAGGTCGTTCAGTCGCACTTCATTTGTTTCACGCAACTGGTCAAATGTACCATAGCGCGCGAACTCCGGCTTCAGCGGATTCGCCGCCTGCCAGCCGCCGGTCGCATACTGATAGAAGTCGTCATTGAGAGCCACGCTCTCGTCAAAATTAGCGCGATTGATAGCAGGAACTTCCTCTGCCTGCTTCACGTTACAACCCACCATAAGTGCAATTGTCGAAAAGGTTAAAAGTAGTTTTTTCATATGATCTTTTCTTATTGTTCTTACTGAAGCACCACATTCTCCTCGATGAGGTCAAGAAGGTCGTCTATATCCTCGTAAGTAGCTGCAGTCGTGAGGACTGTCAGGAGCTTGCAGGCATCCTCGGAACCCACTGCCGCACAGATAAAGTTACATGCGAGGTTATCCTCTGTCTCAAGTTCGAAGCCGAAAGCTGTCCTGCCTAGGAAGTCATACTCTGCAATCGGACTCTCATCCGGCTGCGGACCATTCTCTCCGATAAGATCCGCATATGTATCCTCCGCCTCAATGAGGGCATCCGACCCTTCAGGCATAGGACCGTAGCTGATCACCACTGACCTTGGATCACCCTCTACAGCTGTGATATCGATCATCGCACACTCCCTGCCGTCCGGCTCTGTGTACATTTCAGTCTCCACACGCCAGATCTCCGGCACCTTAAGTTCGACTCCGCCGAAGCAGACTCTCATAAGTTTGATTTCACTCATATAGTATTGAATTTAGATTTCACTATCGCAAATCTAACTATTTTTAAAGAAATACCTACCACTGTGACATAAGAAAAGGAGGCCTATTTCCCGGCCTCCCATGCTGCGATGTTACGACTTTGATCCACCCATATCAGCTGCGATGTGTCATACCCGCGAGCCTGGGCCTCATCAAGCACCATCTTAAGAAGATCAGGATCCGGCTTCGGCGTACGTGACAGGATCCAGAGATAGTTCTCCGACTTGCTGCCGACAAGAGAGATCTGGTAGTTCTCGTCGACCATCATGACATTGTAATCGGAATAGAAGAAGAGGAAGAATGAAACCCTCAAGGCACCAGGGTCTCCTTTCGGGTCAGGATACTTTGCCTTGCCCTCGGCCAGCTTGAACTTGCCGTTCTTCCATCCGGTGTTCAGCACTACCACCTTGCCGTCATCCTGGAGGATGTACTGGGCCATGGTATTGTCCAGGCCCCTCTCGAAGCTGTGGTCATAACGTGCAATCTCATACCACTCTCCAAGATAGCGGTTCAGGTCAAACTCCTTCACTGTGGAATTGTCGAAATCCTTGGAACATGCCCACACTGGAAGCGCAGCCGCAAAAAGGCTCAAAATCATCAGACGTTTCATAACACTACATTTTAAAGTTACTAACCGCCCGACGCCAAATCAAAAAGCGTTCCTACGCCAGTTGGCTCGACAGCATACTCAAGCCCGTGGCAAGCAACCACTTGATTCTCAACCACTTAGACAATCATTATCCGTTATTTTTACACGCTAACTAAGCCTTAAAACACTAATACACAGCAACTTAACCGCCACGACACCCACAACTCAAACCTGTACATCGCGACAAAGGGATGATTATTCCTCTTTTGACTGCTCCTGTACGCTTCGGGGGACATGATACCGGTCATGCAGTTCCGCCTCAAGTCTCGCCTGTCTCTCCAGCACGCGCTCACGCTCGAGCCTGCGCGCCATCCGGTCCTCACGCCTTCGGCTTCGGGCCTGCTCGCGCTCCGCTCCCGCCCGCCGGATCTCCTGAGCCAAGGCCTCCAGCCTTGTCTCCGCCGCCCCGGCTCCCCGCAGCTCACACTCCCACACAGTAATGACCTTCCAGCCAAGCGCTTCCAGATGCGCTTCAGTCACCTGATCCCTATGTCGGTTGCGCTCAATCTTCTCTGCCCAGAACTCAGTGTTGCTCTTAGGCCTTGTCGCATACCGGCAGCCCTGATGTCCATGCCAGAAGCACCCGTTCACCATCACGGCCACACCATACCTGGGCAGCGTCATGTCCGGCCGGCCGGGCAGTCTGCGTTCCTGCAGTCTGAACCGGAACCCGCGCGCATGAAGCCCTTTCCGAACCAGTATCTCCGGTTTGGTATCCTTGCCGCGTATGCTGGACATACACTTTCTGCGCTGTTCTGGGGTCAGTTTATCGGGCATGTACAAATATAAGAATATCAGTTCTATTTTCCACAGAATTGCTAACTTTGCGATAACCAACACTTAGATAGCATGAAAAGGATTCTGATGATTGCGGCACTGTGCCTTATGGGCATATGCGCCATGGCCCAGGGAAAGCAAGGCAAAAAGGAGAAGGAAGCACCGGTACCGATGTACGAGGTGAAGTCCGGCATCGTGACGATGGAGATGGAAATGATGGGACGGAAGATCGTCCAGGAAATCTACTTTGACGACTATGGTCTGAAGCAGGCGATGAAGCTTGAGTTCCAAGGCAGAAAGATAAGAGCAGTAGAGGTGGACGGCGAGAACGTCATGATCGACGACGAGAGCAAGACTGCCACCAAGATGCCTGCCATGGGCATGGGCACCGACGAGAAGATCAACTTCCTTGACAAATCAGAGAAGAACATCAAGAAGAACAAAATCAAAGAGCTTGGGACAGAGATGGTTGCAGGCAAGGAGTGCACAAAGTACTCTGTAGCCATCTTCATGATGGGACAAGTTGTCAAGCAATATGTTTGGGTATATAAGGGAATCACCCTCAAGACAGCCATCAGCACAGACTTCGGTGATATGGGAATGACCGCAACAAGCATAGTCGAGGATGTGAATATTCCTGCAGAGACATTCGAGGTTCCGGAGGGAATAGAGATCCAGACAATGAGCCGCGGAGGACATATGGGTGGAGGTCACATGGGAGGCGGCCCGGAATTCTAAACCATCAGCACCCATCCAATTGAAACTCAACGATTTAAGCATATATGCCTGCTGCAAATGACAGCAGGCATATATGCTTAAATCCCTAACAATCAACACATTAAATGTTGACAGATTTAGAACCTGAGAGCCAGAGTCATGCCGGCTGTCGGTTGAACACCAGAAGTGGTGCGGACGTAATTCACTGAAGGATAGAAATCTACGTCAAGTCCATAGTAACCTGACTTCCTGAGGTCATCCATGTACATGTTCTTTACTTTGGCCACGCGGACTCCATCTACTATTGCACAGATGTCGATTGCCAGCAAGCCTGCAATACTCATCAGTACAAGTGTGTCCGATTCTGCAATTGCAGAAATGCCGGTCAGCATGTAGCAGCCCACATGACCACCAAGCCATGCAAATCCTCGTCCCCACTCGCCGCAGATCATCTGACCCAGACCCGGGATGAAGAAGGAAGCGACACCGGAACCCGCAGGGCTGTACCTGTCATATAACGATTTCTGATAGAGACGGTAATCATAGGCCTTTGCCATCTCTTTGTATTTCATGGGAACCATAGCAAATGACTGCTTCTGATCAAAGACCTCATTGCGTCCTGTGGCATAGCGGATCATGAGGATTTCGTTCTTCAGCATCGTGTATATCACTCCGTCCGGTTCGTCCCAGAGACGGAACCTCACATAGTCAGGGCCTACCTCATCAACGATGGCAGCGATATCCTCGCCGTTTCTCTTGGTCACATAGTCCTGGGCTGCAGCGGAAGCCGCAAAGAATGCCAGAACAGAAAGGAGCATGATCAGTCTTTTCATATCTTGTCAATTTAGCGGTTACAAATTTACCAATATTTCACATCAAGGCAATAGATGCAAAAGCCTTCGCCGATATTGCACTCCCGTCAAGATTTTTTACTATATTTACAAATTATTGTAAAGACTCATAAAATAACACAAGACATACTTATGGAAAGAATCATCGAATGCGTGCCTAATTTCAGTGAAGGCCGCAACATGGAAGTCATCAATTCGATCGTCGCTTCGATCGAGAAGGCAGGTGGTGTAAAGGTTCTGGACGTTGATCCGGGCGAAGCAACCAACCGTACAGTGGTAACATTCGTAGGAAGCCCCGAGGCTGTCCTCGAGGCTGCGTTCCAGGGCGTGAAGCGTGCCGGCGAACTGATCGACATGCGTCAGCATCATGGTGCACATCCACGTTCAGGAGCAACTGACGTGCTTCCTCTCATCCCTATTTCCGGTATTACACTCGAAGAATGCGCTGAACTGGCAAGAAAGCTGGCTGAGCGCATTTATAATGAACTCGAGATCCCATGCTACTGCTATGAGGCTGCTGCCCAGAGACCTGAGCGCAAGAACCTCGCAGTATGCCGCGCAGGCGAATACGAGGCTCTTCCTGAGAAGATGGGAGACCCTGCACGCCAGCCGGATTTCGGACCAGGGGAATACACAGAGCGTGCGGCACAGGCAGGAGCGACAAACGTCGGTGCACGTGATTTCCTCATTGCCGTAAACTACAACCTCAACACCACATCCACTCGCCGCGCCAATGCAATCGCATACGACGTACGCGAGAAGGGCCGTCCAAAGAGAGAGGGCAACCCTATCACAGGAAAGATCGTGAAGGACGAGAACGGCAAGACCGTGATGATTCCAGGTACACTCAAGGGCTGCAAGGCAATCGGCTGGTTCATCGACGAGTACGGTATCGCACAGGTATCGATGAACATCACAGACATCAACACTACCCCGCTCCACGTTGCATTCGACGAGGTATGCCGTGCAGCACAGGCCCGCGGCCTCCGCGTGACAGGTACTGAGATCGTGGGTCTCGTGCCTAAGCGCACCCTCATCGAGGCAGGTCGCTACTTCCTCGAGAAGCAGCAGCGTTCTACCGGTATCTCTGACGAGGAGATCATCAAGATCGCAGTGAAGTCCATGGGCCTTGACGACCTCAAGCCGTTCAACCCTGCTGAGAAAGTGGTGGAATACCTCATTGAGGACCCCGCTGAGACTGCAGCACGCGAGCGTCTCGTGCGCATGACATGCAAGGGCTTTGCTAACGAGACTGCCTCTGAGTCTCCGGCTCCGGGCGGCGGATCGATCTCCGCATACATGGGCGCTCTCGGAGCGGCTCTCGGAACAATGGTGGCTAACCTTTCTTCTCACAAGGCAGGTTGGGACGCTCGCTGGAAGGAGTTCTCTGACTGGGCTGACAAGGGACAGGCTGTGATGAACAGACTCCTTGCCCTGGTTGACGAGGACACTGCGGCATTCGACAAGATCATGGCAGCTCTCGGCATGCCTAAGGGTTCTGACGAGGAAAAGGCAGCACGCGCTGCCGCGCTCGAGGCTGCAACACTCTATGCCACTGAGGTTCCATTGAAGACCATGAAGGCTTCTCTCGAGGTGTTCCCTATCGTGAAGGCTATGGCTACAGAGGGCAACCCTGCATCGGTTTCTGACGCAGGTGTGGGTGCACTCGCAGCACGCAGCGCCGTCCTCGGAGCACAGATGAACGTACGCATCAACGCTGCCGGCCTCGCTGACAAGGCCGCTGCCGAGAAACTCTGTGCAGAGGCTGCAGAAATCGCCGCTGCCGCAATCGCAGCTGAGGCCGAAGTCCTTGAAATCGTTAACGCAAAGCTCTAACAGACATATGAATAAATTCCACGAAGACATATTAGCAGGTATTCCGGTGATTCTCCCGGAACCCAAACCTTATGACACCACAGTGAGCCATGCCCCTAAGCGCAAGGAGATCCTCAGCGCTGAGGAGAAGGTGCTCGCAATCAAGAACGCCCTCCGCTACTTCCCAGCAGAGAACCATGCGGTTCTCGCAGAGGAATTCGCGCAGGAGCTCAAGGAGTACGGCCGCATCTACATGTACCGTCTCCGTCCTGACTACGAGATGTATGCGCGCCCTATCGACGAGTACCCTGCAAAGTCAAAGCAGGCTGCTGCGATCATGGCCATGATCCAGAACAACCTTGACTACCGTGTGGCCCAGCATCCGCATGAGCTCATCACATACGGAGGAAACGGAGCAGTGTTCCAGAACTGGGCACAGTACCGCCTCGTGATGCAGTACCTCGCGACTATGACTGACGAGCAGACTCTCGTGATGTATTCAGGCCACCCTCTCGGACTCTTCCCTAGCCACAAGGACGCTCCACGCGTGATCGTGACCAACGGTATGGTGATCCCGAACTATTCGAAGCCTGACCATTGGGAGAAGTTCAACGCCCTCGGAGTTTCGCAGTACGGCCAGATGACTGCCGGTTCATATATGTACATCGGCCCTCAGGGTATCGTTCACGGAACTACAATCACAGTGATGAACGCAGCGCGCAAGCAGCTCAAGGCACGCGGACTTGCAGGAACGGAGGAGAACATGAAGGGCATGCTCTTCGTGACTGCCGGTCTCGGCGGAATGTCAGGTGCACAGCCTAAGGCTGGAGTGATCTCAGGCGTCGTGAGCGTATGTGCTGAGGTTAATCCTCATGCTGCACATAAACGTCACGACCAGGGCTGGGTGGACGAGATTCATGAAGACCTCGACGTGCTCATACCTCGTATCCGTAAGGCCATGGAAGACAAGGAGGTCATCTCTATCGCATACCTTGGAAACGTCGTTGACCTTTGGGAGAGACTTGCAGAAGAGAATGTACACGTGGACCTCGGTTCAGATCAGACATCACTCCACAATCCATGGGCCGGAGGCTACTACCCTGTGGGATATAGCTATGAGGAGTCAAACCGCATGATGGCAGAAGAGCCTGAGAAGTTCAGAGAGTGCGTACAAGAGTCTCTCCGCAGACATGCTGCTGCAGTAAACAAGCTTGCTGAGAGAGGAATGTATTTCTTCGACTATGGCAATGCTTTCCTTCTTGAGGCATCGCGCGCTGGAGCAGACGTGGTTCGCGAAGACGGAAGATTCAAGTATCCTTCATACGTACAGGACATCATGGGGCCGCTCTT
>JAEIGA010013246.1_pt1 | contig 12548 bp, 9 predicted proteins | sample 9270691 | NCBI WGS metagenome assembly JAEIGA01 (sample SAMN17057246, study PRJNA624740) | gut metagenome | biome: biome; isolation source: fecal sample | host: Bos grunniens | place: China: Xizang | collected 2019 | reverse complement strand
TGCTATTATGAGCATGGGAATAAGAATAAAACAAACGTATGGGGTGCTGGCTACACGTTTATCTGTAAAGTATAACAAATTGTGGTTAGGGGCAGAAGTATTTCTTTTTGTCTTAGTTGGCGCAACTGTAGATTTAAAATACGTTATGTCTGCGGGAATAACATCGGTTCTTCTGATGCTGCTTACTTGTCGCGAATACTCCTATTATGCTGCTGCGCTGGCTTGGACTTGGGCCGAATTCGTGCTGTTTGTTCTTTGTCTTTTGTCGTTGAAAAAAATTAAAGTAGCGAAATAATGGGTGTACTCGATTTCATATCGTTGCTGGCTCTCTATCTCGAAATTGCCGTACTGGCATACTTTGAGTATAAGATGTGGCGCACAATGTATACCCCGCTAAACCTGCTTATGTTGCCATACGCCGTTATGCTTATGGTTACAATCTTGTCGGCAGGAACAATGGGCATAGTAGAGTTCTATTATCCGAGCATACTTATATGGATGCTAGGATTTCTTATATTTGCAGTTCCCAGCTACTATTTTGCAATAAAGTTCCGAAGGTATATACCTGAGAGGAATTCGGTACTTGTACTTGAGAATATTAATATGAAGGCTCTGAACACCTTTTCGATTATAATTGTTTCAGCCTTTATATTACGTTTTATATATATGGTAATGACCTCTTCGCTGCTTCCCGGTTCCGATGCCTTTGGCTACGAGTATTGCGGCGGTGGATTTTGGGGGCATTTGCATAGAGTATTGCACGCTTTGTCTATTATATACATATATAAGTTTGACAAGCAACACAAGTGGTATATCCTTCTAATAGCCGGTATGTACTTTGTAACGTTAATATACGGCGTTAAATCGTGGGTGCTTATACCTGCAATGGGCGGTGTGTGTATGCGCCTCTATTCAGGAAAACTTAAACTTACATTCTCACTTTTCTTAAAGGTATTCGTTCTTGCATTTCTGGTTTTCCTTCTCACCTATTCATTTTCCTTGATACTTGGAAGAGCCGATTCGGCCGCATTTGGTGTTGTATTTGAAATTATATGCAAAAATTTCGTACACTATGTTATAAGTGGAATAATGGGCTGGAGCCAAGACTTGCAGATGGGTATATTGGAGACTCCGAATTTTGATTCGCTTTTGACAAATGTATTGAATATATACAATGCAATAGTAGGAAATGAGTATGTGAACCCAATTAATCCTCATTTTATTTTCAATGGTGTTAATGGCTCTAACGTGCGTGCTTTCTTTGGAACGATATATGTCAATACAACTGCTATACAATTTGTCTTGGTTGTATTTGTTGTTTCTGTTATACATTATTGTGTAAAGTTGTATGCTACCAAGACCAGAAGTTTCTATTTGAATATAATTAACTTCTTCTATGGTGGTATGTTGTTGATGGGGTGGTTCGAGATTTATTTCTATCATCTTCAGTTTTTGGAGGTGCCTATGTGGGTGTTTATACTGTCTCTTCTTTTTCCTGAAAGAAAAAGTGATTTGCAAACCGAAACAAAATCAACTGCAATAGTTGGAGATACGAATCTATGAAAACGGCTATAATTATACTTAACTGGAATGGTTTTGATGTGCTCAAGGAGTGCTTAGAGTCGCTTATGCGTGCAAAGGGTGATTTCTTTGTGGTTGTAGCCGACAATGCATCGGGTGATGCATCGGTTGAGAAACTGTGCCGGTGGTGCGAAAGTAATTCTGTTGCATACAAGTATGTTGCCGAAGGCAGAGAGGCCGGGGTTGTCGCAGGTGAAAGGGAGGTGCTGGTATACTCTTTGACCAAGAACTATGGTTTTGCAAAAGGAAATAATATTGCAATTAAACTTGCAATGCAGTCGGCTCCTGAACGAATTCTTCTGCTTAACAATGACACGGAGGTTGAGCCTTGCTTTTTGGAGAAACTCGAAAGTTTTCAAAAAGCAAATCCTAAGTACAAGATTCTCACTCCTTTGATTTTCTTTGGCAGTGACAGGACCAAAATATGGAACGCTGGTGGAAAATTGAGCTTCGGGTTTAGAAAGTACTATTATGCCGGCAAGACAAGGAATGATATAAAAGAACACTCGTATATACCTATTACGTTTGTAACGGGTTGTGCGCTCTATTTCTCTCCCGAAAACCTGAATGACGATTGCAAATTGTTGACCGAGCGGTTTTTCTTTGGTGAAGAGGATTTCGAGTTCTCTATGTCTATGAACCGCCGGTGCATAGATATGGCTTGTGTACTCGACTCTGTAGTTTACCACAAAGTTGGCGCTTCGGGGTCGAAGATGTTTGCTCTTGGGAAGGTTTATCTTCACTATTTGAACCGCTTTATAGATATCAGGTTACACAAAAATGCTCTTTTCTATATTCTTTGGGTTGTTGTAAACATTCCTTTATGTCTCAGGCATTTCTACAAGGCATCAAAGTCTGTTGGAACCGCATTTGAATTACTTTATCGTCTTGTGTCGGATGCTGCCCGAAAAGAGTCTGTCGGCTATGACGATTTTGAGGCGTTGGTTATAAAGAAAACATATTTCAAAAAGATATGAAGAAAGAAATTTGGGGATTCTATCCGCCTCCTCTTGGTGGTATATCAATGTACTGCAAGCGTTTGTCGGAAAAATTGCGGGCAAAGGATGTTGATGTTCTCTTGCGCAATTTCGCAAAATCGAAAAGCGACAAGGAGTATGTTGTAGATGTAGACCACCGTATTTGGCAGTTCGTATCTCTCCTTTTTGGCAAGAAACGGCTCATACACTCCCAATTCACAAATATATTTATGCTGTTGTTGCTCTATATCTTCGGTTGGCGCCATCCATTGATAATGACTTTGCACAACCGTCGTATAATACTGCTTGGCGGGTGGAAAAAATGGGTGGTGAACAGGCTCTTTCTGCGTGCAAGGTATATTGTATACAACGACAGCGATTACACCGCAGAATTGCAGAAGCATTTCGATATTGATTTGAACAAGATTGTAATATTGCCCACATATATCTCTCCGTCGAAGGATGAATGCAGGGGCGTTACGCCGGAAATTGCTGAATTCTGCAATAGACACAAGTACACTATGTCGGCAAATGCCCATAGGTTAATGAACAATGTGTTTGGCGATGTCTATGGTCTAGACCAGATTATTGAGCTGATGAATCGTTTGGTGAACAAAGACGGTATGGACGTTGGTCTTGTCTTTTGTATGGTTGAGTATGACGATAATTATTACAACGAGTCTCTTCGGACGATAAAAAAGTATAATTTGAAAAATAATTTCCTTTTTGTAATTGCATCGCCGGTAAATGGTTTTGAAGTGTGGGCACATACAGACCTCTTTCTGCGCCCGACAATGAGTGATATGGAGGGCATTTCGGTAAAGGAGGCTCTGGAGTTCGGCACTCCTGTTGTGGCAAGTGATGTGTGTGTCCGCCCACGTGAAGCTGTGCTTTACAGAAAGGCTGATGTAGATGACCTTTACGATAAAGTGTCGGGTGTGCTTAAGGAAAAGAAAAGGGTGGAGTATTCCCCTGAGGTGTCAGTCCCCGACGAACTTGCTAAACTATATTCGCACTTTTAACACTCTGATAGTGTTATTTTAAATATATTTGTTAACTTTGTAGAAATACCGCTAAACAATCATTTATATGAAACAGATTATTCAGGATTTGAAATCCGGTGCCACAATATTGGAAGAGGTGCCTGTTCCTAATGTGAAAGCAGGTGCAGTTTTAATAAAGACAACCTGTACCCTTGTTTCTTTGGGTACGGAACGTATGTTGGTTGAGTTTGGTAAAGCGAACCTTATTGACAAGGCTCGTCAGCAACCCGACAAGGTGAAGCAGGTCTTGGATAAACTTAAAACCGACGGTATACAGCCTACACTTGAAGCTGTGTTCAATAAACTTGGTCAGCCATTGCCGCTTGGATATTGCAATGTGGGCCGTGTTGTTGCTGTGGGTAAAGGTGTTACTGAATTCGTAGTAGGAGATAGGGTGGCGTCAAACGGAAACCACGCAGAATATGTGTGTGTGCCAAAGAATCTTGTTGCAAGAATACCCGATAATGTTTCAGACGAAGAGGCTGCATTTACCGTTATCGGTTCTATAGGTCTTGAGGGTATACGCCTTTTCAAACCGGAACTTGGAGAGACTGTTGTGGTAACGGGGCTTGGACTTATAGGTTTGGTCGTTTCACAGCTTCTTCTTGCAAACGGTTGCCGTGTGGTAGGTATTGACTTCGACCAAGAAAAGGTTGATATGGCAACTTCTATGGGTGTAATTGCTGTTAACCCGGCAAATGGTGTAGACCCGGTGAAATTTGTAAATGAACTGACAAACAGCGTAGGTGCCGACGGTGTCATTATAACTGCTTCGGCAAAAACAGATGAGGTAATGCATCAGGCTTGTGAGATGAGCCGCAAGCGTGGCCGCATAATTCTGGTAGGTGTTGTTGGCCTTAATCTGCGCCGCGATGATTTCTACAAGAAGGAACTTTCGTTCCAAGTTTCCTGTTCCTATGGTGCCGGACGTTATGACGAAGAGTATGAAAATAAAGGACACGATTATCCGTTGCCTTATGTACGTTGGACCGAAAAACGGAATTTTGAGACAATCCTGCAGACTATATCAACAGGAAAGCTGGATGTAAAGTCTTTGATAACCGAAGTGGTTGAACTTAAGGACTATCTCGATATCTATGGAGATATGCGCAAGCGTGGTTCCATTGCCTCTATAATTAAGTATCCGCAGGATGCTGCCATTGACCGTGTCGTTACCATAGAGGGTGGAGGCTTTAAGCCCGGAAAGGGTAAGATTGGTATAATTGGTGCCGGTAATTACACTTCGGGTATGGTTATACCTTCGTTGAAGAAGGCAGGTGCTGTTGTAAAATATATTGCAAGCGCAGGCGGGCTTAACGCAAAGATTCTGGCTAAGAAAGTCGGTGCCGAGTGTGCTACATCGGACTACAAGGAAATTCTTAACGACAAAGAGGTTGACTTGGTTATAATTACCACAAGACATAATCTTCACGCTAAGATGGTTCTTGAAACATTGAACGCAGGAAAAAGTGTTTTTGTTGAAAAACCTCTCTGTTTAAATAAGGAGGAACTTGAAGCTATTGCAGAAGCTTACAGGAATGCCGGAGAGAATGTTACATTGACAGTTGGCTTTAACCGTCGTTTCTCTCCATTGGCTTTAAAACTCAAACAGCAGGTTGGCGATGGCCCCAAGAATATTGTGGCAACAATGAATGCCGGATTTATTCCTGCCGAAATGTGGGTGCACGATTTGGAAATTGGCGGCGGGCGTATCATTGGTGAGGCTTGTCACTTCATAGACCTCTGCTCTTACATAGCCGGCAGTCGCATAACGGCAGTGTGTATGAATGCTATGGGGGTTAATCCCGAAGAGAATACAGACAATGCGACAATTCTGCTTAAATATGAAAACGGAACAAATGCCGTAATAAATTATTTTGCAAACGGTTCAAAAGCATACGCAAAGGAGCGTTTCGAGGTATATTCGCAGGAACGTGTCTTTGTACTTGACAATTGGCGTCGTCTTGAGGCTTTTGGTGCAAAAGGGTTCTCCAAAATGACCTGTTCTATGGATAAAGGACAGAAGAACCAGTTCTGTATGTTGAATGAGCGCATAACAAAAGGCGGTGATGCCTTGATACCTTTTGAAAGCATTGCAAATACAACACTTGCTTCGTTTGCGGCTATAGAGTCGTTAAAATCGGGTGAGTGGGTTACCATATAAATCCTCACTATGGGCAAAGCGGGACTTTATTTCAATACAATAATAAGATTGAGCGGCAAGCAGGTACTGTATCAGTGCCTGCGTCGCTTTAATGGCAAACTCCGTTCGTTGTTTGGCATTAAGTATAAGTTCTCACACTACAAGGAGGGTAATCTTCTGCATCTCAAACAGGTGGTGTTGAAATATGAAACGCTTAAAGGTGGTGTTTTTACATTCATTAATCTGCCGGCCGAATTCAACGGCGAGTGGGAAAACAAAGAGCTAGGCCCGCTGTGGAGTTTCAATATTAATTATATGGACTATCTTCTGCAGCCATCTATGGGTGCCGAAGAAGGCAAAAAATGGATATTCCGCTTTATAGAGACAGAGAAGAACAACAAGGTGGGAATGGCTCCGTATTGTATATCCCTTCGCTTTGTGAACTGGGTGAAGTTCCTCTCGATAAATAAAAAGAGTTTCAGCGTCGAAGAGAAACGGGTGGTGGATACTTCGCTCTATTCCCAGTACAGGATACTTGACAGGAACCTTGAATACAACCTTGCAGGAAATCACTTGCTCGAAAATATATTCACTCTTTTGTGGGCTGCCTATTATTTTGATGACAAGACTATCTTTCGCAAGGCTTCGCGTTTGTTGAAAAGAGAGTTAGAGAAGCAGACTCTTCCCGGGGGTGCAAACTATGAGCAGTCACCAATGTATCATTGTATAATACTCGACAGGGTGCTCGATGCAGTAAATCTTTTGCAGAATAACGGCCGCTTCGAAGGTGATAAAGAGTTGCTTGCTTTCTTGCGCGAGAAGGCGGGATTGATGTCGGGATGGCTGCAATATATTTGCTACGAGGATGGTTCTTATCCGCTTTTCAACGATTCGGCAGAGGAAATAGCTCCACTTCCTTCGGCTCTTTTTGATTATGCTTTACGTTTGGGCATAAGCAGCGAAGCTTCAGTGGATAAGGCAGCCGGTTACTATGCTGCCCGAGGCCGCAATTACGAACTGCGTATGGATGTTGGCGGCATTGCTGCTTCTTACATTCCCGGCCACTCGCACGCCGACACGTTTAATTTTGAAATGCGTGTGGGGGGGAAACCGTTCATCGTAGACACCGGTATATCGAACTATAATATTTGTAAACGTCGTTTTTATGAGCGTTCTACCGCTGCACATAATACTATAGTTGTGAATGGCGAGGATTCGAGCCGGGTATGGTCGGCATTCCGTTGTGCCCAGCGCGCAGAGGTTGTCGCTGTTGATGAAGGCGATGGCTCTATTACGGCAACACACAATGGCTACAGGAAACAAGGAGTGATGCACACCCGTAGTTTCTCTTGGGAAAAAGAGCGTGTTACAGTGAAGGACAAGTTGACTAAAAATGTTCAGGCTGTAGCCTATTTGCATTTTGCTATCGGCGTTGATGTTTCATTGAAAGATAATACTCTTTCTACACCGTATGCCGATATTATATTTTCAGGTGTAAAAAATATTGAAATCTGTGCCGGGGAGTATTCTACGGAGTATAATCGTTATAAGAAATGTGTTGTTACAGCTGTTACGTTTGAGGGTGAACTTACCACTATTGTAACTGTTAGATGAATGAAGACATTACCATTTTTCGAATAAGTATCTTTTTTCTCCATTCTTCATTACAAGAATCTCCTTGTTTAGTTTTTCTATTGTAAATGTTACGCTATCGCTGAAAAGATAGAAGGCGTTGAGTTTTGTGGCAGGGCAGGGTTTATCAACCTCAAGGTATTTCCTCAGGCCACTGATAGTGAGTGTGCCGCCTTTGTAGTCGAGGTTGCCAATATATCTTTCGGGCAATCTGTTTTCGTAGTACTCACCAACCTGTACCATATGACGCTGGAACGAATAGTATATACCTTGAGGGTATTCTGTGGTGTCACCGGTTTCTACTCTCTGAAGCTGCCACATACCGTCGAGGTCGCCGTTTATATATACTTTATCGCACGATGCAAGTGCTGCAAGTGCCATTATGAATATGAATAGTCTGCTCTTTGTCATTTTCTTTTGAATATGGTTCCTATACGTGTGAGGGTAAACATTACGCCTAAGTTCTCTCCAATGAAGTTGCTCTTGTCGTACCCTACTGATACTGAGCCAAGCCAGTTGCTGCTTCGCGGTGCAAATGTTAAGCCTGCAAAAAGGGATGTGGTATACTTCTTTTTTGCAAAAGGGTTGGCGTATGTTCCCCAGTTCTCGCTGTATGTATAGCTGAGGCGGTACTTCAGCGGCAAGCTTTTGCCGAATTGCCCGTTTATACCCAGATTATGCGCTATGAGCCTGCTGCCGCGGAACTGTGTGCTGCCGTCGGTGTTGTATTCGGGTGAGTATGCAAGCGGGTTGCCTATACCCATACCCCAATGGTGCCAACCGGGGTATATGCCGTGATTGTAGTAGTTGTCGCAACCGTCCATCTGCTCTTTGAAGTATTCGTTGGGGTCGTTGTAGAGTGCTCCGCTCTGGTCGCGGGTGGTGAGGTATTCGTACCTTATATTTGATATGAATGGAAGAATTACCGATTTATTCTCTATGTTTACTCCAACAAGGATGTCGCGCCACGGGTAGTAGATAATCTTTCTTTTTCCCTCTTTGTTGCTTTGGTATTCGAAAAAGAAGAGCTGGGAGAAATCTTCGAAAAGGTGTTCGGCATAGAATCTAACATCAGCCGGCTTGGTGTGAATGGTCAGTGCCAGATGCCAAGAGCCTATTTGGTTTCCCGAAATATTTGTCTGCTCAACGGTTGGGGTGTCGTCGCTGCCGCCTAGCGGAATGAAGGCCTTGAAAAAGTCCATTGGCTCGCGTGGCATAGATACCAGTAGCCCGTCGGTGCGGTTGTATATGTCGCCGCCGAATTCTGTATGCATTTCAACTCCGCCTTCTACTGTGAGGGGGAAACTGCTTGGTTTTCCTACTTTAAGGAATAGTGCCTTGCTGTGGTATAGTATGTTGCGGGCGTAACGTGCCTTGGGGTTTTGGCGGGTGAACTCTTCTTGGTAATTTTGGTCGCTGAACATTCCGTATGAGATGTGTCCTCTCACTTGTAACCATTTGTTTGTGCCGGGAACTGCGGTGTAGTGGGGTATCTCTATCCTCACCTGAGGTATGGGCCTGCTGTTGCCGCTGAATGCAAGCCCGCCACTGCCTAGACTGTTTATGCTGTTGTAGTGGAGGAAGGGGAACTCTTTTTCTACATTGTTGCTTTCCTTTGTGTGGTGTGTGTGTGTGAAGTATTCGTTTTCGCTCCACCTCTCTTTGCTTCCAACAGTTATTCTTGCGCTGCGCCAATCAATCTCTCCGTATGCTTGTTGAATGACAAAACCTCTCTGTTGGTTATAGCCGGCGACAATGTCGGCAACAGCTCTGTAATGGAAATTCTCATTGCCGAATGAACCATTGTATGCTATCCCGGCCCTTAATTGCCCGCCGGAATTGCCAACAGGCAACAAGCCGTTGCGGTTTGCTGTGAACCAGTATGGTGCAAAATCGCCGTTGCCCGCAACAATGCCTGTCTGTGCGAAACCGGTGAGGGAATCGCTCTCTGCCGCTCTGTTTTTGGCCGGTAATAACAGTGCAAGCAAGGTGGTGAAAATTGTGGCTGTTTTTCTCATTATTTCCTTTTCAATGTGCGAATATACTCATTTTATCGCTAATGGCTTGCTCTTTTTGCGGCTTTTAATGCTGTGGTAGAGATAATTTGTTTCTTAGAGGTCGTTTTCTATAATTTATTCAACGTATAGGCTGTTTCGATAGCTGCTATTGCTAAAACAGATAAATAGCAAATGTGAAAAAGGATTATAGATAGTAAATTTGTGCAAAATTACGGAAACGCCGTTTTTAGAAATTCAAACAGAAACAAAATATAGTAATCAAATAAAATAAAAAAGTTATGTTTAAGAATTTCCCGGGATATAAAGTGCTGGAGAAACTCCAGAAGAATAAATCCCACAAGAGAGAGAGGAAATTTCCTCTGAATGCAATAAAGTTTATCTTCATTATTGCAATTACATTGGTTATTGCGTTGTTGCCTACAGAGTCTTTCGGCCTTGGTGCCGAATTTACTGTAATTCACCAGCGCATTATTGCTCTTTTTGTCTTTGCGGCTCTTATGTGGCTCACTGAGACAATGCCTTCTTGGGTAACATCAATGGTAGTTGTTACCGTTATGTTGTTTACGGTTTCTACAAGTGCGTTCAATTTCCTGCGCCCCGCAGATGAAACAACTCTTGTTCCTTTCAAGAGCATCTTCGCTTGCTTCTCTAACCCTACAATTATGCTCTTTATCGGAGGCTTTGTGCTTGCGATTGGACTTACAAAGGTTAAGCTCGACGTTGTTCTTGCCCGTGTGCTTCTGAAGCCTTTCGGTACACGTTCCGAAGTTGTGCTGCTCGGTTTTATTCTTGTAACAGCTATTTTCTCGGCTTTTGTGAGCAACACTGCTACTGCTGCTATGATGCTTGCCTTCCTTACTCCGGTATTGCGTTCACTGCCTGCCGACGGCAAGGGCCGAATTGCTCTTGCGCTTGCAATTCCGGTGGGTGCCAACCTCGGTGGTATGATAACCCCCATTGGTACACCTCCAAATATGATTGCACTCGATTACCTATCTTCACAGGGTATGGGTATCAGCTTTGTCGACTGGACAATAAAGATGGCTCCGTTCGTAATTCTACTTCTTGTACTTGCGTGGTTGCTGTTGCGTATTATGTTCCCATTCAAGCAGAAGAATATCAAGATTGAAATTGAGGGTGATGTAAAATGGAATTACAAGACTTGGGCTGTTGTTGTTGCATTTGCTGTAACAATATTTACGTGGATGTTCGGTACAGATATGTGGGGTATTGATACAAATGTTGTTGCTATGATTCCTATTGCAATATTCTGTGCAACAGGCATTCTTACACGTCGTGACCTTGAAGAGATTAACTGGAGTGTGCTCTGGATGGTTGCAGGTGGTTTTGCTCTTGGTGTAGCTCTTAACTATACCAACGGTACATCTCCTGCCTTGAGTGCTCTTATCGTGAAGTCTGTTCCATTTGACAGTTTCCACCCGCTGGTGGTTATGATTCTTGCAGGCCTCATCTGCTTTGGCTTCTCTAACTTCATCTCTCACTCTGCTGCAACTTCGTTGCTTGTTCCTGTACTTGGCGTTGTTGCCAGCGGTCTTGGTGGAGCACTCGACAGCTATGGTGGCGCTCAGGCGATGTTGGTCGGTATTGCCATTGCATCTTCGGTATCAATGATTCTTCCAATATCTACACCTCCTAATGCCATTGCTCACTCAACTGGTTTCATTGAGCAGAAGGATATGATGAAGGTTGGTATAATAATTGGTCTTTTAGGCCTTGTACTCGGCTATGCAATGTTGATATTCATAGGATTCTAAATTTAAGACCTTAACATAAAATCTGCCTCACAGGCTCTATTTCTTCAAAGGAATGGAGCTTATGTGAGGCAGATTTCTTATATTCGCGCTTGAAATATCCTTATTTTTAGAAGAGATGGAACTGCGCCAACTGAAATATTTTGTCAAAAGCGCCGAATATCTTAATTTTTCGGTCGCTGCCAAACATTTGTATATAACACAGAGTACTCTGTCGCAACAAATAAAGCAACTTGAATTTGAACTTGGCTTTGAACTGTTCTTGCGTAACAGCCGTCATATATCTCTCACCGAGGCCGGTGAGGAGTTCTTGCCGTTTGCCCGCAAGACTATACAGGATGCCGAGGATGGTGTTCAGCGTCTATACGACCTTCAGAATGTGAAAACGGGTACTCTGCGTGTGGGGGTGACATACAGCTTGAGCACTGTTCTCACCGAAGGGGTAATGAGCTTTATGAAGGAGTTCCCGGGGATAAGGCTGGAGATTTTCTACAAGACGGTTGATGAACTGCTTATTCTGCTACGTGAGCATAAGGTCGATTTTATACTTTCCTACAAACCGCTTTTCGATGCTCCCGATGTGGATTCAATGCCACTTTTTGAAAATACTCTTGCTCTTGTCGTATCCAAAGAACATAAACTTGCCGGCCGCAAGAAGATAAAGCTTCAGGAACTTCCCGGTATACCTCTTGTGCTGCCGTCGAAAGGATTGCAGGCCCGTATGATGCTCGATAAATTGCTCGAAGGAGGAAATGTGCAGTTGACATCGAACCTTGAACTGAATGAGACGAATATTCTGTTACAGGTTGTGGCAACGGGTAGTTATGCAACAATATTGTCAACGTCTGCGGTGTTTGGAAAAACGCGTTTCAGAGCAATACAACTCGATGAACCGGGAAATGTTATGGAGGCTTCGCTGCTTAGCCTTAGAGGGGCGTACCAGAAGAATGCCGCAAAGGAGTTTATTGATATATTGATGAATACCGAAGCCGTGAAACGCAGGCTTATGAACCTTTTTGAATAGATTTAATATATAATATACTACATTACACAATGAAAAGACTTTATTATGTTTTTGTTTTAATGATTGCGACTGCTTCGTGGGCACAACAGAGCGGAGAGAATATCTCTATAGGCAATTATTTTTCATCGGCTCTTGCTGGAACCGCCGATGGCTATGAAAGTGATGTAGCCATTGCCGTAGAGGATATTGCGGCAACACGTGACCGTGTCTGGAATATATGGTGTGAGAGAGTTAATACCTTTGACGAAGAGAAACTTTTTCCTATAGAGGAATTGGAATACAGAAAAAGCAGTTCTTGGACCCTGCCGCAGGCTCTTGAACCGAATGCTGTAATGCCGTTCTATTGGGGATGCAATGA
>JAEIGA010013245.1_pt1 | contig 12548 bp, 9 predicted proteins | sample 9270691 | NCBI WGS metagenome assembly JAEIGA01 (sample SAMN17057246, study PRJNA624740) | gut metagenome | biome: biome; isolation source: fecal sample | host: Bos grunniens | place: China: Xizang | collected 2019 | reverse complement strand
TATCAACACCGGCAGCAACCAGAAGGTTTGCAACAAGCTTCGCTCCGATTGGTACACGAGGACGGTCCTTGCGGTCCTGACGAGCCCAGCCGAAATAAGGAATTACGGCAATAACCTTATAAGCCGAAGCACGACGTGCTGCATCAATCATCATCAAAAGCTCCATCAAATTGTCAGATGAAGGGAATGTTGATTGAATAATGAATACCGTGCAACCACGAATTGACTCATTGTAATAAGGTTGGAACTCACCATCGCTGAACTGCAACACCTCAGCATCACCCAACACCGAGCCATAGCTCTTTACAATCTTTTCTGCAAGATAACGCGATGCGCGTCCTGTAAAAAATTTAATCTTATGAACAGCCATTTTGTTTATATTATTTTAATTTCACAAATTTCATTCTTTTATTCCGACTCCTCCTCTGGTGTTATGTTTTGTTGCAGGCAGTAGTCGATGTAATTCAATACTTCATCTCGTCCTGTGCCCTTTTCCGAAGAGGTGCAAATCATTGGAGGCAACTCCTCCCATTGCTCTGCAAGAACTTTGGAGAAACGCTCCATGCTGCGCTTGAGCTGACTTGCCGAGAGCTTGTCACCCTTGGTGAAGATAATACCGAAAGGGACTCCATTCTCGCCGAGCATCTCAATGAACTTAAGGTCGATGTTCTGTGGCTCAAGTCGCGAATCAACCAGCACAAACAAAAAATGCATCTTCTTGCATTTGAGTACATAGTCAAGGATGATTTTCGAAAACTCGCCACGTTGCGACTTTGACACACGCGCATAACCATAACCTGGCAAATCGACCAGATACCAACTGTTGTTTATGGTAAAGTGATTTATAAGACGAGTCTTACCGGGTGTCGCCGAGACCTTTGCCAGCCCTTTACGCCCTGTGAGCATGTTGATTAACGATGATTTGCCCACATTACTGCGACCAATAAAAGCAATGTCACGCAGGTTGTCCTTGGGAACCTGCGAGATTTTCTCTGAGCTACACTTAAATTCAGCCTTTGTGATTTGCATAACGCTTGTTGTGCCTTTTGTCGCTTAACGCGTTACAAAAGTATATAAAAAAAACCAAACAACATAATAAACCGGTGAGAATAATTTTATTCACGCCATAAGTAATAATAAAAAAGGGACTGAAGCAGCCCCTTGAAGTAAAATATTGTATGTTTTGCCTAATAATTCGTTATGACTGTGCCTTCTGCATCATCTTGAGCCAACGCACATAACCCGCAACAGCCATTGTCGAGTAAAGAGCATATAGCCCTGCCGTAATTGGAATATCTTTGTATATGTAGAGTCCTACGGTTATCACATCCACCGCAAGCCACACCAGCCATTGTTCGACATATTTGCGAGAGAGCATCCAATAGGCCACAATGCAAAGCGCTGTGGTGAGCGAATCCCAGAATGGCACCGTGCTGTCAGTGAAATTGCATAAGAACAGATATATGGCACCATGCAAGATGGCATACATGCCCGCAACGGCCACCCATACAGTCGTTGGGGTAGATGTAATCTTCAGCGCTCCCTTATCCTTGGTTTGCTTTGCGCCACGTCGCCATACTATCAAGCCGTAAACACCTGCCAAAATGTAGTATAACTGCATCGAGAAGTCGGCATAGAGACCCGCACGAAAATAGAGCGTGCCATGCACTATGGGCATAATAAGCCCGACTACCCAGAGCCATATATTGGCCTTGTACTCAAGCCATAAGTAAATAAGACCGAGCACCACGCCCACAACCTGAAGGATAAGTTTGAAGTCCATATATTTTAACTTGTTTTAGAATTTTACACTAACGTTTGCCAATACGTGAAGCGGAGCCTGAGGGAAGTAGTAGGCCTCGTCACATCTTTTGTTATCCCACATGTAGGAATAACCATAACCATTGCTGCAATAAGAAGCATTAAGCAAATTGTAGAGGGTAACACCCAGTCGAACACTCTTTGCAGCACGCGAGGGGAGCGTGTAGGCGAGTTCGAGGTTTGTGACGCAGTAGCTGTCAAGCGTAAGAGCCTCAATTTCGTTGTTGGTGAAATATTGTTTTCCCACATACTGTGTACGCCACACAGCCTCAAATCCCTTAACATGAAAATCGGCATAAGCCGAAGCCATGAAGTCGGGCGAGTAGGCAATGGTCATCGTTCCAAGATTTTCACCATAGGTGGGACTCTTGGCGAGCATGTCCACATAATCGAGAATCTTGTTGCTGCTCAATGTGGCATTGCCGCCTAATGTCAGCCAGCGGGCTACATTCCATGCCGCAGTGAGTTCCACTCCACAACGATAACTCTTTGGCACATTCACATTAAGTGCGTCGGAACTGTCGTTCACCATTCCTGTAGGTATGAGCTGGTCGCGGTAGTTCATATAATACAAGTTCAAGCCCAGCTGCAGACGTGGAGCAGCGAATTGATATCCAAGTTCGTAGTCAAACAATGTCTCCGACTTTGGCTGTGTCTGGTCGGTGGCAAACATATATCGGTCGGTGAAATCCGAGCGTGTGGGCTCCTTCTGCGCCACGGCAAATGATGCGTATATGCTGTTGTGCTTGTCAAATGCATAGTTCACTCCGATGCGAGGGTTTAAGAAGTGGTATTTCTTGTCCACATTGATGGGCTGCATCTGCATGGTGTTCCAGTCGAAATTGTCGTTCACGCCCCACGCCTTGTAACTCACGTAACGATATTGCAAGTCTGCATACATATTCAGCCCATCTGCTACACGCCATGTGCTTTTGAAAAACAGGTTGGCGTCCTGTTTATCAACATCGTTGTCATACCACTTACCCTGAACGGCACTCTGCTCAAAGCCATCCACCCAGTCAATCTTACCCCAATGAGGGCAAGTGTAGTAGCTCCACGAGCCTCCCATCAAGAGTTGCAGACGGCTGGTAGAGTAGGCAGCAGTAACATTCAATCCTGTGGTGTGATTGCGCATAATCTTGCGGCGTATCATGTCGGCCTCAATGCTTGGGTCTGTGATGCCGAGGTTGCCATATTCCAGCAATGTGCGGGCATCCTTGTACTGTTTGTAGTACCCATAACCATAGGTATAAAAACCCATTAGCGATAGTGACCAGGAGTCGGAGAAGCGGTGATTCAACATCAACTGATTGTTTAACTGCAGGTAGTTATCTGTCTGGCCATCATAATAATCAACATGAGTACCATCAGCCAGCACATGCTCGCCATGTGAGGTTTCATATTGACCTTCGGTGTGATAGCGTCTGCCGTAAAGTTGCATCTCTTCTTTAGTTACTCCCGTGTAGGTGAGATAAGTCTTTACCTTGCCTCCAAACGAGAGAAATTTGATGCTGGTGCGCTCTCCGTAATGAGCCGCCTGCAACATGTAGGACTTCAAGTCGGTCATACCCCTGTCGATGTATCCATCCGAGCCGATATGAGTAAGGTGGGCATCTACCGCCCAGTCGCCTTTCATGAGTCCAGAACTGATGGCAACTGCCTGCTTGTTGGTGTTGTATGAGCCATACGAGAAAGATGCCTCACCGCCAAATTCCGATGTCGGAGCGGAGGTAGTCATACTTACGGCGCCACCGAATGCACCTGTTCCGTTGGTTGATGTGCCCGCACCTCGCTGCACCTGCATATCACCGACTACCGAGAGTAGGTCGGGCGTGTCGTACCAATATGTGGAGTGTGAATCGGGATTGTTGAGCGGCATGCCATTAACTGTTACGTTTACTCGCGTGGCGTCGGTTCCGCGCAGACGTATTGATGTGCCACCTATGCCTATGCCTGTTTCGTTGGTGGCAATCATCGAGGGGGTGAGAGCCAGCAACGAAGGCACATCCAATCCGTAATTCTGGCGCGCAATCTGTTCATGCTTGAGATTGGTATGCGCTACGGGTGTTGATTTTGTAGCTCGTGTAGCTACCACGTGAATCTGTTGCAAGTCACCACTCATCGAGATGGTGTCCTGCTCATGGTCGGGCAGGGTAGGATTCTGCAATCCATCCTGTGCCCATGCTATGCACAGCGAACACGCTGCCATAGCAAGAGTAAAAAAAATCCTTTTCATGTCTTTTATTTTTAAGTTAAAAACATAGAAAAGGGGTGTAAATGTTGATTACGCTTCTCCCGGTCTCGGCATTACCCGTATCCGGTACAATGGGTATAATCTCAGCCTGATAGTAAGGCACCCCTTATGAATGTCGTGGCAAAGATATACATTTTTTTGAAATATATGAGCGTAAAATAGCCGAATTTCGTAGCGTTGTAAGCGTATAAAATGCGATAAAACTATAATTTATTCAAAAAATAAGTTATCTTTGCGTATTGAATCATAAACAATCCACAATATGAAAAAGTATTTTGCTATCAATGTATTTTGCGTTGCAGCGATGACGTTCTTCGCAGGTATATCAATTGCAGCCGAGCCGATAAAACTTTCACCCAACGCGCGGCAGGTACTTGCCGGTAAGCAGATTCTGTACATCGAGCGTAATCAATATGCTGTGGACCACCACAACACTGCGACACTCTTTCAGTATGGCGAGATTAACGACAGGAAGTTTTCGCCAGGCGGAGCAATGAAAATATATGATGTTGATAGCGGCACAACACGCACCCTTATCAAGCTGGAGACAGGTGTTGTGCGTGATCCCGAAATATCGTATGACGGCAAGAAGGTCGTTTTCTCAATGCGCAAAAACAAGGAGGATGGATATCACATCTATGAGATGGGACTTGATGGCAGCAACCTCAAGCAATTGACATCGGCCGAGGGCGTGTCGGATATCGACCCTTTGTATTTGCCTGATGGCGACATCGTTTTCACATCAACTCGTCAGCCAAAATATTGTATGTGCAACCGTCACATCATGGGTAACCTGTTCCGCATGGAGGCCGATGGTGCCAACATTACACAGATTGGTGTCAGCACTCTTTTCGAGGGACACTCGTCATTGCTCAGCGATGGTCGTATACTCTATGACCGCTGGGAGTATGTCGATAGAAACTTTGGTGATGCACAGGGCCTCTGGACTGTTAATCCCGATGGTACAAAGCACTCTATTTATTATGGTAACAATACAGCCAGTCCTGGCGGCGTGATTGATGGACGTCAGATTCCAGGTACCGACCTTGTAATATGTATCTTTGGCTCATGTCACGACCGCCCATGGGGCTCGCTGGCAATCATCGACCGCAAGAAGGGTGTGGATGGTCGTGAGCCCGTGGTGCAGATTTTTCCTGAACAGGCACGTAGCATAGTAGCAAATGGTGATTTGGACTCGTTCAAGTGGGTTAGGAGCTATCGTTACGAGGACCCTTACCCCATCAACAAGGAGTGGTTTCTGGTTTCACGCACACTCTACCCTTATCCGGATTGGAACCAGCAGGCGTGTGGTTACAAGCAAGGCATCTATCTTGTGGGTGCTGATGGCTCTGAGGAGTTGCTGGTAGAAGGCGCACGCAGCGTATTTGACCCTCATATCGTAGAGGCCCCAGCAAAGACTGTCGCCTTGCCGACGATGCGTAACTTTGAGGATGAGGATGGCCAGTTCTATGTCGAGAACGTCTATGAGGGCACCCACATGCAGGGTGTGAAGAAGGGTGAAGTGAAGTGGTTGCGAGTGATTGAGTCGCCCGAAAAACGTAGCTGGACACATGGCGGTTGGCAGGCTCAGGGCGAGCAGGCACCTGCACTCAACTGGCACAGTTTCGAGAACAAGCAGATTCTCGGAGAAGTTCCGGTCGAGGAGGATGGTTCGGCAAGTTTTATGGTGCCAGCGGGCAAGTTCGTGTACTTCCAGCTGCTTGACAAGGATAAGAAGATGATTCAGTCAATGCGTAGTGGAGTATCGCTCATGCCTGGCGAGATTAATGGTTGTGTAGGATGTCATGAGGATAGATTATCAATCCCAATGCCGCTGCCAAAGCGACCAATTGCAATGACCAAGAAACCTGTGGAGCTTACAAAGTGGATGGGCAAGGAGCCTTTCAAGTTCTCGTTCATGGAGCACGTTCAGCCTATCCTTGACCGCCGTTGTGTGAAGTGTCACGACTTCGATGAGAAAGACCGCAACAAGTTGGTGCTTGCCAAGGATATGAACCCATTTTTTAATGCTGCATACGTCAATTTGAACCACTACAAGGTTGTAAAGCTTGTGGGCGGAGGTCCAGCCGATATTCAGCAGGCATACTCATGGGGTAGCCATGTGAGCCGCCTGACTCAAATCATCGAGAATGGTCACTACGGCGTGAAGCTCACGCAGAAGGAGAAGGAGTACCTCTATGCCTGGATGGATTTGAATGGTGTGTATTACCCTGTGTATGAGTCGGCATTTGATGACACTCTGGCAGGTCGTTGTCCACTCACTTATGAGGAGGTTGATAGATTGTCGGAGCTTACCGGTGTGAACATCAGAAAACTGAATGCCCACTATCGCAAGATGCCCGCGCAGATTGCTTTTGACCGCCCAGAGAAGAGTCCAATTCTTGACGCTATCCGTGGCGACAAGGAGAAATATGCTGAGGCATTGTCGCTCATACAGGTAGGCAAGGAGCGTCTGAAGGCAACCCCTCGTGGAGATATTGAGAAGAAACTTGAGCCCTGCGAGCGTCATGCTGCCATGCTTGAGAAGTATGATAATAAGGTTAGCGAGATTAACGCCAGCAATGCAAGCATTGCAAACAGAGAGAAATATTATGACCCTAAAAATTAAAAGCCATGAATAAAGAGCAAATCGCACAGATGATTGACATCAGTGCAGTCAGAGCGGACTCAACATGGAACGAGATTGAGCAGATACTGGAGGCATGTCAGAAATATCCGTTTATTTGTGTGTTCACCATGCCAAGCATGATAGATAGGATTAAGGACAGCGTGAAAGCTCTTCCCAACACCGGCATTGGTGGCATTGTAGGATTTCCGTCAGGTGGTGACACAACATCAATGAAGGTCAATCAGGCAAAGGAACTTGTTGCTTCTGGGTGTGATGAGATTGACATGGTGATGAATATCGGCAAGCTCAAGTCGGGCTTCTACGATGAAGTCAAGAGCGATGTCCTCGCCGTTAAGGAGGCTGTGGCTCCACTGCCGCTGAAGGTTATCATGGAGGTTTGCCTGCTCACTGATGAGGAACTTGCAAAGGCTTCGGAGATTATTCGCGATTGTGGCGTTGCATTCCTCAAGACAGGCACAGGCTGGGCAGGGGCTACCACCATGCACCATATTGATATCATTAAGCAGACCGTGGGCGATAGCATCCCATTGAAGGTGGCCGGTGGTGTGCGTGATTTGCAGACGTTGCTTGACATGAAGGCCAAGGGTGTCAGCCGCTTTGGTATTGGTTTCAAGTCGGCAATTAAGATAATGGAGGAGTGTGAGTAATGAGATACGCTATTGCATATGATTTGGGAACGGGCGGTGCAAAGGCTTCGCTTGTTTCAGAAACAGGTGAGATTCTGAAGGATTCGTTCATCGCATACAGCACCCATTTCTCGGGCGACAACTGGCAGGACCAGCAGCCTGAGGATTGGTGGAATGCCATTGTGGAATCTACCCATAAATTGCTTGCAGGGCTTGCCGAGGCGGAGATTAACAGCATCGTGTCGCTGGCAATATCGGGACACAGCCTGGGTGTTGTGCCTATCGGTAAGGATGGAAGTTTGCTGCGCAAGATGACTCCCATCTGGAGCGACCAGCGTGCCACAAAGCAGGCAGAGGAGTTTTTCAGGCATGTGGACTACGAGCAGTGGTACATGACTACGGGAAGTGGTTTTCCCGCAGCGTGCTACTCTGTCTTTAAGATTATGTGGTACAAGCAACACGAGCCCGAAATGTTTGAGCGCATCGACAAGGTGATTGGTACAAAGGACTACTGTAACTATATGTTCTCGGGAGTGCTGGCTACCGATCCGTCATACGCATCGGGTAGCGGCGTGTTCAACCTCAAGGAGTGGGGTTACGATGAGCGTTACATTCAGGCGTCGGGCATCTCTGCTGATGTATTCCCTGAAATTATCCCTTCTGACGGCGTGCTGGGTAATATCACACCCGAAGCTGCCGAACTGACCGGTTTGCCCTTGCATGTCAAGGTTATTTGTGGCGGCGTGGACAACTCATGTATGGCGCTTGGCGCAAAGGGAAATGCTGATGGCAGGGTATATACATCGTTGGGCTCTTCGGCATGGATAGCATTGGTTTCAAATGAGCCTGTGCTTGATTTTAAGTATAAGCCATATGTTTTCGCCCACCTTATTCCCGGAATGTACGCTTCGGCAACTTGCATCTTCTCGGCCGGCAGCAGCTATCAGTGGGTGCGCAACCATCTGTGTCGCGACTTGATAGAGGCGGAGAAGAATGGCGGCGAGAACTGCTACTCGGCCATGGATAAATTGGCACTCAGCTCTACTGTGGGAGCCAATGGCGTGATATTCAACCCAAGTCTTGCGGGAGGCTCAAGCATTGAGCCTACACCAGATATCTGTGGCGGATTTGCAGGCTTGCGTCTGCATCACACACGTGAGGATATGGTACGTGCAGGCATGGAAGGCGTGGCTCTCAACCTTAAGAAAGCATTGGATATATTCCGTTATTATTACCCCAACATCGATAAGATGCTCGTTGTGGGTGGCGGAGCCAAGAGTAAGGTGTGGATGAACATCTTTGCCAACGTGTATAATACGGTGATTGAAAAGACCAACATCGACCAGCAGGCCGCAACGTTGGGAGCTGCGGCTCTCGCATTCCGTGGGGCTGGTGTGTGGGAAGATTATCAGATGCTCGATAAGATTCATTGCACGGAGGCTACTTATGAGCCTTCGGAGGATGCCGAGATATATTCATCTCAGGTATATCCTCGTTTTGAAAAACTTACAGAGCTGTTGTCGGAATTGTAAACCTTAACTTGATGAAAGTGCGTTTCTCTATATTGCTACTGTCGTTGCCGGTGTTGCTGGCTGTCTTGTGGGGTTTTTCCTACGAGGAGTCACGCCTGGAGCCTACACGCCCCCTATACATCAACGACATTGCTCTGTATGGCGACAAGCTGCTTACGGCTGAGCGATGTGATAACACGGTGAGCCTGTATAGCCGGGATGGGCGCAATCGACTGATGTCGTGGCATGTGGCTGAACCTCCCACTGGAGTGGTGAGCGATGGTGAGTTAATATACGTTACAACGAGCTTTGCCAAGGGAGGCGTGGAGGTTATCAACCCAAAGAGTGATAGCCCCGTAAAGTTCATCCCCACGGGCAGAGGTGCATGTTCACCCATACTGAGTGCAGATGGTAAATTCCTGTATGTATGTAATCAGTTTCAGACAACCATCAGCGAGATAGACCTCGCCACGATGGCAGTCACCCGTGAGGTTAAGGTGTTGCGTGAGCCCAAGAATGCAGTTTTGTCGAAAGATGGCCGTCATCTGTTTGTGGCAAACTTTCTGCCCGTAGGACGTGCCAATCAGGATTATGTTGCGGGAGCGGTGTCGGTAATTGACATGCAGAGTTTTGAGAAGATTAAGGATGTGCCGCTGGCAACAGGCAGTAATGCGCTGCGAGGCATGGCTATCAGTTGCGATGGCGAGTATCTGTTTATCACCCATAACCTCGGTCGTTTTCAGATTCCCACAAGTCAGTTGCAGCAGGGCTGGATGAACACAAGTGCTGTGAGTGTTATCTCGGCAAAAGATTTCAGCTATGGAGGAGCCGTGCTTTTGGATGAAGTTGACAGAGGCGCCGCAGGTGTGTGGGATGTGAAGTGTACGGCTGACAAGATGGTTGTTTCTCATAGCGGAACGCATGAGATAAGCATTATTGATTACCCTGCATTTGTGGAGAAATACAAGCAGGTGACCGATAAGGCGAGCTTGTCGTATGACCTTAAGTTTGTCGTAGGGCTTCGCCAGCGCATAGCGTTACGGGGTAATGGTCCACGCAACTTTGTGATTGCTGACAATAGTGCCTATATACCTACGTTCTTCTCCGATACGCTGAACATTATCGACCTTGATAATCCTGCGGAAATCAGTTGTGCGGCTTTGGTTGAGAATCGTCAGGAGAGCGACATTGATAAGGGTGAAAAATATTTCAACGATGCCTCATACTGTTTTCAGAATTGGCAGTCTTGTAACGGTTGCCACCCGGGTGACGGTCGTACCGATGGGTTGAATTGGGATAACCTTAATGATGGTACAGGTAACCCAAAGAATTGCAAGAGTATGATGGTGGCGCACTACACTGCGCCAAGCATGATATCAGGCATTCGCGAACATGCCGAAAAGGCGGTACGTGCAGGTTTTAAGTATATTCAGTTCAACGAGGTGAGTGAGGATATCGCCACTTGTGTAGATGAGTACCTTAAGAATTTGAAACCAGTTCCAAGTCCATACTTGGTGAATGGCGAATTGTCGGAAAAGGCGCAGAGGGGTAGGATAGTGTATCAGAAGTATGGTTGTGGCATGTGCCATAGTGGCCCATATTACACCGATTGCAAGATGCACGTTATAGGTGAGGATGTCGAGTTCAAGCAGGGGTGGGATACTCCTACGCTTGTGGAGGTGTGGCGTACAGCTCCTTATCTGTTTGACGGTCGCGCAGCAACTATGGAGGAGGTATTCACAGTTCATCGTCATGGTCTGAATAAAAAGAGCAAAATTACCCCTGAAGAGATTGACGACCTGGTTGAGTATGTAAATTCACTGTAAGAGTGTTTATGCTCTACACGCATAGAAAGTAAAGACAATCCTCAACGGGTTGTCTTTATTGTTTTTTAGACTGTGGGGAAAGTATTTGCTTAAAAAGGATATGGACACAAAAAAAAGCGACTGAAACTTCAGTCGCTTGGTGTAATCTGCGGTGTGTAGGGGACTCGAACCCCTGACCCCGTGCGTGACAGGCACGTATTCTAACCAGCTGAACTAACACACCTTCTTGCTGATTGCGAGTGCAAAGATAGTACAAAAATGTGAATCTCCAACAAATTTTGAAAAATTATTTCTCAAAAATTGAAAATTGCACACTTCCATAGCTTCGCGTCTGTTTATAGTGAGGATAATGACTCACATCAACGGCTTTGGAATGTTCAAATATGAGTATGCCGCCCTCCTTGAGCAGGTCATTCTCCCACACAGCGTCGATAACCTTCTCGCTGCCCGCACGGTCATAGGGAGCATCGGAAAATATCACATCGTACTTCTTTACACAACTCTTCAGGTAGAGGAATACATTTGCCTTTACGGGGTAAAGGTTGCTAAAGCCGAATTGCTGCGCTGTCTGGCGAATGAAATTATAATGCACAGCATTAATTTCAACCGATGTTACAGCGGCAGCTCCTCGTGATGCAAATTCATAACTGATAGAGCCCGTACCCGAGAAAAGGTCAAGCACCTCGATATCCTCGAAGTCAATCATGTTGCCCAACACATTGAAAAGGTTTTCCTTGGCGAAGTCAGTAGTGGGGCGTGCTCGCAAATTTTTGGGTGGTGTAATCATACGACCACCACACCTGCCGCTAATAATTCTCATAGTGATATGTTATATAAGGTATAAAATATCCGCCCCATTGAGTGAGGCGGATATTGTAGTAATAGGCTTTTTGGGGATTAGTCCTCCCAATTACCAGCCTCGTTATTGCTACCCTCCATTGAACCAAACTTCAAACCAGCATACTGTCCAAAGTTGTTTACCTTATCGTCAATGAGGTTGATGATGTTCTGACGGAACTCCACAGTGTCAAGATAAGTCTTGTAAGGAGCGCGGCACTCAACTACAGGAACATCAACATTACCCTTGTTTACGCTACCAGCCTCAAGGATAAACTCCACGTTGTTTGTGTGAGGAATGTAGCGCAGATTCTCAATCTGCTCCTTTGACAGTTTACGAGGGTTGAAGATTGTGTCGATAACAGCAAGGTTGTACTTCTCAACATTCTTCTTCTTCATCTTCTTCAACTGAGCCATAGCAACAGAATCGTCCTCATCAACAAGCTTGCGCTCCATCTCCAAAGAGTCAGTCAGGATAAAGTTGATAAGCGAATCGAAATCGTTTGTAAAACGCTGGTACTTGCTCTTAAATGCACGCTCAGCAGCACGAATATCCTTCAACTTTGCGATAACTGCTGCATTTCGCTCCTTCAACTGATTCTCAAACTTGAGAGGAGTGTGAATCATGTCGGCAATAACATAGATCAAAGCTACGATTACCAAACCAAGAAAAATTTGAATTCCCTTTTTCATTTTTTGTTATTTGTTATTAAGTTTGTATTCAAATTAAAAGTTAAAACACTTAAAAAATGCTTAACGCCTATATTGCACGCCAAATTTACACAAAAATCTCTTTTGAAACAACAGTTAGTCAGAAAAAAGTAATAGAAAAGTTGTCGGAATACCTCACTTTGCCCGATTATTCAACAATTTTCGTACTTAACGGCTATGCAGGCACTGGAAAAACCACTCTTGTCTCGGCTCTGGTCGAGGTATTAGACGAGGTTGGAATCAAATCAGTTTTGCTCGCTCCGACCGGACGGGCCGCAAAAGTTTTGTCACGCTATTCGGGCAAACAAGCAT
>JAEIGA010013244.1_pt1 | contig 12549 bp, 12 predicted proteins | sample 9270691 | NCBI WGS metagenome assembly JAEIGA01 (sample SAMN17057246, study PRJNA624740) | gut metagenome | biome: biome; isolation source: fecal sample | host: Bos grunniens | place: China: Xizang | collected 2019 | reverse complement strand
GCGCGCCCGCGCGATGGGACTTAACAACATTTGGTTTCTGTGGGGGGACGCGGAATATCTGCCGCGCTTCATCCCCGCGGGCAGCATCGAGGCGCTGTACCTCAACTTTTCCACCCCGTTCCCAAAAGCGCGCAGTGCGGTACACCGCCTGACCCACGGGCATTTCCTCACGATGTACAAGGGGCTGCTCGCGAAGGATGCGCGCGTGGTGCAGAAGACCGATGATCGCGGATTTTTTCAGTTCTCGCTTGAGCAGTTTTCACAGTGCGGCTACACCCTGCAGCGGGTGTCGCTCAACCTACACGCCGACGACTACCCCGACAACATCGTCACCGAATACGAGCGCAAGTTTATGGAGCAGGGCCTGCCGATCTATCGGCTAGAGGCCACGGTGTGAGAATCTATAAATCAGTGCAATGCTTACATCAACCCTTGCAAATTTAACAAAAATGATCTATATACGAAAGCAACAGCGGAGTGAAATCACTCCGCTGTTGCTATAGTGCCCATTGCTTCTTCTAAAATAATTGTGTTTAGTTTCTCTAAATTGGCAGCATAAAACTTGAATTTCTTTATGATTTTTATAACTATCATTTCGCTCGGTATTTGTTTCATCAAATTCTTGATTACATATTGACTACAATCCATATTCTGCTGTAATTCCATCATTGAAATTCCTTGTTCACTGAACAATGCAGCTTGAATTAATAAGCTATATAGTCTAAGCAACTCCTTATCTTGACACCTTTGCTCAATTGCTTGCTCGTATTTATTCCACGTTATAACTTTTTCAGCCAAAGAATTCACTAACTCTTTCATCGCTTTAAAAATCATTTCCAATTGCATCAATAAAAACGGCGTCAAGTCACCAAGATTGCGCTGGTCGTTGCATGTTTTAAAAGCCTTATAATACTCATTGATGTTTTCTTTTATTGTTTCAGATATTCTAAAAGAAATCAAAGGGGTTAATGTGTTCGAAATACCATAACTTAATATAAACCTTCCTAATCTGCCGTTACCATCATAAAATGGATGTATATATTCTATTAAATAATGAAAAAGGCAAACTCTAAACAGCTGCTCTATCGAATCGTCGTTCAAAAATTGCAATGCCAACATCATAGACTCATTTATTTTTTTCTCAGGCATTAGTCCCGTGTGAATTACTTTATCTGTTTCGCTGTGGACTGTAACCATTCCTTTTCTAAACAATTCTCCATCCGGTCTATTTGTAGGATTTTCACGTATCACTTCTTCCAAAAATACTTCATCATAAATTTTACGTATGTCTTCACAATTTTGTAGCGAAATTTCTTCTCGTGTTATTAACTTCAAATATTTATTGACTAAACTCAAAAACCGTTGACGCTTCCCTTTGTTTCTTGTCTGCGCCTCTAATATATCTAATGCTTCTCCTATTTCCTTTCTGCTACTGTGCACACCTTCAATTTTATTTGTTATGACGATTTCATCAATTAGACATTTTTTAGAATACTGATGTATTGCAACGCCCGGAAGTTTATTGCATAAATCTCCGATTTGTTTATCTAACTTAACAATCTCGAACGCGAACTTCATTACATCAACGGTTTGTATAAAAAAAGCTTGTTTATCACCTATTTGAAAATTTATTCTTACCGTATTTTCGGAATTAAATCTCTCGAGATATTCTCGTGCATAATTTTCATTGCTTTCATAGTAATACTTTTTTAATTCTCTGTAAGCCATAATTTCACCCCTTTTTAGTTATAATAGCAATTATAGAACTTTTCAGCTAAAAAATCAAGCGTTTTTTTAATTGAAATTAATATATTTTTTATAATATGGTTAATTTTCTGTATTATTTATATTCATTTCGCGAACTATTGAATCCTACTTATAGTATATGTTCTTGTTTTTATCTAATACATCATATCAAAATAATCATTTTCGGGTACCGCTCACCACAAAATGATATTTTAGTATCATTCCTCATGCGCAAAGGCACAGTGTAATTGTCTAACCGTTCCTTTTATGCTATATTACTGGGATTTATGTAGAAAATAGCACTCACATCGTCTTGATAAAATTGCACAATAAGAAAATTTTTCTCGTGCTGCACCTGTATAGGTGCAATATTTTTTATTATAGTTGTATAATCACTTTTAAGAGGTGCTTATATGGAAAAATCAATTACAAAACGCAACCTGATCGGGCCGCGCGTGATGCAAGAACGACAACGGCAAGGACTGTCAAGAAAATCCGTGTGCGGAGAAATGGAAGCCTACAATGTTAAAATGAGCCCTCGCACGCTCTCGTCGTTGGAACGTCAAAAGCGTCCCGCTTTTGACAAGGAAATGTGTGCACTGTCAAAGGTGTTGAAGGTATCTTTAGACTGGTTGTTAGGCAGAGATGCCTAACAAAAAGAAAGGCTTCCCCTTGAGGGGAAGGCTATTAAGTCAGCCACCCGAGAGCAATTCTCGGGTGGCTGTTTCTCATTTCTTCAGTTCCAGTGTGCGCTCGTACGCCGCGGTGACCGCGCCCATCGCGGTCGCGCGGAAAGCGCCGTCCTCAAGAGCGTGCACGCCCGCGATGGTGGTGCCGCCGGGGCTGCACACCGCATCCTTGAGGTCGCCGGGGTGGCGGCCCGTTTTCAGCACCATCTCAGCGGCGCCGAGCGCCGTCTGCGCGGCAAACTCCAGCGCCTGCGCGCGGGGCAGCCCGCATTCCACGCCGCCGTCGGCGAGCGCCTCAATGAACAGATACACAAACGCGGGACCACAGCCCGACACCGCACTCGCGGCGTCGATGCGCGCCTCGTCGATCTCACACAGCCGTCCTGCTTCGCGCAGCATTTCCAAAAATGCCGCCGTCTGCTCAGCAGTAACGTCCGCCGACGCGGTGTAGAGGATCATCCCCTGCCCCACCGCCACAGGGGTGTTCGGCATTATGCGGATAATGGGCGCATCCACCCCCGCCATCGCGCGGATTGCCGTGGTGGACAGCCCCGCCGCCATACTGATGAGTAAGGGCTTTTCTGCCCGCTCGCCAAGCGGCAGGGTGGCAAGCACCTGCGCCATCATCTGCGGCTTGACGCCGAGGAAGATCGCGTCACAATCGCGGGTAACGGTTGCGTTATCGCTCACGCTCGCGCCGATCTCGGACGCCAGTGCGGCGACCTTTTCCGCGCAAGGGGCAGCAAGGTATACGCTGTCGCCGCCGATGGCCTTCGCCACCGCCGTTGCCAATGCGCCGCCCATATTGCCCGCGCCGATAAATCCGATTTTCATCACAATTCCCCCTATCACCGTGTCTGTCCGTCGCCGGTGATCACGTATTTGTAGGTCGTCAGTTCCTCGAGCCCCATCGGGCCGCGCGCGTGCATCTTCTGGGTCGAGATGCCCATCTCGCACCCAAGCCCGAACTCCCCGCCGTCGGTGAAGCGAGTGGAGACGTTGACATACACCGCCGCCGAATCCACCGCCGCGGTAAAGCGGGCGGCGGTCGCCGCGTCCGCGGTGATGATCGCCTCGCTGTGCATCGTCGAGTGTGCCGCAATATGCGCGATCGCCTCCTCCACGTCCGCGACTACGCGGACTGCGAGGATGTAATCCAAAAATTCGGTGTCGAAATCTGCCTCATTCGCGGGAGTTCCGTCGATAATCGCCGCGGCCGCCGCATCCAGCCGCAACTCGGCGGAATGCTCCCGCGCGGGATCGCACAAACGAGCCTTCAGCATCGGCAGGAAATCCGCCGCAATATCCTTGTGCACCAGGCATATCTCGGCGGCGTTGCACACCGAGGGACGGCTCATCTTCGCATTATCGAGGATGTCCACCGCCATAGCGAGATCCGCCGCCTTGTCGACGTATACGTGGCAGATGCCCGTACCCGTCTGGATGCAGGGGACGGTCGCATTCTCCACGCAGGCGCGGATAAGCCCCGCGCCGCCGCGCGGAATGAGCAGATCCACAAGCCCCTCCGCGCGCATCAGCTCATTCGCGCTCGCGCGGGTGGTATCCTCAATGAGACCCACCATATCAGGAGAGATGCCAACCTGCGCGAGCCCCTCGCGCAGTGCCGCGACGATTGCCGCCGCGGAACGGTAGGCTTCCTTGCCGCCACGCAGGACGCAGACGTTACCCGATTTTAAGGTCAGCGCCGCCGCGTCGGAGGTGACGTTCGGGCGGCTCTCATAGATGATAGCCACCACGCCGATCGGCACCGCGACCTTGCGGATGATCATCCCCTTACCGTGCACAGTACTCGACAGCTCGCGCCCGACGGGATCGGGCAGAGCCGCGACCTCGCGGATCCCCTGCGCCATCCCCTCGATACGGGCGGCGGTCAGGGTCAGACGGTCCATCATCACCGGGGAAATACTCCCCTCGGCAGCCGCGACGTCCTCACGGTTTGCGGCTAAAATATCGTCGGTGTGCGCCACAAGGCTGTCCGCCATCGCGGTGAGCGCGGCATTCTTCTGCGCAGTGGTGAGGGTGGATAAGCTTCGGCTCGCCGCCTTCGCACAGCGTAAAATCTCCTGTGTCGTTCTCATATCACTTGCCCTCCGCGAGAAAGCGCGTACCGACCTTATCACCCGCGACGATGTCGTACAGCACGTCGGGGTCTTCGCCGTTGGCGATCACCATATCAATGCCCGCGGCGGTTACCATCTTCGCCGCGGTGAGCTTGGTCTGCATCCCGCCGGTGCCGAGCGTACTGCCCGCGCCGCCGACAGCGGCTTCGATCTCGGGGGTGATGCGCTCGACCGTCGGCAAAAGCGTCGCAGTCGGGTCGGTATGAGGGTCAGCGGTATACAGACCGTCGATGTCAGATAGCAGGATAAGCAGGTCTGCCTGCACGTTCGTCGCGACGATCGCGCCGAGGGTGTCGTTATCGCCGATGACGATCTCATCGGTGGCGACGGTGTCGTTCTCGTTAATGATCGGCAGCACGCCGAGCTCCAACAGACGATACATCGTGTTATGGAAGTTCGCGCGGCGCCCCTCGTTCTGCAGATCCGCGCCCGTGAGCAGCACCTGCGCGACGGTGTGATTATGTTCGGCGAACAGCTTATCGTAGGTGTACATCAGCTCGCACTGACCGACGGCGGCCGCCGCCTGCTTGGTCGGGATATCGGTCGGACGGCTGCCAAGCGACAGCTTGCCCACGCCCATTCCGATGGCGCCCGACGACACCAGCACCAGCTCGTGTCCCGCATTCTTAAGATCGCTCATTACGGCGCACAGCTTCTCGACGCGACGGATGTTTAAAAGTCCCGTCGCGTGCGCCAGCGTGGACGTACCCACCTTTACAACGATACGCATACTGTTATCTCCTTCCAATAAGGACATCTTTCAAAAAAGAATACCACAGCCCGTGGAATTTTGCAACTAAACTTTCTTCTTGCTCTGTAAATTCAGCACCGCGACGGCGGCGAGCACCAACAAAATGCCGCTGATGCCGTAACCGTCGGGCACCTCGCCGAACGCGATCAGCCCGAACACCGCTGCGCATACCAGCTCGATCGACGAAATAACCGAAGCATAGGAGTTTTCCACCCGCTGCAGACCCATATTGTAGAACGTATACGGAAACACGGTCGTTACCAACGAATACAGCGCCATAAGCCACAGCACCGACGCGCCGTTTTGACCGATCGATGCGGCAATCTCGCTATGATCTGCAATCGCTGCTCCGCCAAGCGCGGTGAACAGGAAGGTGTAGAAGGTAATGGTGACGGAGTGATAGCCGCGAATCAGCGCAAAGCGGGTGAAGATACTGTACAGCGCATAGAAGAAGCCGCTCGCCACACCGAGCAACAGACCGTTCACCGTCAGCAGCTGTCCGCCTGTCAACACGCCACTCACCAGCAGCGCGCCCGCGAAAGCCAACACCACGGCGATGGCCGTGCGTCCCGTAAACTTTTCCTTAAACAACCACGCGCTGATGAGCGCAACGAACGCAGGCGAGGTGTACAGCAGCGTCGCGGCAATGCCCATACTCGACACCTCGATGGTGCGGAAATAGCAAAAATTGAAAAACAACAGGCTCAAAATTCCGTTGCCGACAAAGATCCACCAATCCCGAAGCCGAATACGAAACAGCGACCGATCAGTCACCGAAATGACCGCCAGCATACACAGCGCCGTCATCGCGGCGCGCAAAAACACGATGGATAAGGTGCTCAACCCCATCGCGTTGAGCCGATGAATGAATATGCCCGTCGTTCCCCACAGACAGGCGGCGAGCAACACAAAAGCGATCGCTACGCCTTTGGTTAACCGAAACTTTTTCATGCCTTTCGCCTCTTTACAACGATGGGGCGACCCACACGGATCACCCCATCGACTGAAACTTTTTAATACGCGATATGCTCCTCAATATACGCCTTAAGATCCTTAATCGCCACGCGCTCCTGCTGCATCGTGTCGCGGTCGCGCACGGTCACGCAGCCGTCCTGCTCACTATCAAAATCATAGGTGATGCAATAGGGCGTGCCGATCTCGTCCTCACGGCGATAGCGCTTGCCGATCGAACCCGCCTCGTCAAAGTCCACCATAAAGTACTTGGACAATTCCTGCTGGATCGCCATCGCGGGCTCACTGAGCTTCTTGGACAGCGGGAGCACCGCGGCCTTAAAGGGCGCGAGCGCAGGATGCAGACGCAGCACCACGCGGGTGTCATTCTTCTCGGCGTCAACGACCTCCTCGTCATACGCCTCGACGAGGAACGCGAGCGTCACGCGGTCGGCACCCAGCGAGGGCTCGACAACGTAAGGAATGTAATGCTCGTTCTTCTCCTGATCGAAGTAGGTCATATCCTTGCCCGAGGTGGTCTGGTGGGCGTTGAGGTCGAAGTTGGTGCGGGACGCCACGCCCCACAGCTCGCCCCAGCCGAACGGGAACACGAACTCAAAGTCGGTGGTCGCGTTGGAATAGTGGCTCAGCTCCTCAGGATCGTGGTCGCGCAGACGCAGGTTTTCACTCTTCATACCGAGACCGAGCAGCCACTGATGGCAGAACTCCTTCCAATACTTGAACCACTCAAGCTCGGTGCCGGGCTGGCAGAAGAACTCCAACTCCATCTGCTCGAACTCGCGGGTGCGGAAGGTGAAGTTGCCGGGGGTGATCTCGTTACGGAAGGATTTACCCACCTGACAGACGCCGAAAGGCAGCTTGCGGCGGGTAGAGCGCTGGACGTTTTGGAAGTTGACGAAGATGCCCTGCGCAGTCTCGGGGCGCAGATAGACGGTGTTCTTCGCGTCCTCGGTCACGCCCTGGAAGGTCTTGAACATCAGGTTAAACTGACGGATGTCGGTCCAGTTGTGCTTACCACAGGTCGGGCAGGGGATGTTATGCTCCTCGACGAATTCCTTCATCTCCGCTTGGGAGAGAGCGTCCACAGGCTTGGGCAGGGTCACACCGTTCTCGGCGCACCAGTCCTCGATAACCTTATCGGCACGGAAACGCTCCTTGCACTCCTTGCAGTCCATCAGCGGGTCGGAAAAGCCGCCCACGTGGCCGCTCGCCACCCAGGTTTGGGGGTTCATCAGGATCGCGGCATCGAGACCCACGTTATAGGGGTTCTCCTGCACGAACTTCTTCCACCACGCCTTTTTGACGTTGTTCTTCAGCTCCACACCGAGCGGGCCGTAGTCCCAGGTGTTTGCCAGTCCGCCGTAGATCTCGGAGCCCGCGAAGATAAAGCCGCGGCCCTTGCATAGCGTGACGATCTTTTCCATGGTTTTTTCGGTATTTTTCATTGTTAGACCCTCCCATTTCCCCATCAGGAAATATATGTGCACTATTTTAATATGAAATAAAAGAATTGTCAATCAAAAAGGGGTAGGAAATTCGGCTTTTTTCTCGCTAATCCGCGTGACCAGGCGTGAATTGTGGAAAATTTTTGCTGTTTTGTTAAAAAAACGAGCGGTAAATGAATTTTTTTTTACGATTTTTTAGAATTTCTTCAAAAAAGTGGTTGACAAGCGAATTTTTTTCGGTTAGACTATATTTCGTATGGTTGATAAGTACGCGATGATATTGACGGGGTGATGGCTTGGATAAGAGAAACGAGCTGTTGCCCATCGAGCTTGCCGCGTCGGGAGACGAAGAGGCATACGCTACCGTCGCCCATCGGATGGCTCCCATCATCCGCTCGACTATACAAAGCTTCGAGTCGTTTGGTCTAGACGCCGACGATCTCGAACAGGAGGCGTCCCTTGGTCTGCTGGCCGCAGTGCGCTCCTACCGCGCCGATGGCGGCGCGACCTTTACCACCTACGCGACGACCTGCATCCGCAACCGACTCACCTCGGTCACCAGGCAGCAAGGTGCGCGCATACGATCCGAGCAATCCATCGAGGATAACGGCGAACTGCCAGACGAGGACAGCGACCCGGCCTTGCGGATGCTGGAGCAGGAAGCCCTCACCCAACTGCGCGAACAGTTGCAGCAACGCCTCACCGAACTCGAATACGCGGTGCTGCTGGCGCGGCTCAGCGATATGTCCTACGAGGACATTGCCGCTCGGCTCGGCGTGAGTAAAAAGGCGGTAGACAACGCCGTCCAACGACTGCGACGCAAGATGACAGCTGAGCAGTAGGGTGATGCGAACAATTCAGGCAACATCGGCATGAGGCCGTTTGCAATATATGCCCGTGGAACTTAAGCCCAGCGTTATGACAAGGCGTGCGGCGGAAGTCCGCCGCAGGGCAAATATTATTCTATTTCAAAGCGAGGTAAAATCCCATGTACGAAGACAAGACTTTAGTGTGCAAAGAGTGCGGTAACGAATTCATCTTCACCGCCGGCGAGCAGGAGTTCTATGCCGAGAAGGGTTTCGTTAACGAGCCCCAGCGCTGCAAGGCCTGCCGCGACGCCCGCAAGAACGCCGGCCGTCCCGAGCGCGAGATGCACGACGCTGTTTGCGCCAACTGCGGCAAGGAATGCAAGGTTCCTTTCAAGCCCCGCGAGGATCGTCCCGTGTACTGCAGCGAGTGCTTTGCTGCTATGAAGGGCGAGAACTAATCATTGTCAACAAACAGCCGCTCACTATTCGGTGGGCGGCTTTTGTTGTACCCGACTATCAACCATCTTGACGAAATTACAAAAAAAGCGTATACTGGTCTGGAAATTTTTCCTTGGAGGCGTGCTATGCTCATCAACATCCTGCTGTGGATCCTCTCCGCCGTCGTCGTGGCGGTGCTATACGCACTCACTTCCGCACTGTCACTGTGGTGGCTGCCGCTCTTACTTGTCGGCAGCTATGCGGCAGGGGCTGTGTTGGAGCTCACGCTCCTGCTGCTCTGGTCCTGCTTTATGCGCAAGGCGATGCCATCACAGGCACGCCGCCTTTTCTATCGCGTGATCTCCCATACTGCCGAGTGGGTGGTGCTGCTGTGCGGCACCCGCGCCCGCATCACGGGGGGTGATCGGCTACCGAAGGACATCCCCTTCCTGCTGGTGAGTAACCATCTGTCTAACCTCGACCCGCTCGTCAAGATGGCGGCACTGCGTGACTTTGAGCTCCCCTTCGTATCTAAGCCGGAGAATTTTAAGATCCCGCTGGCTGGCCCCATTATGCGTAATGCCTCTTTCCTGCCCATCGACCGTGAAAACCCCCGCAACGCCGTCGCCACCATCAAAGCGGCGGCGGCTCACATCACCGAACGCGGGCTGTGCGTCGGCATCTACCCTGAAGGCACGCGCAACAAGACGGGTGAGGGGCTGCTACCCTTCCATAACGGCAGCTTTAAGATCGCCACGACCGCCAAATGCCCCCTCGCCGTGCTAACTCTGCAGTATGAGAAGGCCACGTTCCCCTACCGCTGTATCGCCCGCATACGGGTCGTCGAGGTGCTGGACGCGGACTACGTCGCCGCCAACCGCACCGATGCCATCAGCGAGCGCGCCCGCGCGATCGTCGAAGAAGATTTGAACAAATAAATTTTTAAGCACAAAAAAGGCTTGCCGTGCGGCAAGCCTTTTTTCGTTATAAGCCTCGGTTTTTCAGATCATTAACCAGCGTCACATAAAACTCCCGCACGTCAAAGCCTTCGATATTCTGACGGTTAAGGTCGATGACGTCGCCGTGGGAAATGCCGCGCGGCTTAGCCGTGGTGAGCAAGGTGTGCTTCTCACCCCAAGCAAATGACTTTTCGCTGACGAGCCCGTCATTTGCTCCATCAAACCATCGAACAAGATGATGCGAGAAGTTGAGCGGAAATTGGCCATCGCTCGCCCTCGACAGAAGCGAGCCAATACTTTGGCAGAACACACCCGCAGGCGCGGGTGTCTCCCGATCAAAACGCTCGCAGACCTCTGCGGTCAGATCGCCCACGGCCGCCAAAAAATCGGGGTTCTCCTCGCCGAACTTTTTCAGCGTAGAATTGTATACATTCGCAAGCTTATTTTTCATCGCGACGGAAACTTTATCCAGCAGATAGTCTGCGAATAGGCACCCCCTATGCGGCGTGTTCACCGTTGTCAGCGAAGCAACGTAGGGTGCGACACCCAGTCTATCCAGTGCATAACGGCAGTCGAGACCGCCTTTGGAATGAGCGATGATGTTGACTTTTTCGCAACCGTTCTGCGCGACGATCTCCTTGATGCGAGTGGTCAGTTGCGCCGCACTGTCCGCCACCGAAGCGGCTGAGGCGTGGTTGCCGTAATAAATCGTCGCACCGTTGCGCTCCAGTGCCGCGGGGATACGCCCCCAATAATTAAAATATGCCGTGTCACGAAAAAAGACCCCATGCACCAGCAGAATCGGATACCTTGTTTCGCACACTCTCTGTGCCTGCCGCGCGTGATCCAGTTGCTCTTTCTCCGTCTCAAAGCACACCTCCGCGAACACGATGCGCAGGATGGCAGCGAGAGCGACCACATTAGCGATCGGTATCATTCCGCATACGATACCGATGACCCGTTGCTTAACGCCCAGTTGTACGGAGGTCAGATACACACAGAGGATGCCGATCCAAAACGCCAGCGCCTGCACGCCAATGCACACAAGCGCACTCCAAATGAACGGCCACACACGATCAAGAAGCAGAAGCGCAGCCAACACAACGTGATATGCGATCGAAAAACAGACAGATAGTCCGAACGCCGCAAGCAGCACCGCGCCGTGACCGCAGGCCTTCCATCGCAGAGATGCTTTACGCAACGCAAGCATCCCCGCAAACAGGCAAATGCCGACCAACAGTGGAACAAACACATACATCCATCGCGGCTCATCAAGCAACAGCATATAGCTGTTCGCAATGACACTCACAACAAGCGCGTACACCACACTCGCAAAACACAGAGATTTTTTCATATTTTCCCACCTCTGCTTTTATCATATCACAAGCAAACGAGAAAGTAAACATTCCTGCACATAACAGCAATTCCCACGGTTTAACGGCGAAAAATCGAATACGCTAGGTGTGAGCAAACAAGAATCCCCGACGGCACAAGCCGTCGGGGATGTTGTTCGCCTTTATCGCGCCGAGAGATTACAACTCAGCGAAATACTTGATGGTACGGACCATCTGGCTGGTGTAGGAGTTCTCGTTGTCGTACCAAGACACGACCTGCACCTGATAGGTGTCGTCGTCGATCTTCGCGACCATGGTCTGAGTGGCATCGAAGAGAGAACCGTAGCGGATGCCGATCACGTCGGAGGACACGATCATATCCTCGTTGTAGCCGAAGGAATCGGAAGCCGCGGCCTTCATCGCAGCGTTGATGCCCTCAACGGTGACATCCTTGCCCTTAACAACGGCAACCAGAATGGTGGTGGAGCCGGTGCAGGTGGGAACGCGCTGAGCGGAGCCGATGAGCTTGCCGTTGAGCTCGGGGATAACCAGACCGATCGCCTTCGCGGCACCGGTGGAGTTGGGAACGATGTTCTGCGCCCCGGCGCGAGCGCGGCGCAGGTCGCCCTTGCGGTGAGGACCGTCGAGGATCATCTGATCACCGGTGTAAGCGTGCACGGTGGTCATGATACCGCTCTGGATCTCAGCGTAGTCGTTCAGGGCCTTGGCCATGGGAGCCAAGCAGTTGGTGGTGCAGGAAGCCGCGGAGATGATCACATCGTCAGCGGTCAGGGTGTTCTCGTTAACGGAGTAAACGATGGTCTTGGTCTCCTTGTCAGCAGGAGCGGAGATAACAACCTTCTTCGCACCGGCGTTGATGTGAGCCATAGACTTCTCCTTGGAGCAATAGAAACCGGTGCACTCGAGGACAACGTCCACGCCGATCTCGCCCCAGGGCAGGTTCGCCGCGTCCTTCTCGGCATAAATCTTCAGGACCTTGCCGTCCACGGTGATGGTGCCCGCCTCGTCGTCAGCCACGACGGTGTGACCGTCATAGCGACCCTGAGCGGTATCGTACTTGAGAAGGTGAGCCAGCATGCTGGGCTTGGTCAGGTCGTTGATCGCGACCAGCTCATAACCCTCAGCGCCGAACATCTGACGGAACGCCAGACGGCCAATACGGCCGAAACCATTGATTGCAACTTTAACTGCCATAACAAATTACCTCCATTTATTTTGGTCTTTTCCTATTTTAACCTAATTTT
>JAEIGA010013243.1_pt1 | contig 12549 bp, 10 predicted proteins | sample 9270691 | NCBI WGS metagenome assembly JAEIGA01 (sample SAMN17057246, study PRJNA624740) | gut metagenome | biome: biome; isolation source: fecal sample | host: Bos grunniens | place: China: Xizang | collected 2019 | reverse complement strand
AATATTATAATTTTAGGAGAATTTATATACATGGGAGTTACAATAAAAGAAGTTGCAAAATTAGCAGGAGTTTCCACTTCTACTGTATCACGTACCTGCTCTGATCATCCATCGATCAGTGCGCAAACAAAAGAAAAAGTACGCAATGCGATGAAGCAGCTGGGATATGAACCGAATAATTCAAATTTAACAATCCAAAATAGCAGAAGCATTGGAATCATCCTCCCTGTTTCCGAATTCGATACCTATGAGAATTCCTTTTTTCTGGAAACCATGAGAGGCATTACACTCTTCTGCAATCAAAAGCACTATTCGACCACATTAATTACTGGTTCCAGCAATGAAGAGATCATCGATACGATACAGTATCTTTCCAAAGATCATCATTTAGATGGTGTTGTATTACTTTATTCAAAAAAAGACGATCCTGTTATTGATTATTTAGAAAAAGAAAGCATTCCTTTTGTTCTTGTAGGAAAGACAGATCGATCCATCCATGACACCATCTATGTAGATAACGATAATATCCTTGCTGGGAAAGATGCAACAAAATATCTTTTGGATCTGGGGCATACACGAATCGGATATCTGGGAAGTCTCTCTGTCCGTATCTATTCTGCAGATCGAAAGTCTGGATATATTCTGGCACTTACCGAAGCTGGCATTCCTTACGATCCTGCCATGTGTATCGAGCTTCCTTCCATTCCAAAAGAAGGTGCTGACGAATTAACAGAATTTTTATCCTCTGAAAACAGACCTACTGCCCTTGTAGTTAGTGACGATATCATTGCAATGGTCATAGAAAAAACAGCTTATGAATTAGGTCTTCGCATTCCAGAAGATTTATCCATCGTATCCTTTAATAACTCACTTTTTGCCAAACTCAGTACGCCTCAGCTTACATCCATCGATGTAAATAACAGGCAGCTGGGCATTGAAGCAGCATCTCAGATGATCAATCATATTGAGAATCCGGCACTTCTCGCCACAAAAATCATCGTTCCTTATTATCTTGTGGAACGCCAAAGTTGCTGCCCGCCAAAACAATAATGCAATATAGAAGAGAAGGGTGAGTCGCATTACTGCGACTCACCCTTCTCTTCTATATTTTCCAGGAGTCATCTGAAATTTCTTTTTAAAGCAGCGGTTAAAATAGGATAGATTATCAAAGCCTACACCCATGGCAACTTCCAGCACACTCTCTTCCGTCTCTCTAAGAAGTCTTGCACTCATCGTCAGTCTGTAAACGTTAAGATATTCAATAAAAGTGGAACCAATGGTTTCTCGAAACATTCTCATAAAATAAGAGGGAGCACAATTTGCCTCTCTTGCGATTTCATCAATCGTTATTTTTTCTGCATAATGGATTTCTACATATTTTAAAATTACTTTCATTCGATCCATTTTCTTTGATCGAACAACATTAGAAGAATCATTCCTGCAACGATTCATCAAAATATAAAATAATAAAAAAAGCTGAGATTTAATATAAAACTCTGCCGCCTCTGGTTTATCACTGCCAATCTGATCACAGGCATCTAAAATTACTGCGATATCTCCATAATATTCTGATTCTTTCCCAAAATGTACCGGAACTGTAATCTTTCCCATTCTAAGGGGCATCAGATACGATGTCGAACAAACATCCATTTGTTTGGACTGTAACAGATCCAATGAAAAAATAATATTTTCATACTCCATTATCTGTAATCTTTCCGTGCGTATGGAATGTAATTGTCCGGGAAGAATGATTACGATACTCCCTTCAGACACTTCATAATCCATGAGATCCACCGAAATAATACCCCTTCCTTTTTTGATATATATTATCTCCATTTCATCATGCCAATGCAAAGGTACCATGTGAAAATCTTTGGGTATCGTACACAAATAAGTATCATACGGAAAACTATCCTTCCCATGTTTTTTACTCTCCTGGTAATTCTCATATTCAGGAATCAGCATACCTCTTCTCCTTTTCCTTTTCAAGATAATACTATAATGTCATATATCTCTCATTTTTTCTACTTTTTTATAAAAAAAGATAGTATTGTACAATTTTTAGATAGTATACAGCAAGAAGGAAAGCAAATTTCGTATTATAAATGGATTGACTCGTTAAAACAATATCTAACTTTTTAACCAGGAGGATTCATTATGAATACGAAAAATGTAATTGAAGAAAAACTTATGAAGTCTATTAATGAAAGTAGCAATGAGGAGATTTATCTTGCCCTCCTTCAGATGATAAAAGAAAAATCTGCATCAAAAGTGAAGAATGAAGGTAAGAAAAAACTTTATTATATTTCTGCAGAATTCCTGATTGGTAAATTACTTTCTAACAACCTGATCAACCTTGGTCTTTATGATACGGTAAAAACACTGCTGGAAGAGAAAGGCCGCTCCCTTGCAGAGATTGAAGAATTAGAGATGGAACCTTCTTTAGGAAATGGAGGGCTTGGCCGCCTTGCTGCATGCTTTCTTGATTCCATTGCAACCTTAGGTCTGAATGGTGATGGTGTTGGTCTCAATTATCATTTTGGACTTTTTAAACAGGTCTTTGAAAATGATCTCCAAAAAGAAACACCAAATCCATGGATTACTGAAAACAGTTGGCTCACCAAAACAGACATCACTTATCCCGTTTCTTTTGGTGGTTTCACCGTCCAATCTCGTCTTTATGATATCGATGTTATTGGGTATGATAATCATACGACCAAATTACACTTATTTGATATAGAAAGCGTCGATGAAAGCATTGTCAGCGAAACCATCGACTTTAACAAAGAAGACATCCGTAAAAATCTTACCCTCTTCCTCTACCCGGATGATTCGGATGAAAAAGGTCGTCTCCTTCGTGTATATCAACAGTATTTTATGGTTTCCAATGCTGCACGATTAATAATTGATGAAGCACTTGAGAAAGGATCTAGCCTTCATGATCTTGCTGATTATGCAAGGGTACAGATCAATGATACCCACCCTTCCATGATTATTCCAGAATTAATCCGACAGCTTGCAGAACGTGGTATGCTTATGACCGAAGCTATCGACATCGTTACAAAAATGTGTGCATATACCAATCATACCATTCTTTCAGAAGCTTTGGAAAAATGGCCAATCCATTTCCTGGAGAAGGCAGTTCCTCAGCTTATGCCAATCATCAGAGAATTAGACAACCGAATTCGTCAAAAAGTAACCGATGAAAGCACATATATCATCAAGGATAACCTTATTCATATGGCTCATATGGACATCCATTATGGATATAGTGTAAACGGTGTAGCCTATCTCCATACTAAAATATTGAAAGAAACAGAGTTACACAATTTCTATCAGTTATATCCAGAGAAATTTAACAACAAAACGAATGGTATCACCTTCCGCCGTTGGCTCATGTCCTGTAATCCAGAATTATCTGCCCTTATTACAGAACTCATCGGCGATGGTTGGAAAAAGGATGCCTCTGAACTGGAAAAACTCCTTGAATATAAAAATTCTCCTACTGTACTTGCCAGACTTCTTTCCATAAAAACAGAAAAGAAAAAGCAACTTGCCAATTATCTGAAAGAAACACAAAATATCACAATCAATCCAGATTCCATCTTCGATATCCAGGTAAAACGACTGCACGAATATAAACGCCAGCAGTTGAATATCCTTTACGTTATTGATAAATATTTTGAAATCAAAGAGGGCAAACTTCCTGCAAAACCAATCACGGTACTTTTTGGAGCAAAAGCAGCACCAGCATACACGATTGCCAAAGATATCATTCATTTGATTCTTTGTATGCAGAAAGTAATTGCATCAGATCCTGATGTTTCTCCATATCTTAATGTTGTTATGGTGGAAAATTATAATGTAACCCTGGCAGAAAAAATGATCCCTGCCTGCAATATTTCAGAACAGATATCCCTTGCCTCTAAGGAGGCTTCCGGTACTGGCAATATGAAATTCATGTTAAATGGTGCGATCACTCTGGGAACCATTGATGGTGCCAATGTAGAAATCTGCGATCTGGTCGGCGAAGATAATATTTATTCTTTCGGAGAAAGTTCCGATGAAGTCATCTCTCGCTATGCCCGTGGCGATTACAACGCATCCTGGTATTATGAAAATAATGATCGAATCAAACGTGCTGTTGATTTTATCGTAAGTAAGGAAGTTCTCGCTGTCGGCGATGAATGGTTCCTGCGCCGTCTTCATGGTGAATTAATCCATAAAGACTGGTTTATGACTTTCCCTGATTTTGAGGATTATCGCCAGACAAGAAATAAGGCTTATGATGATTATTGTGACCTTAATGCTTGGACTCAAAAAATGCTGGTTAATATCGCAAAAGCTGGTTTCTTCTCATCTGACCGAACAATTCGTCAGTATAACGAAGAAATTTGGAAATTACATTAATATAAACAATAATAAAGCCAGCAAAAAAGAGGAGAAATGACATTTAGAAATCATTTCTCCTCGAAAAAGCAAGAAGTTCATGTTTTTAGTATTGAATACTATCAGCTCATACAATACTCTTCGATCACACATTCATGTTTTTTATCGTTACTGTCCTTATTATAATTAATGCCTACCAGCAGAACCTTATCACCATATCCTGAAAGTGTTCCTGCATAACGTTTTTCTTTAATCTGTTTTGATAAGAACTTGACAAATCAAATATACCTTTAACAAAAGCATCCTTATCGATTTTTTCTTTATCATAGTCTTTCATCAATTTATCAACTTGTCTCTTTACTTTTTTCCTATCATCCTTTGGTTTCCCGAACAATCCCATTTATAAAAACCTCCTGAAGAATTATGATAGAAATTTATCCTATCAGTTTTCAAAGATACTCATAACAAGATCATAACATTTGTTATGCGTTTTTTGTTTGCGGCATTTACGATTGCTTCCACGTCAGAAATCTTTGTGATGTCGCCTTGAATCATCCGGATTTCTGTCTCTTCAGATAAACTTTCGGAAAACTCCGGCCGTTGTCTGGCAGGACGGTGCATGTATATATATTTCATTTCCCAATCTTCATCTCTGTAATGGCTATACTCTGACATCTGGCAGCCATGGCAGAGATCATCCGCGACTTCCAGTATGACATCTGACAATTCCAGATCTTTTTTCCATTTTTCTTCGATTGCTGAATACCCACACAGTGCACCAAGGATATTGCCTGTCACTGCTCCAGTCGAATCACTGTCTCCCTTGTGATTGACCGCTGCAATGATCCCTGAAGAAAAGTCGTCCTGATATTTCAATGCACAATACAAAGAAATACCGAGAGTCTCTTCACCGACCCATCCTTCCCCACTCATATTTTATTTCTAGTGAAATTCATAATTATATTTCCTTAGATATCATATTTTTTATAAAGGATTGATCCCAGAAACTCTTCCAATCGAGTCTCTGGGATCCTGATATCCCGCCCTATCTTCAACTTCGGAAAATCCGGCTGATTCACCAGCTGATATGCTTTAGTGCGGCTTATATTCAATTTTTTCTGAAGGTCTTTTACCGTTAAATATCTTTCTCCCAATACTATCCCCCCTCCTGGCATAGAATCATTTTCATTCAATATCCGCAATGGCTTCCATAGCAGATATCAGATTATCCTCTTCAAAATGCACATAGGTTTTCCGCAGGACTTCTTCACTGTTCCCCAGTATTTTGGCAATGGTATGAAGTTCTACTCCATTGTTGTATAACAGGCTCGCACATGTGTGCCTCATAATATGCGTATTCGATGATTGTACTGAAATATCGGCATTTTGTATTATTGCTTTCAATTCACTTTGTATGTTTTTTGGAGATGTGTTCCTCCTGTTTCTTGTCGTAATAACATAATCATCCGGCTCTGTATACTCGCTTTGCTCAAAATATGCAACCAGATATTTCATAGCCGTTTTATTAATGGGAACCTTCCGGTTTTTTCCCGTTTTCGTTGATTCCTGTACAACAAATCTCACCTTTCTGATATTCTTTTTTTTCATTTTCTCAGGGTTCTGATCATCATAATCGGGGTTGTATTCCTGTACCAGTGTTTTGTTAACAATGAGTACATTGTCTGAAAAAATCACATCTTTCCACTTCAGCGCCAGAAGCTCTCCTATCCGGAGACCCAGATAAAGATTTGCCACTAGCATTTGACCATAACGATATCGGGGTTTCCCGGATGACTTCCATTTTTTGATTGCTTCATTCTTGAATTTCTGAATATCCTCATTATTGAGAAATTCCGGTTTCCTTTCTTCCTTAATTACATTTTTTCTGGCTATACATGCTACAGCATTCATTGGGTTATAAATATGATCACGTATCGATAAATATCGATAAAACTCATTAAGGCAATCATAGATCTTTTTAATGGTAGAATAACTGTAATCTCCATTATTGAAACCATTTAGCATTGTCTGTATATCCGAAGATGTGATCATTGATATTCTTCTGTGTCCGATGGATGAAGGTATGATATGGTTAAGGATAATGCTCTCCAACCTCTGGTATGATTGCTTTTTCAGAGTATTCAGTTTGACCTCTGTAAGCCAGTACAGTATCTCTTCATTCAAAGTCTGCCTAGTTTTTCGGTTCTTGTTCTGCTTAACAAGCCTGTTTTCTTCCCTCTCCATTCTTTTGAGGCACTCCATTACAGTGGTCCCGTGAATTGTTTTTCGAAATGACTCTCCGTCAGGAAGTCGGATGACCTTCTTATAAATGATTTTGCCAGTCTTGCTGTAAAACATGCTCCCTTCTCCATATTCCAGTTTGGGCAATTTTTTCTGAACTTTTTTTGCCAATGATCTCACCTTCTTTTTCAATATAAATGTAATATCACGATTACATATCATCGTTGTATATGCAAAAAATACAGCTTCTTGTATACTTCCATTTCTTTTTCATTACGCAATGTAAACAGCTTCTTTATCAACTTTTCGTCAATACAGTTCTGCATACATTCCAGGATAATATCTATCTCTTTATCGGATAGCTTATCCGCATACCTCTTTATGCAGTCTGAAACTGACCCTGATAGATCCAAGTTATCTTTGGCTTCATCTTTTGTTTCATTCTTGGGGGCATTGTTTTCCCGGGAGACATCCTCTGGCTCTTCCATGGCTGAGACATCCCTCTTTTTAGAAGTCCTGACAATCTCTTTTAACTCCTCAAGAGTAACCGGCTTTTCTTCATCCCAATTCAGATACATGAATTCCTCGTTATCCAGATCAAAGAAATGGATACTCTTGTCAGTCTTTGCAGCATTCCTGTAGAACTCTTCTTCTTCCTTATCGACCAGAAGAATCTTTTTCTCACAATCCACCGTTTTATACACATCTTGTTCTTTATTGTGGATAACCCGGACAGGATGTACATATCCGTTGGGTCCTGCTGAAGCTTCTGCCTCTTTCCAGACTTTTGTTGCAAATGGGCGATTCTTCTGGTCATAGATTGGCTTCATCCCTTCGATCAGCAGGATACAGTCTCTGTTCGGCATCTCCCGGACCTGTTCCGGTGTCATCAGTTTCATCCCGGCTTTAGAATTCTGCAGGCTGGAAGATCCGGTCTTTCCCTGGGAAATACTTTCTGACCTGGTATCGATGGTCATCTCGCCAAGCATATCCGACATCCATTTGTGGGTTGTGTAGGCTGTTGGCCCTGATCCGAGATAGACAACCGTTGAGCAGTTGGATGAGAAGATTTCCCATTTGTCCTGGGGGAAGAGGGTCTTCAACTGGGAAACATCCTGAAGGATTGGCACCATGGATATATTCCTGGACCGGATCTCTCCAAGGAGCATCTCCGCATCCGCCGGCTTTGGACCTGCATAAAACTCGTCCATAAACAATCTGACATGAATAGGCAACTTCCCACCCGGACATTCGTTGTCAGCGAGATCTCGAAGGATTCTGAATGTCTGGGTATACAACCTGTTGATAAACAGGTTGTATGATGTATCTCCAGATCGCATGACCAGGAAAAGTGCAGTTTTCTTTTTGGTATTTCCTACACCCAGTCCCAGGGATGGAAGGTCAATATCATCATCTTCAAAGATTCTTTTAATCTCCGGCAATTCGCAAAGACGAAGCTGTGCATTGATCATAATTATAATTGACCTTACTGTCTCCGTGGCTCCTTCCTTCAGCTTCCGGTAGTCACGGACTGGTGGATAATCACTACCATGTTTTTCGGCCAGCTCATTCATGAATTTTTGCAGTTCTGTGATTTCCTCCAGCTCCTCTGTTTCTTCATTCCTTACCTTGACCTTTTTTGATTCCATATTCACAAGTTTCAATATATTGTTTATGGAAGCTTTCCGTCCCTCTCTCCGGGATTCCAGCCATTCATATTCAAACATCGCCTGCAGGTAAAGCCCGCAGCCGTCGGTCCAGAAAGGATCGCCTTTCTGGGCATCCGGTGGTGTAACGGAATTCTGGATATTTGTGATCAGGCCGATGAGATCCGAATAATTCCGAATATAAAGAAAAGGATTATACCTGTCGGACTCAAGTGGGTTCTTTAGGTTCAAAGATTTGACTACGATACCCTTCTGCTTCAGATAATTGCCATACTTTTTGAGCAAGTCCCCTTTTATATCTAGTATCACATTGGTACAGTTTCCGAGCAGAATATTAGGGATCACGACCCCGGTAGTCTTGCCGGAACCGGATCCCCCCATGATGAGCATATTCATATTGGACAAGGCATCAAATCCTATTTTTATATTTTTACTGACAATGGTATTTCTCATAGGATCCGGATCCTCCAGCTTCTTTAAAATCAACCTCACATCGCCCCAGTCCGCGGTTCCGTGTTCTGCATCAAAGTGATAGTTCCGGTAATAGGTCAGGAAATAAGAAACGCCTATCAGCCACAGGATACAGGCAACCCCCATGGTAACAGGCGTCTTTTCATTCCACCAAAGGTGGAACGGATGCAGGAATATGAACTTAAGTCTTTCTCCGTAATTTAAAAGGTTGATATCCGGAAATGTAAAAAGGCCAGAAATAAAATAAGCTCCGACCAGCATAAAAAGCAATATGATATATAATAATCCCCATGGGATTTTTTTCTTTACACTCAATCAGGCTCCCTCCTTTATATTTCTTAGTTATTTGCGATCACTACGACAAGACCATTTACTATTTCAATAAATGGTCTTGTTAATCTATCCATGTTTGTTAATTAAGAGCAATATTTCTTTTGTTTCAATATCTATACTGAGCCGACCAGGATTTTGATTTCCTATTCTTCATAGTTTTCACAGCTTGCACAAAATCTAATTCACTAACAATATTATCCTCTGATAGTAAAACTTTCTCGCCAGAAAAAATCCTTTTTATGTCGATAGTTCTACGAATTGAATTATAGGCCGCCTCCGAAGCAATAAAAGCAATTTCGGCACCAGATAACCCAACTAAATACTTTTCTACAAACTTCTCTTTATCGAACGATTCTTCTATTGGCATATTTTTAGTATGTATTTTAAATATTGCTTTGCATCCTTCGACTGATGGTTTTTCTATCTCTATAACATAATCGAATCTCCCCGGTCTTTTTACTGCTTCATCAATCATATCTATCCTATTAGTAGAAGCAATACAACAAACATGTTTATCATCCATTCCATCCAATAATGTGAGAAGTTGGTTAACAACCGTTGAGGACGACAGGTGATCATCTGAATCCCTAACGGTAGACAAAGAATCAAACTCGTCAAAATATATAATTGAAGGAGAAATACTCTTTGCCTCCTCAAATATTTTTCTTAGGTTTTCTTCTGATTGTCCTAAATACTTATTTAAAATCTCCGGGCCATTTACAGTAATAAAATGTGCCTTTATCTCATTAGCTATAGCTTTTGCAATAAGAGTTTTTCCACATCCGGGAGGGCCATATAGTAATATTCCTTTATGTGGTGTTAAATGATAGTATTCAAAAATTTCAGGTGAAATCATAGGTAATTCAATAACTTCTCTAACTTGTTGAACAATACTATCTACACCACCTATATCATTAAATGTAATTGATGGAACATTCTTTTTTGGTTCTTCTGTTATGATTTCTGGTGGGAGTAGCTCTCCTAAAGGAAAAGTCACATGATCTGGGAACTGTGTGTTGTTTTTTGGCTCGACCCCTATAACCTCTGTCTGATTCAACCCAGCGGGAGCTTTTCTATATTTATATTGCCATTTACAGTTTTTATCATTTTCATCAACTTCAATTCTATCTGGTAATTTTTCAACTTCTTTATTGATCTTTTCTAAATCAAAAAATCTACAAAAGAAAAGATGCTTTCTTTCAGCTTCATCTTCTAGAATTCTCTTTATTCTATCTTTGTCTATCATCCAAGTATTGTCTTTGAAAAACCCGAACTCATACCAGTAATATTTATTTCGATATGAGTATTCATCATTGTTATAAGCAATTTCTTCAAGATAATTGCATCCCCATCCGTCAAGTGCAAGGCAGTGATCACCAACAATCTCATTTGCTTTAGCATTTTCGCAATCCAACAATTTTAAAAGCTTTATAATATCAATACTATCTACCTTGTCATCTCCAATATAATATTCACTTTTAGTCCAATTTTTAACAATTGATAGCACTTCATCTATTGTATCCCTTTTTTCCCTGATTTCGTCATCTTCAATAACAACCGTATTTTTGCTTTTATCATTAGAATATAATGAGAAACTCTCACATTTCAAACAACATGGGTCATAATATTTTGATGAAGATTTGAAGAATCTAATTGTTATTCTCATATGTTTAAATCCCCTAATAAAATGCTTCTATAGTCTATGCTGAATAATTATCTAATATATACCATTATTATTCTTGACCATTATTTTTCTTGTTACATTGATATTTATGATTAAATCTGTTTTCCCGATGGTATTTTAAGTATTGTTTGTTTCTTTCAGTTATAGGGATTGACATACCTTTCATAATATTGGAAAGCACTTGATCATGGTCATCCAACTGATCCGAAATAATAATACTCCCTTTATCATCAAAGGTTATCAACCCTTGATCAAAAAGTTTGTCATGGTTTGGGCAGAGAAGAAGTCCATTATCCGGATCTAATTTCTCATTCGGTTTACTAACTGCCCATGGTTTTATATGACTTGCGATCAACAGCTCCGGGATTTTGATTCCGCATAAACAACACTTTCCGTAACGTTTGAGTAAAAGTTTTCTGAAAACACCTTGATTTACACGTGCCTTTACAACCGTATCTCTAGCCTGTCCTTCCAGTTTGAGGGAACTGATTTCTTCCTCTATCTCCTTTGCCTGTTTTTCACATTCTTTCTTTTGCTGATCCAAGGTACCAGTCTTATAATAGGCCGTGTTTACCGTATGGACAGGATCTGAGCTGTGTTTGTAGTTCATCGTAGCATACTGACAAGGTGAACACTCCTTATCCCATCCCCATTCATCTGCATAAACTGAATTAAAAACAATATTGTTCACATCACATTTCCTGATAAACAGTGATATCTCCCCTGCGTTTAATATTCTGTTGGCTTTACCATGGTAAGGTAAGCCGAGAATATTCAGTGCCCTTTCAAGCGTTTTATCAGCATACATTCCCGGGAAAAACTGAGGATAGAGCATCTGATAGTATTTGATTGCCCAGGGATATTTATAAAAGAATACCTTCTCAAGTTTATTCTGCAGTACTTGATAATCATGGATTGATTCCATGATTCCGATATTTTCAATTTCGTCAATACATACTATCAGCTGGTCACGTACTTTCTCCGCTTGTTCAATAGCCTTGTCGACACTTAATGATTCTGCATTTGTTCCTTCTTTGTATTTCCAGCTGCCCCCGGCCCGATATAATACTCCTAAATATTTATACTTCCCTGCAGCGCCAAACCATCTATAGTTATTATCAAACATCAACAATTGCATCATTGAAAAAGAATCATCACCGAATACATTCAGCAATAATTCTTTCCCGTCCATTTGTAATAGTTGTTCCGGCGAGAATTGATTAATAAATGCCTGTCTCCTATTTTCAATAGTTTCATTTAGTTTATTCATTTCCGGTGTTTGAGATTTCTCATAAAACCACTCCGGACTCCCAGTAGGATACATCTGACCCCTCCATTATCTGTCATGTTTGTCTTCTATCAAATAGAGTTTTTTTCTTTATATCACATACCAACTACATAAATAATACTCCATATAAAACATGCTATCAACATTCCAAATAACGTTTCTTAATCTCCTTCAACAAATCAAGGCAGAATGCTCCTGGCAAACTGCCTTGATTACTTTGATGAATGATTATCAAAGTTTATCTCGCCTTTATCGGCGGTGCCGGCTGTTTCAGATGGACCGTAACGATCTCTGCCAAACTCTTCGCCGGGTCTACGATCCTTTCCGGAGTAAGCTCTGCTTCTCCCATCTCCTGGAACAGATCTTTAGCAAAGTCAGCCATGCTCATTCCGAAGTACTCTGTTGCCGGTGATCCATCGGATGCATTCAGTGCCAGGGGCAGGTGTCTTTTATTAAGAAATGCAATATATGTCTTT
>JAEIGA010013242.1_pt1 | contig 12549 bp, 10 predicted proteins | sample 9270691 | NCBI WGS metagenome assembly JAEIGA01 (sample SAMN17057246, study PRJNA624740) | gut metagenome | biome: biome; isolation source: fecal sample | host: Bos grunniens | place: China: Xizang | collected 2019 | reverse complement strand
GGCAGTAGGTTCTGGCTTCTGTATTGGCAGAAGAGGTGATTTCACGCCGTTGAACATACCCGTGTTGATGAAGTAGGGTGCGATGGTGGTCACATGTACGTTGGATTTCATCTCCTGTAGTTCGATTCGCACGGAGTCGCTCCACCCGATGGCCGCCCATTTGCTAGCCGCATAGACGGACATCTTGGGGTTGGAAAGCATGCCTCCCGCCGAAGCGATATTGCAGATATGACCGCTGTTGCGACGAAGCATGTCGGGGAGAATCTTCTTGGTGATGATCATCGGAGCAATGGTGTTGACCTCAAAAGTGAGGCGGATATCTTGCTCGGTTTGTTGGTCAAATGTCTTGTTTCCGCGGACGATTCCTGCGCAGTTGATGAGGATATCTACTCCTCCACATTCCTGTTTGATTTGCTGGTAGGTTTGCGCAACGAGTTGGCTGTTTGTGATGTCCACCTTATAGATATACACGCGCCCGCGTGATGCGAATTCCGTCGCTGTAGCCTCTAGTGCCTCTTGATTTACATCCCAAATAATCAACGCTTTAGCCCCTTTCTCCAACGCTATTCGACCCATAATCTTGCCTATGCCAGATGCTCCACCTGTGATTAGCACGTTGTTTGATTTGATTTTCATACGCTTTAAAATAAGTGAGTTTTTATTAAATGTTACAATAAATATGCCAAATGTGCTGCAAAATTAGTATAGTATTTTCGAACATATGTTCAAAAGCATAAAAAATCGTTCATTTTTGGCATAATTATTGTCGTAAATTAAAATATATGGTATTTTGAATGATTGTTCGAAAATATTGTATTACCTTTGCAAGCGATTTGTGTCTAACCAAATTGTGTGATCACTAATTATGAAGAACTAAATTTAAGAATTATGGAAGAAGATCGCAGAGACAAGATACTGCTCAAGGCTATTGAGTTGTATATGATTGATGGGTATGCTAATGTGTCTATAACAGATTTGCAGGCGGCGTTGAACATGGGACGAGGCACATTGTACTACTATTTTAAAGATAAAGATGAGCTGTTTCAAGAAGCTGTCAATACATTTTTGATTCAACCCAAGGGTAGAGCGTTGGATAGAGTGAAAGAAAATGCTACTATTCCAGATGTGATAGATGCTATGCTCTATTATCTGAATCAACTCAAGGAAGTACACGAGCAAGTTGATAATAAAAATATCAACACGTCCAATGTGGTAAATGTGATGTTTACCGCGTATAGTAAGTTTCCTGAACTTTATAAGAAAGCACGTCGTTTGTACGAACGTGAGCTGAACTTGTGGACACAAGCCATCAAGAATAGCATGCGTGCAGGCGTTGTGCGTGGCGATGTGCATATTGATACCATAGCGCATATGTTTGTACATATCAAGGACGGATGGGATCCAGGACGTTCGAGTGGACCGATGAATTACGATCTGTTGATAGAGCAATATAATTATCTCTATGACTTAATCAAGAGGACTTAGTCTTGGTTTAGGAGGCGAATTTTCTTAATATCCTGCTCATTTTTGATAAAAAAAACACTATTTTAACGAAAAATCACATTTTTATAAGTTTTTTGAACGATTGTTCGGAAAAATAGTTGTATCTTTGTAGCGTTATTGTGTAAAATATAAAAAATTATGGAATTAAAACATTATTTGGAGTATCTCCAAAACACCATTGTCAATAAGTGGGACTCACTGGCAATGAAAGATTTAGACGGTGACACATCTTATACATATGCCGAATTGGCCAATGAGATTGCTCGTTTGCATGTCACTTTTCGTGAATTGGGAATTCAAGAAGGCGATAAGATAGCCCTTTGCGGCCGTAACTGTGCTAACTGGGGTTTGACCTTCTTAGCGATCGAAACATACAATGCAGTAGCAGTTAGTATTTTGCCTGACTTTACCGCAGAGGGTGTTCATTCATTGGTTAATCACTCTGAAGCAAAATTGCTCTATGCAGGTCCTAATGTGCTTAAGAAAATTGATGCCAAAGAGATGCCAGGCTTGACCGCATTGGTGTTTATGGATGACTTCACATTGAAATACGCTGCTAATGAAGATGTTGAGAAAATCTATGCTGGTATTAACGATGTGTTTGCAAAAGAATATCCAGAGGGAGTTAAGCCAGAGAATTTGAATTATCCAACTGATAATCATGATGATTTGGCATTGCTTAACTATACGTCAGGTTCAACTGGCAACCCTAAGGGTGTGATGATTACCCATAAGAATATGAGCGGTAATGTGGATTTTGCGATCAAACGCTTACCACACCATCCAGGCGATAAGGTATTGTCTATGTTGCCTATCGCACACATGTTTGGATTGATGTTTGAGTTCTTGTATCAAGTGTGTGATGGCGCAGAGGTTTATTTCTTGACCAAAGCACCAACCCCAACGACATTGATGAAAGCCTTTGCTCAAGTGCATCCATTCATGATCTTGACTGTTCCATTGGTAATTGAGAAGATCATCAAGGGCAAAGTGTTGCCAATCATCAACAAGCCATTGATGAAAGTGCTTTGGAAAACTCCAGGTATTAAGAGTTTGCTACATAAGAAAGTTTCTAATACCTTGTTACAAGCATTTGGCGGCAAGTTGCGTCACTTGATTATCGGTGGTGCAGCTCTAAATGAGGAGGTTGAGAAATGTATGCATGATATGCACTTCATGTACTGCGTTGGTTATGGAATGACTGAGTGTGCTCCACTCATTAGTTATGAAGATTGGGACGTGTACGCATATCGCTCATGTGGTAAAATTATCCCTGGTATGCAAATTCGTATTGACTCAGAAGATCCACAGCATAAAGAGGGTGAGGTTCAAGTGTATGGCGTGAATGTGATGCAAGGTTACTATAAAAATGAGCAAGCAACCAAGGAAGCATTTACAGCCGATGGTTGGTTGCGTACAGGTGACTTAGGTATCTTGGATAAGGATGGCAATTTGTTCCTACGTGGAAGAAGCAAGAATATGTTGTTGGGACCAAGCGGACAAAATATTTATCCAGAAGAGATTGAAGATAAACTCAATAGTTTACCATTGGTTCTAGAGTCAGTTGTGGTTCAACGTGATCAAAAATTGGTAGCTCTCGTTTATCCTGATACCACTCCTGCAGGCCAAAAGATTTTGGCAGGTCGCAACATTTTTGATTTCATGGAGGAGAACCGCAAGGAGGTCAATAAGGTGTTACCTAATTATAGCCAAATCGTAGCTATTGAAGTGGTTGAGAAAGAGTTTGAGAAAACTCCAAAACGCAGTATCAAACGATTCCTTTACTCTTAATTTTGAATTAAGAATTAAGAATTAGTATGAAAATGCGCATACCTTTTGTGTATGTGCATTTTTTTTTGTACTTTTGCACCATGAAATCCCTCAATACTCAAATACTTCGCTTGGCTATACCAAGCATCTTGGCTAATATCACGATTCCTCTCGTGGGTATGGTGGATACGGCTATCGTAGGACATATTGCCAATGCTACCTATATTGGTGGCATAGCAATTGGTACTATGCTCTTTGATCTGTTGTATTGGAATTTTGGCTTTTTGCGTGTTGGTACTAGTGGTATGACGGCACAAGCATATGGTAGAGGCGATAGGATAGAGTGTGCCCGTCTTCTTAGTCAAAGTATTAGTATTGCTTTGCTGGGCGCTTTGGTGTTGTGGCTCATTCAGTGGCTCTTTGTGACGGCAGTTCTTGCGATTGTACCTTGCTCGTCCGAGGTGGCAGTTTTTGCACGCGAATATTTCTTTATCCGTATATGGGCGGCACCTGCTACTTTGTCGTTGATGGCATTTAAGGGATGGTTTATAGGCATGCAGGATACAGTAAGTCCTATGATTACGGATATTGTGGTCAATGTAGTGAATATGGTTGTAAGCTATGGTTTGGCTATTTATACGCCATTAGGAGCATTGGGAGTGGCGTATGGTACGGTTATTTCACAGTTAACAGGTTTGATCATGGCTCTTATTATATGCTTTATTAAGTATAAAAAGGTGCTTCAAGATATAATAAGTTTATTGTGTGATAAGACAGGCAAGCTGTTAGGGGGTCAGGAGATGAGACGATTTATGTCGCTCAATGGTAATCTTTTTATTCGTTCATTGTGCTTTATGGTTGTGTATGTGGGTTTCACTTCCTTGGCATCTCGTTATGGCGATGTTGAACTGGCCGTTAGTACCATCATGATGAAGCTTTTTATGCTGTTCTCCTATTTCGTAGATGGTTTTGCTTATTCAGGTGAAGCCCTAGTTGGTAAAGAGTATGGAGCATCTCGTCATTCAGTTGATCGTTTAACAAGAGTGGTTCGTATCTTGTTTGCTTGGTCATTGGGCGTTGGCTTGTTGTTCACATTGTTGTTTTCTCTCTGGTCAAAAGAATGTTATTTGGTCATGACAGATGATATAGATGTCTTATCTCGTTTGTCTGATTATACGGGTTGGTTGATAGCTATGCCTCTTGTTTCTACTCTAGCGTTTATGTGGGATGGTGTGTATGCTGGAGCCACAGCAGGTAAACAAATTCGTAATGCGATGATCTACGCTGCAGTAGGATTTGTGGGGTGTTATCTTGCTACGTATTGGTGGCTAGGTATTCAGGGATTATATATTGCTTATTTTGCTCATCTAGCAGCTCGAGTTGTCTATCTAACATCCGTATGGCGGAGGACATTGAGTAGAGTTGAACAAAATAAGGACGCATGATTTGCGTCCTTATTTTTTGCATTCCTCTAGAATAATTAGTATGAGAGGAATATAGTAGGGTAGATTATGACAATTTTTCTAGTGCAATGCGTACACGGCGAAGCGTCTCCTCTTTACCTAGTACATCTGTGATATTCCAAATATGTGGTCCACGTGCAGCACCTACGAGACAAATGCGGAAGGCATTCATCACAATACCCACACCATACTCTTTTTCGGCAATCCAAGGCATGATGAGGTTATCTAAGCCTTCAGCAGACCAATCCTCATGTGCTTCTAGCATGGTGAGCATCTCGTTCATGTGTTTTGGTGAATCCTCTTTCCAACGCTTTTTGAGTGACTTCTCATCGTACTCTTCAGGTGCAACGAAGAAGAAGTTTACTTGCTCCCATAATTCTGAAACAAAGTTTACTCGGTCTTTTGTCAAACCTATTACTTTAGCAACTGTTTCCTTATCACCTGATAGCCCTTTAGCCTCGAGATATGGCATGAACTGCTCAGCGAGCTCTTCATTGCTGCGGAGTTGGAGGTATTGGTGGTTAAACCACTTTCCCTTTTCATAGTCAAACTTAGCTCCTGATTTGCTTACTCGTTCAAGAGAGAACTGATCAATGAGTTCTTGCATGGTGTACATCTCTTGGTCTCCGGTAGCGTGCCAACCGAGCAATGCGAGGAAGTTGATCACAGCCTCTGGATAGTATCCTTCTTCGCGATAACCAGATGAAACAGAACCATCTTTCTGGTTGTGGAACTCGAGTGGAAATACTGGAAATCCTAGACGATCACCATCGCGTTTTGAGAGTTTACCGTTACCATCAGGTTTGAGTAGTAATGGCAGGTGTGCAAACTGAGGCATGGTTTCTTCCCATCCAAAAGCTTTGTATAGCAAAACATGGAGTGGGGCTGAAGGTAACCATTCTTCGCCACGAATCACATGGCTGATCTCCATAAGGTGGTCATCCACAATGTTCGCCAAGTGGTAGGTAGGTAGATCATCAGCTGACTTATAGAGCACTTTGTCGTCCAAAATGTTCGAGTTGATTTTTACCTCACCACGAATAAGGTCTTGTACATATACATCAATATCTGGTTGCACTTTAAAACGAACCACATATTTCTCTCCTGCAGCAATGCGAGCATCCACTTCCTCTTGACTGATTGTCAATGAGTTGACCATCTGCTCGCGTGTGCGGGCATCGTATTGGAAATTAGCGATTTCAGCGCGTTTGGCCTCTAATTGTTCGGGGGTGTCAAATGCGATATAGGCATTACCAGAAGCAAGGAGTTGATCTACGTATTTGTGGTAAATTTCGCGGCGCTCGCTTTGGCGATAAGGACCATGGTCGCCTTTCCCGTTTGGAGCGTCTTGGCAAATACCTTCGTCAATCTCGATGCCGAGCCAGGCGAGGGATTCTGTGATATATTCTTCTGCTCCTGGCACAAAGCGAGTTGAATCTGTGTCTTCAATACGGAGTAACATGTCACCGCCGTGTTGACGAGCAAATAGGTAATTAAACAAGGCAGTGCGCACACCGCCGATATGCAATGCTCCAGTTGGACTAGGAGCAAAACGAACACGTACTTTTCTTTCCATATATTCTATTTAATAATCTTATCGTATGTTGTTTGGCGCGTAGGATCAATGAGTAAAAGGAGATCGTATACTTTCTTTTTCTCCTCTGTTGTTCCTTGTGTAAAAATATTGACTAGTTCATCACTCTTGGCGTCCAAGAAGGTATTGATAATATAGGTTCCAGGACGTGCATGATAGGCTTCTTTGAGCACATCAATCTCTTTTGCGATGCGGGCACGACCATTGGTGACATTATTAACCATCTCATCCAACCCGTGGCGGTGGTACTCATAGTAGAATAGTCGGTATTTCTTGAATGCTTCATCCATAATATTACTAATGAGTGCATAGCGATTGCGATTGCTCTCAAAAGCTTTCCACCCTGCAGCTTGAGAATTATCTAGCGAAGCCGCTTGTGCCGCATTGACGATACTTTCACAGGCCTGGAAGCATGGTGTTCCTCCTAACTTAGAGAAAGAGTCCATGTCATGACCTATAATCAAATAGCAATAGTATGCTAAGAGTGCCGTTAGATTGGTCGTAAAAGTGCTTTGTTGATAGTCTAAACGGTCGTATTCTTGATATGTAAATACAAAATTGTTATCTTTGATGTTGAGTAGCGGAGTAGAGTAGCTAGTTCCCCATACAGGGCGACGACTCTGGCATGTAAATTCACAATTAAATACATTGTCTTGTACACTTTTGATCATGAGCAACATGCTACATTCAATGCGCTCTTTCTCTTGAAATGTCATGTTAGTCCAACGCAAAGAGTTGACATACTCTTCAATGCTTTGTTTGAGCGTATTAAACACCTCTTTATTGGTACCTTGTATTTGATCTGAATTGATGGTGACAGTGCACTTGAGCTCCTGTGCCCACATATAACTGCCTAATAAAAAGAGTGATAAGATAATTGCGATTTTTTTCATTTTTGGATATATAAGATATTGCCCGTCTCAGGATTAAAACGTATTGTATGTTTGTGTTTGCTATTGAATAATTCTATAGCTAGCGGTATTGCTACACCATATTGTGGTACGGTAATGGAATGGGTAAATTGAAGGTTTTGATATTGTAGTACCACATCAGCAGTGCCGGGTAAATTATAGTATATTTGCGAAGGTATAGGCGCTTTGGTATCAGTCTCAACGAGAGCATTTTTGAGAGTGGAACGGTGTCCTGTAAGAGATAGATAAATAGGTTCGCCGCTTAAATCATCTTTGTCCACTATGCCCATATGCTTAGAAAGACGGCTGAGTATCTCCTTGTTACTGTCGTTAGCAGGTAAGTACGTTAACTCATGTGTGTGGTGTGACACATACGTTGTTCCTATGAATAACGCCACTAGTGCTTGCTCTTGTTTGTCCAATTCGTCTAAAACCAACTGCATGGCTTTGCCGTCAGCAGGTACATGTTCTACATCGCCTCCCAAAATATTGAGACGCGTCTCACGGATGCGATATATTTGTTTAGCTGCACCTTCTGCCATTTTGGCCATCGAACCAGCCATAAATTGCTCTTCCAATAGAGGCATTAGTGGAGTCTTTTGCTCATCCACTTGTTTTATTTTGTGAGGTGTACTCACTTCCATTTTCTTCTCCGCTTCTCCTCCTATATTATAACCTAATAGTCTGCCATCTTCCGTGAAGGATAATAATTGCATGTCATAGATTTTTTGTGCATTGACTTTATATGCTCGATTAGTATCAGCAGTAGTTAGGGTTGAGATAGTCATATCAGTCATGTGATATGTTGTGCTCTTTTCTGTGATGATATCTCTGGTTCCTAGATAGCGTTGAGCATATTGATAGAAAATACCAGGTTCTTGTACTACACAATCATAAGATAGTGTGATGGCTAGTTCTATCTTTGGCATATAATACACTACTGCCGTTTCATTCTCTTGCACCAGTTGTGCATTTACTTGGTTGACTACCCATAGTAGTATAACCAATAATATATTTGTACGTTTCATATTCGTTATAATGATAAGTTTAGAACTTTATTGGTGAGACCAAATCATCCATGCTTCATTCGCTTGAAGATGCAGCATTTCTAATCCATTTTTAATTCTACATCCATATTTTTCGCCTTCTAATAAAAAGAGTGTTTTGGCGGGATTATATATACAATCGTATAATAAATGTTTGCTGGTTAGCCATTTATATGGTATGGCTGGCTTCTCTTTTTCATATGGTACCATGCCAAGTGGTGTGCAGTTGATAATAATACTATGTTCATTTAATAGCTCTTGGCTGATATTATCGTATGTGATAGCAGACTCACTAGCTTGCCTGCTCACCAATGTATAATCTATATTTAGGCGTCTGAGAGCATATTGTATGGCTTTACTGACACCTCCTGTACCGAGTAATAATGCTTTCTTGTCTTCGGATATTAATAGAGGAACAATACTATCTCTAAATCCAATCCAATCGGTATTGTAACCTTTTCCCTTACTTACTACATTAACAGCTCCGATCTCGTTGGCTATAGAATCTATCTCATCCAAGTAGGGGATAATAGACTCTTTGTATGGGTATGTTACATTGAAACCGCTTAAGCATTGTAATACATGCTCTACCTCGTCTATTTGCGTCAATGCGTATGGTGTATAAGAAGCATTGATATGTTCGCGGATAAACTTATCCGTGAAAAATCTCTCTGAATAGGAGTGTCCTAGAGGGTTTCCTATAATTCCGTATTGTATCAATGCCTTGGTTGTTTTAAATTCTCTAATCCTCTAATGGTGTTATCACTAGCTTACCCCTTTTTATGATAGCCTGATGGGTAGTAGAGCGAAAAATCTTGCCCCCTATACCTCTCTGCAGAGCATCGTGTATTTTGTTAATCTCTACAAATCCATATTCTCTAATTTCCTCATGCAATTTAGCTCTTCTTGCTGCTGGTGTGTCCAATCCCGTAATCCAATCTACATACCCCTGCATATGCTCCGCCGTGGCTGCAAGATGCTCTATTTCCGCTTTTTTATAAGTCGCAAGTTGCTTTCGCACAGCATTACGTGCGATGGTAGTATCATGATTGGTGCTATCATTTACCCATGGAAGATGTCTAATATCTCTGAGATAATGCTCAATATAGTCACGAGTGGTGCATAATAATGGGCGAATCACAGGTATCTCACCACCTTCTGGATTAGGGCTTATAGCACGCATACCACATAATCCTCTAATACCTGTTCCTCGTTTGAGATTCAACAGGAGGGTTTCTGCTTGGTCGTTTTGATGGTGTGCTACAGCTATAGCGCTACATCCTTCTTCTTTGGCTACTTGAGCGAACCATTGGTAGCGTAGTTTACGGGCTGCCATCTCTATGCTGATACCATGCTCTTGTGCATAGGCTCGTGTGTCAAAATTTTGCACCAATACCTTTGCTTTCTTGTTGGCGTGATTGTTGTATGCAACTACAAAATCTTCGTCGCGATTGCTTTCGGCATCTCGCAAATGAAAATTACAGTGCGCGATAATGCATTCATATCCTATGCGTTGTAACACATCCCATAATGCCATGCTATCAGCTCCTCCACTAACACATACTAGGACACGATCGCTGGGCTGCAGCAATTCGTTGTCTCGGATATATTGTTTCACTCTGCGTAGCATTGTATCAACAGTAAAGCTTTTGATGCGATGCTACTATGCATACACATTCTAGCTCGCAAAGTTACAACTTTTTTGTTGATTGTGCAAATGTTTTAGGTTTTTTGTTGAGGTTTTGAGAGAATATAGCAGGAGTTTGGTCCAAAATTTGTATATTTAATAAAAAAGTTGTACCTTTGCGTCATATTTTGCGCGAGTGTGTGTCTATGTGTGAGGGGCACGAATTCGTCCATAAATGAGAAACAATAATGAAAGAATTAGAGATTAAAACTAAAATCACCGTTTGTTTGCAAGAGGAATTGTCTGCCTCATTGTGTGAGTTGGTGGAAGTGGCTAAGAAGAAAACACAAGATGCTTATTGCCCGTATTCTAATTACCACGTAGGTGCTGCTGCATTATTGGCAGATGGACAGGTAATAACAGGGTCCAATCAAGAGAATGCGGCTTATCCGAGTGGTCTATGTGCCGAGCGTACTACATTGTTCTCTGCGAATTCAAATAATCCGCAAACCCCTGTAGTTGCTTTGGCTATTGCATGCTATACAAATGGTCATTTTACAGAAACTCCTGCTAGTCCATGTGGTGCTTGTCGACAAGTGATGTTAGAGACAGAGTGTCGATTTGGAGTTCCGATGAAAGTGCTTTTATATGGCGACAAAGAGTGCTATGTTTTTGAAAGTGCCAAAGACTTGTTACCGGTATGTTTTACTAACGAAAATCTCTCTTAAAATTTCTACCTCCCTCCATGCTTGTTTTTAAAAAGATAGATGCTTATTTACTCAAGAATTTTCTTGGGTTATTGGCAGTTACCTTTTTGATATGCGTCTTTATCTTACTCATGCAATTTGTATGGTTGCATGTAAAGGATTTGGTCGGAAAAGGTGTGGAAATCAAAGTGTTGGCAGAGTTTTTTGTATATGCAATTACCTCTGTTGTTCCTTTAGCCTTACCTTTAGCAATCTTATTGGCTTCCTTGATGAGTTTTGGTAATTTAGGAGAGAAATTTGAATTAACCGCTATGAAAGCTGCTGGAGTCAGTTTGTTTCGCATAATGAGGCCATTGGCTATAGCGATCGCCTTTATCTGTGTGGGAGCGTTCTTTTTTTCAAACTCAGTCTTACCTAAATCTCAAGTTAAGTTATGGGCTTTGATTTTTTCGCTCAAGCAGAAATCTCCAGAATTAGATATACCTACAGGCGAATTTTATGATGGTATAGATGGGTATAATATTTTGGTTAGGCATAAGAACCTCTCTACGGGAATGTTGTATGATTTGACGATATACGACTATTCGGAAGGGTTCAAAAATGCTAAAGTGATGTTAGCTGATTCTGGTAAAATATATTTTACTAATGACAATAAGTATTTGCTTTTAAGACTATACCATGGTGAGTCTTTTGAGAATCTTAATTCTAAGCAATCCTCCGGTTTCTCTAAAAATATTCCATATAGACGAGAGTCCTTTGCGTACAAGCAGTTGCTGATAGATTTTGATATGGACTTTAATCGCTATAACGAGGATGTTCTTCAAGACCAGCATGTAGCAAAGAATGTTTCAAAATTAGTTGAGTCAATAGATTCGGTGCGAGTCCTAGAACATGAACGTAGTAATGAGCAAAGCACCGTTATGGTAACTCGTTCTTATTTTGGACGCGAGCGTTTGGAGAGCCGGAATGTAGATATGTGGGAGGGAATTAGTGATAAATATGATGTGGATTCACTCTATGCTAATTTTTCTGATGATGAACGTTATCGTGCGATTTCGGCGGCTTTAGATAAAGCAAAAGAGAAGAAAGATAAAGTGGACTATAATGCGTTGATGTTAGATGATTACCAGCGTTATATACGCAAACATGAGATAGAATTACATCGAAAGTTTACGTTAGCATTTGCTTGCTTGATATTCTTCTTTATAGGTGCTCCACTAGGGGCTATTACTCGCAAAGGTGGCTTGGGGGCACCCGTAGTAATATCTGTGGTGATGTTTATAGTGTACTATATAATAGACAATACTGGATATAAGATGGCGCGTGAAGCATTGTGGCCTTGTTGGGCGGGTATGTGGTTAAGTTCTATGATTCTTTTGCCAATAGGAATCTTTTTGACTTATAAAGCAGCAACAGAGTCTTCGCTACTCAATGCAGACGCTTGGATGAATGCGTTTAGGAAAACACAAAGTGTTTTTAAACATATAGGACATCAAGTTAAAAACAAGTTTAAACAATAATGACGTCGCTCAAGCGACTCCTAACTCTAATAATATGAATACAATAGAACAAGCAATCGAAGATATTCGTGACGGTAAATTTGTGATTGTAGTAGATGATGAAGATCGTGAAAACGAGGGTGATTTTATCATTGCTGCGGAGAAAATAACTCCTGAAAAGGTCAATTTTATGCTCCAACATGGTCGTGGTGTATTATGTGTGCCTCTACCAGAGAGTCGTTGTGCAGATCTAGGATTGACCCACCAAGTATCGAATAATACCTCCATGCTCGGAACTCCTTTTACTGTGACGGTAGATAAACTAGAAGGTTGCTCTACAGGTGTAAGTGCTGAGGATCGTGCAGCAACGATACGTGCATTGGCGGATCCAACTTCTAAACCAGAAACTTTTGGTCGACCTGGTCATAT
>JAEIGA010013241.1_pt1 | contig 12550 bp, 18 predicted proteins | sample 9270691 | NCBI WGS metagenome assembly JAEIGA01 (sample SAMN17057246, study PRJNA624740) | gut metagenome | biome: biome; isolation source: fecal sample | host: Bos grunniens | place: China: Xizang | collected 2019 | reverse complement strand
AATAAACGGAATAAAGTAGAATTTGATATAATATAATTGAATTTGTTTAATTAGTTGTGAATATATAGAAAAACACCGGAGAAGTCATACTTGACAACTCCGGTGATCTGTGATAGCTCATGCTGTACGATAAATTGGACTGTATTATTTACTATTAAATAATTGATATCAAATTTTAATATGATATAATCAAATAAAAGGAGGTAGTTTATATGGATATAATTTCTTTAGTTGGAAACTATGCGTTTCCGGTCGTTGCTTGCATTGCAATGGCTGCATATCTCTCTAAAATGAATCAGAATTATAGAGAAGATGTTAATGCCCTTAATGAAAATCACAAAAACGAGTATAAAGAAATGATCAATGCGATCAATAATAACACTCAGATCATGAGAGAGCTTGTAGATCTTATAAAGAAGGAGGATAGATAATGCTAACCGGAATAGATATTTCTCGTCACAATCGTAATATGAAAAACGTCAATGATCTTAATAAGCTGGACTTCGTTATCATGAAGGCCACAGAAGGCGCGACTTATAAAGACAGTTCCCTTGGATATTATTTCCAGCATTTGGATCCTGAGATGCTAAAAGGATTTTATCATTATGCAAGGCCTGAGAATGGTAACAGTGCCAAGGCAGAAGCCAGTAATTTTGTAACTTCCATACTTAAGTATGTAGATGATAAGTCTATAGTGGCACTTGATGTTGAAGGATCCGCGCTATTTTATTCTAACCTGGATAAATGGGTTCTTGAGTGGTGCGAGTATGTATATAATGCACTTGGAATTAAACCACTTATCTATTGTAGCATTGCAGAATGCGGAAGATTTAAAAAGGCTGCTAAATTTGACTGTGGACTCTGGGTAGCTAAATGGAGCAAAATAAAACCCTCAAAAACAAGGCTTAAGCCCTGGGAATTTTTCGCGATCTGGCAGGACACTAATAAGTATGTATTTTCCGGAGTGGTTTGCGATCGTGATAAGTTTAATGGATCCCGCGAACAGTTTCTTAAATATTGTAGGAGTTAATCATGCCAAGAAAAAGAGAAGCACTTCCAACAACTCAATATATAGAGTCATTATATGAGTCCGGAAATCTTGCAGCTCTTACAGATATAAATGAAAAGCTTGCAAAAAGAGCCAATACTTCATTATCACAGCTTGAAAAATCCGGAATGGAGACAGCTGCATATAACAGAGCAACTTACTATCTATCGACTGATAATGAATTCTCAACCGGCAGAAGGTTCTCCAGAAGTAAAAAGATGGATATCGATGATCTTTATAAACAAATAAAAGAAGAGAGTAAATTTCTTAGAAGCAAAACTTCTTCTGTCTCCGGTGAAATATCAAGAAGAGATAAGATATTTGAAGCTTTAACAGTCGGTAAAGATGGAAAAGAAGCAGCTGTAAAGATCCCTGAAGGAGCTGATATCAATGAATTTAAAGATAAATTCTTAAAGTTCCTGGATGATGATGCATGGAAAGAGATCAAGAAAAATCTTTATACTAAAAATATCTTAAATGAAGCAGGAGAAGCGATAGCAGCAGGAGCTTCACTGGAGGAGCTTACAGAAGCGCTTGATAATTATATGTATAAAGATGAAGGGGATCTTGACTCTATCTGGGAGAACTGGATAAGTGTTGGAAAACTATAGAAAGGTAGCATTCTATCTATGAGGGAGATTGATGTAGACGTTTTCACCGGGAAGAAAGATGATAAAGGAAAAAAGATTTTTGGAAAACAAAAAGAAAAAATTTATGAGATCAAAGAGCTTCCTTATCTTGGGAAGCTCTTAAAATGCAAAGAATCTAAAAAAGGAAGGATCAAATATTTAGAGATCCCCTGCGCTTTTGATATTGAAGCTACAAATATCTATAAAAGAGATGCTAATGGAGATATTATAACAGATCCAAGGCCGTATGCATTTATGTATCAATGGCAATTTTGCCTGGACGATTGTGTATGTTTTGGAAGAACCTGGGAGGAGTTCATGGAGCTTATGAGAGCGCTTGAAAGAAATATGAATCTCTCAGATAGTGTCAGACTGGTTGTATATATCCACAATTTTAGTTATGAATGGTCTTTTATGAGGAAGTTTATTGATTATTCGGAAGGATTTTTTAAAGATGAAGGAAAACCTTTAAAGGTTGTAACTACCGGAGGAATTGAATTCAGGGACAGCTATGCTCTTTCAAATATGGCTCTTATTAAATTCTGTGAGAATGAGCGAGATGTTATTCATTACAAGCTGATTGATACTTATGATTATGACAAGATAAGAACAGCTTTTACTCCTCTTACAATGGAAGAGGAAGCATATTGTTATAACGATGTAAGAGGATTGTGCGAATGCATAAGATCCAGAATGTCAGATAATACTCTGGCCAGAATGCCTTTAACATCGACCGGATATGTAAGAAGGGATCTAAGGGAATCTGTAAGAGGTAATAAGAAATACAGAGAAAATTTTAAGAATAATGCTCTTGATACTGTCACTTATCCTCTATGCCGGAGTGCTTTCAGAGGAGGAGATACTCATGCTAATTTAGATCATACTAATCAGATAATATATGATGTAACAAGCATGGATATTACGAGCTCTTATCCTTCCAGTATGCTTCTTAATGATAACTATCCGGTAACAGCATTCCATCCTATCAAACTGTCAACGTATTTAAATCTTGATATGTCAGAGAGAGCGCTTCTTATAGAGATAGCATTTTTTGAGCTTAGATATATAGGAGATTGTGGCATTCCTTATATAGCTCATGCTAAATGCACAGCTTATTCTCCTGATCATGTTTTTGATAATGGAAGGATCCTCTATGCAAAAAGCTGCAGCATGGTCATTACTAATGTAGATCTTGAAATTATTAAAAAAGAATATACAGCGGAAGATGTCAGGATAGGCAAGATTTACAGCGCTATGGCCGGTAGCTTGGACGAAAACATTAAAAAGGTAGTCTTATCCTATTATGAACAAAAAACCCTCCTAAAAGGCGATAATTTGAAGATTTATGAATATAATAAGATGAAGAACTCTCTAAATTCTACTTATGGATGCATGGTAATGAGGATAGATCAGACGGAAGTAACATACAATCCGACTGATGACACGTACTTTACGAACGAAAAACCATTAGAAGATATCCTGGGAGAGTTTTACAAGAGCCGGAACAGCTTTTTATCATACCAGCATGGTCTCTGGATCACAGCCAATAGCCGAATGAGACTTAGAAAAATGCTGTGGAAAGTAGGAAAGGATGTCTGCTATTGTGATACCGATTCAATAAAGTATATCGGAGATCACAAAGCAGATTTTGAAAACGAAAACAATAATATCATAAAAGAAGCGATAGCAAAAGGAGCTTATGCTTATGATGCAAAAGGAAATATCAAATATATGGGAGTATGGGATTTTGACGGCTTTTATACCAGATTCTGTACACTTGGTGCGAAGAAATACATATATGAATCTGAAAATGATCATGGGGAGCTGGAGCTGCATACTACTATAGCCGGAGTTAACAAGAAAAAAGGCCAGGAATTTTTTACAAAAAATGGTATGGAGTCCTTCAGGATCGGAACCAAGATAATAAACTCAGGACACTTGACAGCTTTTTATAATGATGATGATATCCACTATATTACTATCGATCATTGTAAAATGCTTACTGCTTCCAATGTGGCTCTAGTGGATAACTCCTATACAATCGGAGTCACTAATGAGTATCTGGATCTTTTAGAAAAAGCACTGGACAATCAATGTGATTTAGATTATATTTAATATGTAATATTTAATATCATTTATTTCATATGGAGGTAGCAAACCATGATAAAATTTAATGAACTGTCTGAAAAGACAAAAGTGCAGCTGGAAGCGTTTCTTGATGGTCATAAGATCAGAAATCAGTCTTATAAGTCTGAATTTGAAGAAGCTTTATACCAGATGGAAATATTCACAGATGAAATGATCGTGAACTGCTTTAAAGAATCTGTGATCCTGGTATATAACTCTGATATCTTTAAGATCAGCAGCGGAGATTTTTATAAACTGGAGGTAATATGATAATTAAAAATGAAAATCTTTTGACTAGTTTAATCGCTCTTGGTATTTTGTGTACAAAGAATGGGACAGATAATTGTGATGTTGAGATAACTACAACAAACAAAGGCAAACTTATTTGTCACATTGAATTTTCGGAAGTGGAAAGTGAGGAATATGATGAAAAGAAAAATTTATAGATATATTTTCAGTGATGGATATTTCTATGATTCCGGAAAGAACAGCAGAGAAGAAATTGCATTAGAAGAATTAAAGCATGGAAAGCTCTTGAATGTATATGAGCTTAGATAAGGAGTAAAAAATGAGTGAAATCATAATCGTACTTATTATTTTAATATTTGTATGTATCATTTTTATCTGTTATATGGATTATAGGATCAAAGCTTTAGAAGCTGAGCTCTATAATATGAAAATGACGCTAGCTTCTTTTGGTGGGAAGCTGAGCTCACATATTAAAGATGAATATAAAAGTTCAAAATATGAATTTCTCAAAAATGTTTATAAATCTGGAAAAACTCACGCTAAAGTTTATGCAGATACTGACAGTGTAATATCAAAAGACGATTCCAGTAAATATCCAAACTGTATGAAGGAATATAAGGAGGAAAAATGATTATAGTAATTATTTTTACTATAATAGCACTATGTTTGTTACTTCCGATACTTGTAGCTTTTATACTGGGAGTATTGGAAGAAGTAATATATAAGGAGGAAGAAAATGATTAGAACTGTACTTATTACAGAAGCAGTAAATGAGGAAGGAACGGAAAAGAAAATTCTTTATGGAAGGTTCGATATCGTAGCTCTTACTAATCAGGGTTTTCATGTTGTAAAAAGTTATAAAAAGCGCTTCTCCATGAGTGATGAAACTTTTGCTCTTAATGGCAAGCCAATAGAAGAATGAGCTTTCTAATTTATCACAAATTTTAAATTATAAGGAGGTAACAAAATGAGTTTTGCAACAAAGCACAGAAAAGGCGGAATCGACTGGGGAATTAATGCAGAAGGTTTCGAATTTAAGACAAGAGAGGAGCTTTATAAAAAGGATCCTGAGAAGATCTACACTCTCAGAGGTCTTTATATCAATAAGAAGGGACGTTTTGGAGATCATCCGGTAGCCATCACAGATGAATTTTTTGTCGATTTTCCGGACTATATGTGTGAAGAGATGGAAGCAGTTCTTAAGGATTCTGAAGATATCGAGGATATCAAGTCCGGAATAGTTCTCTTCAAAATTTCAACCTTTGAAGATAAGAATTTTAAGAAGCTCTGTTATGGTATTGAGTGGATCGATAAAGAGGTATAATATGAAGTTCTTCGAGATTGATGATTATATGAACGATCTTAGAGGAAAGAATATAGTTATCGGCGGAAGAGGAATAGGAAAAACCTATTCCTCTTTGCGTAATGCGTTAAATTCTCTTCCTGCAGGGAGAAAATTCATATATTTAAGAAATACAGATATACAGCTTGATGAATGCTGTAGTGATTTTGGAAATCCCTTTAAAAAATTGAATACCGATTACAATGATAATGTTCGAATGGTCAAGAGTAAACAGCACGCTAATATTATTGATAAAGATGATGATATTATTGGTTACGGCTGCGCGCTCTCAACTTTTGGAAACTTAAGATCTGTAGATCTTAGTGATGTGGATCTTGTAATATTTGAAGAATTTATAGAAGCCAGGACTCTTAGTTTTGATCAGTTTAAAGCATTCCAGCACTTTTATGAAACTGTTAACAGAAATAGAGAATTATTCGGAGAACCGGCGCTTGTTGTTATAATGCTATCCAATTCACAGAGCCTGAATAATCCTATTCTTATCGGTTATAATCTTGTAGAAGTTATAGAGAAAATGATCATTAACGGCCAGCAGAAGTATAAAAAAGGAGATATTTTTATATTACTTCCAGATTCTGAGATAAGCAGACTTAAAGCTGAGACTGCACATTATAAAGATCTTAAAGGAACTAAAATATATAAAGAGATAATAGAGAATCAGTTCTCTAACGATTCTATGTATGCAGTAGTAAAACGTCCGCTGGTAGAATATATTCCGATATGCAGACTTGATGATATGTATATTTATAGACATAAGTCTAATTCTAAATTTTATATATGTAATACAGCTGCTATAAATATTCCTGAATATACTATTAAAGATAATAAAATGGCATTTTATAAAGCAGTCGGAAAATATTTGACTAGTGAATATCCTCTGGGGAATGTTGAATTCTCTTCGTTCCTGGTAAAGTCTCAAATATTGAAAATAATAATTTAATATTCTATACTAAATATGAAGAGCGGAATATCATACCGGCTAGCAAGGCCCGGAAGGGTGCCGGTGGTTTGCTACCTATTCCGCTCTCCCCTCATAAGGAGATAAATATGGATCTTGAAAGTTTTAATAAATTAACTGATGAAGAGAAGAATGCATTCTTTACAAGCACAGCAGACAATGAAAAGATCATTAAAGATCGTGATGCTGAGATAGCTTCTCTCAAAACTGAAAATGAATCATTACAAAATTCTCTCAATAAATCTGAGAAGGAGCTCTCAGATACAAAGCAACTAAATTATACAATGGCCAGGAAGCTTGACACCGGATCTGAAAGGAAGAGCTTCGAAGAGACATTGCATGAAGCATTCGTGAAAGGAGATAAACGATGACAACCGAACAGATTTACACTCTTGTCAATGAAGTAAACGCTGAAGCATTCGGAAGTAATGCGCTCTCAGTCGTTGATACTTCCACACTTATTTCACTTGGTAATACTGTATTATCAAGCAGCACAAATACAGAAGCATTTATTAATACTCTTGCTCAGAGAGTCGGAAGAACTATTTTAAGATTCAGGGACTACAGAAATAAGCTTGCTGATATGGTTCTTAATGACTTTGAGTATGGAGCAATCCTCCAGAAGATCAAGGTAGTAATGCCCCAGGCCGAAGAAGATGAGATGTATGATCTTGTCGATGGCCAGGCTATCGATCATTATAAGGTCGCTAAACCTAATGTAGATCAGAAGCTTTTTGTTACAAGAACTCCTTACCAGTTCCATATTACGATCCAGAGAGAGACTCTTAAGGAAGCGTTTTTATCTGAAGATGCTATGGGATCATTTATCTCTATTGTATTTGGAGAAGTAAGAAACGCGATCGAAGTATCACTCGAAAACCTTGGAAGGATAACTCTTGCAACCGCTATTGCTGAGACATCAGGCGGAGCAAGGATCAGACATCTTGTAACAGAGTATAATGCTATTGCCGGTACTTCTATCGCAACAGCTGAAGAAGCAAAGCTTAATGAAGGCTTCCTTCGTTTTGCAGTCCGCGAGATCAATACTGTAGTAGATGCTATCCAGGATATGTCAACTCTTTATAATGATGGATCTTTTGAGACATTTACTCCCAAGGAAGATCTTCGCGTTAAGATGCTTGCTCCCTTCCAGAGAGCGCTCGAAACTGCTGTAGAATATGCTGCATTCCATGATCAGTTCACAAGTCCTGATATCACATTCTCAACTATTAATTACTGGCAGGCTGCCGGGGCTCCTATGAGCGTTAAGATCACACGTCCTTCAGATTCTACAGACGTAACAGTCGAGAACGTTGTAGCACTTCTTCATGACAGAGATGCTATGGGAATCTATAAGAAAGATGAGATGGTTCTTACTACTCCGGTCAATGCAGCAGGCGCTTACTATAATACTTACTGGCATGAGAAGCAGCTGTGGTTCATTGATCTTTCAGAGAACTTCATCGCCTTTGCTCTTGATTAAGGAGGTAATATGGCTAATCTAACTTACTACTCATTTAATAAGCGTAGTAAGTCGACAAAGCAGCCTACCGGCGGAGGAACTACTATAGATGTCAAATTAAAAGGTGGGACTGATCTTCTCAGTCCCACTTTTATTTTAGACTGGCCGTCCGGAAGCATTCCGACTTTCAACTACGTATTTTTTGAAAACAGATATTATTTTGTTAAAAATATCATCAATGAGACTAACTACAGATATCAGATAGTTTGCGAAGAAGATTATCTTGCAACTCATAAAACAGAGCTTGCAACTACTCCGGTGCAGATCCTATATGCTACTGGCGGAAGAGATGATATCGTCGATAAAAGGATCCCGACCGGAAGCGATATTCATGTATCATCAGTCAGCGTTTCTATACCGGGATTCACGATAATAGATGATACTATGGGCCCTATAGTGCTATCTGTTACCGGTACCGGTTCTTTTGGTACTTATCTGATGAGTCAGGGAAGCCAGCTTCCGGAGCTTCTTAAGAATGCGGATCTATTTTGGAATCTTAACGTACCTGATATCCTGACAGCTGAGAAGCAGAAGTGGCTATCAGGCAGCGCTCCGGATTGTATAAAGGGAGCTATATCACTTCCATTTACTCCAAGATCTTCATCTCTTGGAGCAAATGAACCTCTATATTTAGGTGGTTATCCTTGCACTGATAATGATGGAAATGCTATAGAAGTATTAGAGATTACTAATCCTATATGTAAATATGACTGCGAGATAAATATCCCCTGGAGATATAGCGACTGGAGAAGACATTCTCCTTATTCAAATCTTGTTATATATCTTCCGTTCTTTGGACTACAGCAATTGCCGACAGACGATCTTATCAATGATAATAAGATATTTGTTGATTACAGCGCTAATATCACAAGCGGAGATATATCTTATCAGATCCAGGGAACGACATCATCCAGAGTAGTGGCTACCGGATCAACTAATTGTGCAGTACAGACTCCATATGGAAGCGCCAATATCAATGTTGGAAAAGTTGCATCTTCAATAGCTCCTGCTATCGGAGCTATAGCCGGAGTTGCAGCAGGAGCTGTAACCGGTGGCGCCGGATATCTTGCAATTGGCGCCGGACTTGCTGCAAGTGCTGCCACAATAGGAACTGCTCTTTCAGGAGAAACTAAAGGCGGAGGAGGACTTGGAGGAGGATCCTCTCAGGGACTGGACAAGGCTGTCAGACTCTCATGCATAAGCAGAGAGCTTACAGATTCTCAATCGTCACTTAATCCGCTTATAGGAAAGCCGGTAATGAAAAAAGATATCATCGGTAATTATTCCGGATTCATTCAAACCGGAGATATGATGATAGCAGGAGATATGCTCGATGCTGAGAGAGAAATGATCAACAGCTTATGTGATGGAGGTTTTTACTATGAATAAATCAATTCCATTTTCTGATCTGCTTCGGAATTTTTTCGCTGCACGTCCTAAAGATGTTGACGGAGTAGCCAATGCTTCATCTATATATTATAGAGAAAAGCTCCTTAGGCTTATCTACCAGCGCTATGAATTTAATAATTTCCCTGATTCCTGGGAGAAAGATTATTTCTATGAGCACTTGTTTATTGATGGACTTCTTGGAGTTAAGGATACCAGCGCCGGAGTGCTTGCTCTTAAGTGCTCAGCTGCCGGAATAAATTTCTATGATGATCCGACAGAACTGATTTTTGCAATTCCTATACTTGGGAATTTTAGAGGAACTATCGGAGAAGATTGTGAGATGATAAAGCTCAACAGAGAGCGCACCGGAGTTATGTGGCTTGTTAACAGATATGCTACGCTTCTTGCTATGTGCGACTCTTCCATAGCTGTAAATCTTATGAATACTAAAATATCTTATGTATTTGGAGCTACAAGTAAAACCCAGGCAGATACTTTTAAAGCGTTATATGATAAAGTCAGCTGCGGAGAACCAGCCGTATTTACTAATAATTCCATCACTTCAAATCTAAAAGAGCAGCTCTTTTTAATGCCGGCTAAAAATAATTTTATAGCCGATGATGTGCAGCTCCTTAAGAGGAAGATCTTAAATGAGTTCTTAACAGACATAGGTATAAATAATACTAATCTGGAGAAGAGAGAGCGCCTTACTGATGATGAAGTAAATGCCAATAATGATGAAGTTCTTGCTAATATATATTATTGGTATGATAATATTAATGAGAGCCTTAAACGCGTAAATAAGATGTTTAATCTTAATATCACTTGTACTTTAAGAGATTACGAGAGGAAGGAGCGGATAAATGAATCTTCAAAATCTGGTAGATTATTGTGAGTGGAAAAACATAGATCTTTTTGAAGGATGCACAGTTCCAGCTCCTATTGATATTACAATGGTTAAAAATGAGATCATGAAGCGCTGCGGACTTCTTACACCGGTATATACTGAGCCGGAAGTTTTTAAAGCTCTTTGCAAAATGTGGTTTGATGCTAACCAGTACAATTTTGATCATCTTGTTAAGATCATGGAAGCTGAATATTCTCCTATAGAAAATGTAGCTGAGTTTGACTGGTGGAAGGAAGAAAATAGCGGAAAAGATACTTCTACTAATTCCGGAAAAGATGTAACAGAGAACTCCGGAAAAGATATTGACCAGCTGTCAGGGACAGATAATCTTATCCATGGAGCAGCCACTGAGCACACTGTGAGCGCATTTAATGACTCTACTTATCAGCCTGATGCTAAAGATGCAACTAGCGGAACTGATAGCACTCAGTACGGCAAAAAAGACGAATTTACGCATGGTAAAAAAGAAGAATTTACTCATGGTAAAAAGAACGAATTCGAGCATGGCCATGATATCGAATATAATAGATATCGTCATGGAAATATTGGAGTGACGACTAATAACAAGCTCGAAACTGAAGAGATCGAATGGCTGGAGAGGTTCAATCCGTATGACTGGATAGCAGCTAAATTTGAGAGAGAAAATTTTGTAATGATATATTAAATTCTTATGAAAGGAGGTAGAAAATGAGCTTTTTCGAGTTCCCTCATACCAGGACTTATGATTCTGATCTTGGCTGGCTTATTAAAGAAGTTGAGAAAATATCTGATGAATATCAATCTCTCATTGACTGGAAAAACAGTCATGAAGCTGAGTATTCAGAACTTCTTAGAAGAGTAAATGCTCTTGAGCATGAAATAGATACTTTTGAAGCTCAGATCCAGGAAGAGTTTGATTCTCTTAAGAATGGCCTTGAAGCTTATATCTATGATCAGATTCATGAAGCTCTGGGACAGCTTATAATAGAGCTTGGAGATGTAAGAGAAGAGATCATACAGCTTAGAGCTGATGTAACAAGAGCAATACTTGATCTTGAAGGAAATATAAGAGCTCAGGATATGATGCTTAGAAACTGGGTAAATGCAAGGCTTGACCAGTTCATAGCAGAGATTCCGGATCTTACTACAATAAATGTATGGAATCCGGTAAGAGGAGCTCTTACAAGCGTACAGATCGCTATAGATGATCTGTATAACCTTGGACGCTCCGGAGGTCTTACAGCTTCAGAATATGACGCTATGCAACTTACAGCTTCAGAGTATGACTCCCTGGATCTCACAGCATATGAGTATGACAACTATGCTAAAGATATCCTGGGACAGCGCGGAATATTTAAGAATCCGCTCTATTATATGAATTCTCCATTTACCGGAGAATATGTACCTATTGTAACTGTTATAAATGAACTTGCTCACTTGCATAAGGCCGATGCTTTAACAGCAGGCGAGTATGATGCTCTTGATCTTAGCGCTGCTGACTATGATGCTTATGATCTTACAGCTTTTGACTATGACTGGAGCGGTAAACTTTTATTAGTATAAGGAGGATCTAAAATGGGAGCTACAAATTCAACACTTCATTATAATTTAAGTCAGTTTATCTCTACTGATAAGCCTGCCTGGCTTCAGGATTATAACGGAGATATGCAGAAGATCGATACCGGTATCAATGGAGCTTTAACAGCTGCTGAAAGCGCACAGAATAGCGCTGATTCTGCTTCAAGTGGAGTATCAAGCCTTGGAGATGCAGTAAGCGCACTTTCTACTACTGTATCAGGCCATACAAGCGATATCACAGATCTTTCAGGAGATGTTAATACAATTGAATCTCTGATCGGTAACGGTACTCCAACAGCCGGAGATCATACGCTTATAGGCGCAATCAACGCTAATACAGCGGATATAGCTTCAACAAATGAACGCATAGACGCTAATATATTTAATGGTAGCGGAGTAGAGATAACTAGTTACACTTCAAGCTTTTATGTAGCGCCCAGTGATGGCTACTTACTTGTAACAGCTGGTACAATATCAGGATCAAGCATTTCTGCTGGTGTTTATTCCGCTAATGCCACTAATATAGCAACTGACGGAAAAATCCTGATCTACGGAGCCGGTGGTGCTAGCAATGGAATTTTTGTACGTAAAGGCGCTAAACTTGCTGTTAATGTTGTTGCTGGTAATGCAGGCGCATATTTTATACCACTTGTTTAATCTAGTCCAATTTATCGTACAGCATGAGCTATCACAGATCACCGGAGTTGTCAAGTATGACTTCTCCGGTGTTTTTCTATATATTCACAACTAATTAAACAAATTCAATTATATTATATCAAATTCTACTTTATTCCGTTTATT
>JAEIGA010013240.1_pt1 | contig 12550 bp, 9 predicted proteins | sample 9270691 | NCBI WGS metagenome assembly JAEIGA01 (sample SAMN17057246, study PRJNA624740) | gut metagenome | biome: biome; isolation source: fecal sample | host: Bos grunniens | place: China: Xizang | collected 2019 | reverse complement strand
GATAAGCTTAAAAAACTGTCATTATGTGCTAAATTTGAATAGGAATCAGGCAAAAAATATTGATTTTGAGTTAAAATAGGTGATAATGAAAATTTCCTTTCAACGGAGCAACAATTTCCCGTTGAACCATAAAACAATTCAGCGACCGTCTCCTACCTCAAACTCTCTCTGTTGCTGAATTTTTCCAACCTCCAGGAAATTTGCGTTCCGATTAAAATATTTCCGCCTTTGGAGTTGATTTTTTCATTACCTCGTGCTATCTTAATCATTGAATCACCTGCTGGGTTATTAGTATTCATCTGGATTCGAACACCATAACATACTGTTATTCAACAGGTTTTTCAAGTTTTTATATCGCATAAACCGAGATTGCTGCACGGTTTATAGACTATATTATAAAAAAGCAGGTGTAAAAATGTATCCTTCAAAAATTCCAGGAATTGCAGCAGAGCTAGAACGTAGAATCAGAAGGGGGATTTATGGAGAGAAACTTCCGCCTGTTCATGTTCTTCAGTCACAATTTTGTGTTGCAAAACAAACCGTTACGGAGTCAATCCGTTTGCTTTCTAAACGAGGACTTGTAAAAAGTAGAGCCACTCGTTGTGGTGTAGATATTTTCCGGGAAAATTTACAGAATGGAAAAATCCTGATCGTTACACGCGAAGAAAGTCCTTCTTATTTGGAAAAACTTAACAAAGAGATCAAACTGGATGGTTTGATACCATGTCCAGTTCCTCTGACAAAGCTCACAAACTTTTCGCCGTATCTGCAAAAAGATATTTACGGCGTTATTTTTATTCACAGCACTTTGACTGTGGAATGGGCTGAAATTCTAATGCAAGCCGGAATTCCATTTATATCTTGTAATCAGCTTTTTTCCTCGCCCAAGGTTGATACTTTTGATTATGATTTGGAGCATGATTTAAACTGGATAGTTCAATCTATGGTCTCTCGCGGATACCGCAGGATCGGTCTCTTCTATTCCGGTTCTCTGGAGGGTTTTAATGACTATTTCTGGAAACGGTTCCGCCAAATCAAGCGTCGCTATGGTTTACCTTGTGAGTCTTATGATGATATTGCTGTAAAATGGAATGATTCCCATTATGACCGGTTAAAACATACTTTTACGGAGATGCAGCGACGGAAGAGCTACCCGGAAGCAATGATCTCTTTTTTTGATTTGAGATCTATTTTACCGGATGTGATTGCAGAAAGCAAAATCCAGCTTCCGGAAAAATTTCTTTTTCTGATATTCCGATCATATTCGGTCCCCAATTTGAAACCGGAACATGGAATTTATACGTTCTATATGAAACCAGTGATTTCCAATCTCTGGATCGCAGCCTACAATAGACTGAGAGAAATGATATTTTCGCCTACTCCGTTATCACCGAAAATTCAGTTAATTTGCAGAGATTTATATCTGGATCATGAACTACCGTTAATATAATTTATCCTACCTTGGGAGATTTTTTTAAATTTTTAAAACTTGAAAAAGATGTGGCTTTCTGTTAAATTGCTTTCAGAAATAATATAACTCTGAACAGTATAAAGAGGTACAGAATGAACACAGTTTCCGCTCAGGATTTGGAAAAACAGTTACGAACATTGAGCAAGGAGTTTTTTTCCGGAAAAGATCTTGATCCATGGATCCGGGAATGTCGGGATATCTACTCTCCTGGTCATAAAGATGCCTTTATCGGAAATGGTTTGATCGGGTTGAGAGTTCCACCGGAAGGTGAACCCTCTGTTTATCCAGTATTCCATGCCGTTAAGATGGCTCCCGGCGGAACTCAGATGCATGGTCTCTGGGACGACAAAGGAATGGTTCCCACATTCAATTTTCTTGGTTTAAAAATCCAACACGGCAGAATGGTGTTCCGTCGGGACAGCGGTGCTATCCTGAATTATGTTCAGAAGCTTGATTGGAAAACAGCGACCGTCACAACCGAATGCGACTGGCATCACTGGGGCTGTGTCTTCCACATCGAAACAAAAATCTGGCTCTCCCGTTCCAATCAGAATATCGGCTGTGTTGAAACCACTGTTACAAGCGATAAAGATACCGGATTTTCCGTTATGGATATCGTCGACGGAAGTTTTATCCCCGGCTGCACACAAATGGAATACAAACTTGGAACCTTCTATATGCTTCCGAAAGTTGTTTCTTCCCGGTTCGGTGGTCATCAGGTAGCGGTTGCAACAGCTCTTTCCGTTGATGGTGAAGATGCCTGTGGTCATGTGGAATGTACTCCCGGCGGCTTTGTCCGGCAGAATGTGATCATGCTCAAGAAAGATACCCCCTGCAAGATCGTGAAGTATGCTGCCATGGTTTCCGATGAAACAAGTGAAGATCCAATCAATACCGCTGCAACATTTGTCGGTTATTCCATTGAAAATCACGAAATAATGCGTGCCGAACATGAAAAAGCATGGGCAAAACTCTGGGAACATAACATCGAAACCGATCACCCCGGAGTTCAGATGCTTGTCAATGATGGATTATATCATTTATACTGTAACCTGGATGAACACGGAAAAGGAGGTGTCCCAGGTCCCTGTGGGCTCAGCGGAAATGCATGGGCTAACCATATTTTCTGGGATGCAGAAACCTGGAGTTTCCCGCCGGCAGCATTGCTTAATACGGGAATGGCATCGAACTATATAAAATATCGTATTGATTCGCTTCCGGGAGCCCGCAGGAATGCTGCTGCACTGGGTTTGCCCGGAGCCTTATTCCCGTGGGAGGGAGGAAAGAGCGGAGATGAACTGATCCCCGGTCTGATCTACTCAAAACAGCACCATATCAATGCAGATGTTGTTCTGGCAATCTGGAAATATTATCTTGTAACAGGTGATGAAATCTATTTGAAAGAACAAGCGGCAGAGCTGATCTTCGCATGTGCTGACTTCTGGGCGAAAAGAGCTGTTTACAACGGAGAAAAAGACCGTTATGAGATCCTGAAAGTCTGCTGTCCGGATGAAGGCGCACGGATTCAGAACAATAATGCGTTCACCAACTACGGCGCAAAATTCTCTTTGGAACTGGCTGAAAAAGTTGCAAAGAAACTGAATCTTGAAGTCAAGCCGGAATGGGGAAAAGTTGCGGAAAAACTTTGGATCCCTATTGATGAAGAAAAGCAGTATATCATTGAGTTTGAAGGTTATTGCGGACAGGAAGTCAGGCAGGGAGATGCCATTCTTTTGATTTATCCTATGGAAATGCCCATGACAAAAGATATGGCAAAGAATACTTGTGACTATTACCGTGATAAATACCCGGCACAAAAGATCATGATGAGTTCGTCCATTCACGGAATCATTGATGCTCAACTGGGCGATGCAGAATCAAGCTGGGAAATGTTTCTGGATCTTCTCCCCCACTTCAGAGGGGACTATATGCTGGTTTCCGAAGCTCCTTATAACGAAACATTTTCTCTTCTGACCGGTATTTGCGGTATGCTTCAGCTGGTCATGATGGGATGGGGCGGACTGCGGATCCATGAAGACGGACTAAAAGCAGTTCCCAATCTGCCTAAAGCAGTTAATTACTTGAAGATCAAAGGGCTTCATTATATGGGAGAAATCTACGATCTTTCTATTGACAATGCTGGTTTTGAACTTAAAAAAAGATAAATAACGGAAGGAGTTTTTCAATGAAGAGTTTCAGAAGAAATGATTTGCGGCACTTTACCCTTATCGAATTACTTGTTGTGATTTCGATAATTGCGATCCTGGCAGCTATGCTGCTGCCTGCGTTGAACAATGCGAGAGCTTCAGCACAGATGGCCAATTGCAAAAACAACCTCAAGCAGATCGCAACGACGGTTATTCAGTACACCGATGATTTTCGTGGAAGTCTGCCGACATCCACCAGCGATGGCAGCCATTCATGCTGGGCAGTTACCTATCTGAAATATGTTGGAATTTCTGACCCCAGACCTCAATACAACATCAGTTATACGGGGGCGGCTCAATGGAGATCTGAGTTCCGTTGTGATTTTGTTTCCAAGAGTGATGTCACATTCCGGCGAGCAATGGGATGTAACCTTTCCAACTGCTATCCTTTGAGTTCCGCTCTGGCACCTTCCAATCGTGCAGACGGCGGAGTACAATATACCGGAAATGCATTTCCAAAACCGATTTCCAGTTATAAAAATCCCAGCAGCATTTATATGGTTCTTGAATCAACTGCATGGTGTTATTTTCAGTTAGGTGGAATTCAGTTAAACCAATTGATACCAAATCATCAGGACAAAATGAATATTGCATTCCTTGACGGTCATGTCGGGACCGAAAAATATATTACAGTCTGGTCAAAAACGACCGGAGGCGGTGCAGGCAATACCAACTATAAATATCTTCCCTGGCGTGATGAAATCCAACCTTGATACATTGTAAGGAGTGATAACATATGAAATTTTTGACATCATTATTTTTTACTGCAGCGGTTCTTACACTTTCAGCGCAAATTACCATTGCATTGCCGGATAACCCGACTGCCTCAGAAAAGATGGCTGCTCAAGAACTGGCAGAACATTTCAAACTTGCCACCGGAAAAGATACTCCGATCGTAACCGGAAAGCCTTCCGGAAAAGTCATTTACATCGGAACTCACCCGGAAGCTGTCAAAATCGCCGGGACCCGGAAATATAAGAAAGAAGAGTGGCAGCTGACTGCAAGAGATGCCAATACTCTTGCCATTACAGGTGGAGAACCTCGCGGAGTCATTTATGCTGCTTATGAATTTCTGGAAACTGATCTGGGAGTGATTTGGATGGATGAATGGAGCGTTCATGTTCCGAAACATAAAGAGATCAAGTGGACTGCAAATCTGAACCGGAAAGGGGAACCCTCTTTCCCGTACCGCAGTGTTCACACTTATTTCGGTGCGCCCAAAGACCTTTATTTCAAACACATGGCGCGTAACAGAATGAATCATTTCCATGACCGCATGGTCTTCAATGGACCCGCATTCGATCGCGGCGTAAACTCCGCAACCGGATATCCCCGTGCATGTCATACTTATTACTATTATACAAAGGATTGGGGCAAAGCAGAAGAAGAGTGCTTCTCATGGTCTGCAACCGCCGGAAAAAGAATCCGGGCAAAGAATGCCTCCGGTCCCGGACAGGTTTGTTACAGCAACCCCAAAACAGTTGAACTCTTTACTGCAAAACTGAAAGAGTTTATTGCCCATGATGCAAAAACTCATCCGGTAGGACGCCGTCCGGAAATCTACTGTATCATGTCGAACGACAATAATGCAGATTGTCAGTGTGCCGGATGTCTTGACTTGGTCAAAAAATATAACGGTTATGCGGGAGCTCTGATTTATTTTATCAACGGGATTGCCCGGAACATCCGGAAAGATTATCCTTGGATAAAGATCATGACGACCGGACATTTGAATACAAAACAACCTCCTGTCGGCATTAAGCCGGAACCCAATGTCATGGTTGAGATCGCGCTTCTCGGCGGGGAATATTCCGGAGAAAAACGCCAGACCCATCGTTCCTATAATCACCCCTGTAACAAAGAACAGAAAGAGCTTTTGGAAGGTTGGAGCAAGATCACGAGTCTTGGTATTTGGGATTACTGGATTCTTTACGCTGAACGTTGGAAATATCCTGCAACCAATGCGCTCAATATTGCCGAAAATCTGCGTTTCTACAAGAAGCTCGGAGTAGAATTTATTTTTGCAGAAAGTGAACAACCGGAATATACCAGTTTGCACCAACTTCGTGTGTGGCTGGGGTTGCGTCTGCTGAATAACCTTGATCTTGACGAACAGAAAGAAATCGACCGTTTTATGGCGGCATATTTTGGGAAAGCAGCACCTTTCATGCGGAAGTATCATGATCTGCTTCAGGAAGGTAATACAGCATTGAACGGTTCACTCTGTGATCTTCCGTTGAACCGCAGAAGTGATTTAAACGATGATTTCTTCCGGAAAGTTCTGAAATGGTTCGATGAAGCAGAAAAAGCCGTCGCCGGTGATCCCATCATTCTTGAACGCATCGGACGGGAACGGATCTCCATTGATTTGGCGTTGCTGGATAAACGTGCAAGTCTCGCAAAGGACCTTGTGCCGGATCCCATCAAAGTCATGAACCGCCTGCATAAAAACTTCAAGATGGCAGTGAAACGTTATACTGTCGCATCCAAGCAAAAACGCAGTCTGGATGAGATGGAAGTTTACAGACAGAGCATTTCAGCAAATGTTCCTGCACTGAAGGGTTTTGAATCAAAAAAAGTGATTGCTGATTGTGCATGGCCGGTTCTCACTGAAGATAAGATGATCACCGTCATTGATGACCCTGAAGCGTTCGGCGGAAAAGCTGTCGGTTTTATAGAAGGAGTTCTTCCGAAACGGGCCGATGCCAAAGAGCTGGAACTCCGTTTAAGCAGTGCCCGCGGTCTCAGTATGGGGGTTTATGATTACCGCAACCGCAGATATCTGGCAAAAGCAAACCTTCCTGCTCAGCTTCTGCCGAAAGATGAAAAATATCATTGGTATTATATCGGAAGAACAAAACTGGTGGAAAACTGTTTCTTGTGGCTTCATTGGAGTTGGCGCAGTCAGCTTCAGCTCAGAGCGTACTATGACACTTCTGATCTGAATAATGATGTGGAAATTTATGCTCATATTAAAGTTCAGGGTCCAAACTTCGTCAAAGATTCCAAGAAAAAAAATATGTATGCAACTGACCGTGTTGTGATCTGTCTTGCCGGTGTTGGCGGACCCGGTCCTGTCAGCACTCCGCTGCCCAAGGAATTGAATGGACGGAAGGTCTTTTCAGATCTCGTCGGTCTCTCTCTTCCTGTCTGGAAGTTTGATACAGTTTTCGATCCGGATTCTCTTTATGGCTCTGCCCTGAAACTCGGAAACAGGAGCTCTCATAAAGGCAGAGCATTGGCAATCGGAATGTATGATGAAGTCGGACGCAAGATGGTGAAACGGATCCAGCCGAAAGAGATTCCACAGGATGAAAAATATCATCTTTACTCTCTGGGAGTCTCGAAAGTTCCGCAGAAAGGTTATATTTTTGCGCACAGTTCTGGTCTGCTCCGTGTGGAAACAAGGTGGCTCTCTGATCTCCGGAATCCGGAAAAAATGTATGAAGTTGTGATATCTGTCAAGGTGCAGGGACCTGCTTATGTAAAGGGTTCAAAGAAAGAAGATGCTGTCTTTATTGACCGTGTTCTTCTGCTGGAACCTCGGAAAAAGAAATAAAGTAAGGAAAAAAATATGGATTACAGCTTTCAAACGGATTGTGATGTTGCCGTAATCGGCGGTGGAATTGCCGGTGTCGCAGCAGCAATCGCAGCCGCGGAAACCGGAGCAAAAACTGTTATCGTGGAAAAAACAGCTTGGTTCGGTGGGTTGGCAACTACCGGATTAATCTTCTTCTATCTCCCGATTTGCGATGGCTATGGTCATCAGGTATCTTTCGGTTTGAGTGAACGCCTTTTGAAAGCCTCCATAAAATATGGACCGGACTCTTTGAATTCACACTGGCAGGAGCCTGATTCTGCTGGAGAAGGGATCTACGACCGTTACAGAACAACATTTTCTCCGGCATCATTTATTCTGGCCATGGATGAATTATTGGAAAATGCAGGAGTGGAAATCTGGCTTGATACCGTCTTAGTCGGCTGTGGTCAGAACAAAAATAAAAAAGAGATTTTTATCCGCAACAAAGGGGGAAATGGTATAATCAGAGCATCCATGGTAGTGGATGCTACTGGTGATGGAGAAGTTGTCCGTGAATCTGGCGGAAAAACCAGATCCGGTTCAAATAAACTCTGTTACTGGGGATTGGAACAATGTAATCCGAGTACCGATAATGGGTGGCGGACTTTGGATGGAACTCTGTGTGGAAAAGTTAACGGGATCATAGAAAAAACAGATTTTCCGTTTTATGAAACTGATCCGCGCGGGGCTACAGAATTTCTGCTTCACGGCAGGAATTGGGCTCGTCAGGAGTACATCGCATCCGGTAACCGTTCCAAACATTTTCCTGTCCATCTTCCGGCAATGGCGCAATTCAGAACTGCTGCTGCAATCAAAGGGCTTTACACGATTCCGGAAGATACTCACAATACACCGATGAAACATTCTATCGGAATGTCTTCCGATTGGAGCAGTATTAATACAATTCAGGAAATTCCTTATGAAGCATTGATTCCAGCAGGAACTTCAAAAATTCTAGCTGCCGGACGCTGTATTTCCGCAGAAGGCTATGCCTGGGAATTGATTCGCTCCATTCCGGCGTGTGCGGTCAGCGGAGAAGCCGCCGGTGTTGCGGCAGCTCTTTGTGCTAAACAAAATATTGAACCGGAAGATCTTGCTGTTTCTGACCTGCAGAAACTTCTGCGGTCTCGCGGCTGCAAACTGACCATGCATGAAGTTGGTTTGCTTTACCGTAATGAACCTGGTGCAAGCCCCTCTTCTTTGAAACGAACAATGCATTGAGAACTCTGATATGAAAAAACAACCGAAAACCTCTTTCGACTGGAATAAATTAGAACATACACATGATCTTTCTCTACCGGAGTGGGGACCTTATTCTGCCAGGACTTTCGGGATTTCTCATATCCACAATCCGGAATTCGGAACCATTCTTGATATGGTTCTTATGCCCGGTTTCTATCGCCGTCCGCTGGCAGTTCCAGATGCACGCAGACCAAGTGGAGGAATCCCGTGGAGATGTTCTTCTGACTTGAAGCAATATTCTTACCGTCAGCAGCTGGAATGGAAAGATAAAATCTATGCAGACTTGGAATTTGTGGAATGTTCTCCGGATATCCACAGACTCAGGTGTCATTTTGTTAATAATACCAACCGGAAACAGGATTTGGCTGTTCAGCTTTTAACGCGTCTGATCCCTCAGCGAAAAGAACAATTGATCTGTCCAGAAGCGTTAGAGATAATATCGCCGGAACTGCCTGGCTGCGGTTTGAACAGCGATATGATGAATCCAGGAGAAAAGGTTTCAGAAACTCCGGTTTTGAAAGATACCTGTTATCCGGTAAAAGCTGGTACTGTCATGATATTTCGTTCTGCTTTCTCATTATCCGGAAAGGATCTTTACATTGTCAAACAAACGGAAGATTCTTCCTGCGACGTTGTTGCTCTGCCAAAACAAAAAGGAAAGGTATTTCAATATACTGCACTGATTGATGAGACTGTCAATCGTGTTTTAGTTGTTCCATCAGGAGTAAAACCGCAATTGCAAACCCTGTCGCAGAACAGCGAGGTCTTCTGGGAGCAGAAAGGGACTGGACGATATCTTCTGCATTTCGGCGATGGTTTGGATTGCTATGGGATCATTTCTGTTGCAGCGCCTTCTTTTCACAGGAATTATATGGGCAAGGATCTCCTGAAAAATTTTGCTTATTGCGATTACGTTCTTCAGAAACATCCGGGCAATACCATCAGAGAACCTGGTGGTACAGAAGGAGGTTTCGCTATAGCAGTGCAGCCAGTCTCAATCCCCGGTGGAACAGAACAACATATTGATTTTTGGGTTTGCAATGGAAGCAGGAAACGCGTTTTGAATTTCCTGAAGTCAGAAAACATGCCTGAACTGCCAGCACCTTCTATCCTGAATCTTCCAGGAAGTCCATACCTTTTCAGTATGGAGCGGATGGCTTCTGTTATCATGACAAACGTTGTCTATCCGATCCGTTGTAATGGAAGATTTATTCGTAATCATACGCCCGGACGGCTTTGGAACAGTCTTTATACTTGGGATTCCGGATTTATCGGTTTGGCACTGTTGGATTTGGATTACCAGCGTGCAGTAGAGAATCTCAATGCATATTTGACCGCAAAAGATGATCAAAATAATGCTTTTGTTCTGCACGGAACACCTCTGCCCATGCAGATTTTTCTTTTCTATGAACTTTGGAATCGCTCATGTAATAAGGATATGCTCCGTCATTTTTATCCTCGTGTGAAACGGATGTATGATTATCTGGCTGGTCATACCGTTGGATCTCTGACCAGATCTCACTGTAATGTTCCTGTTATCTGTACTTGGGATTATTTTTATAATTCTGGCGGCTGGGATGATTATCCTCCGCAATGGGAACGGACTTTAAATATGAAAAAATACAACGTGATCCCGGTGATTTCTACAGCCTGCATTATCCGTTGTGCAAAAATGCTTAGTTCTCTTGCCGGAATTCTCGGCGAACCGACAGATATTTATAATAACGATATTGAAGATCTTTCAGAATCTCTCCAGAAATATTCCTGGGATGAAGAATCCGGATATTTCAGCTATATCAATGTAGATAAAAAGGGGAATCCTGATGGATTTTTCCGTTATAAAGATGGATCTAATTACAACATGGGGCTAGATGGTGTATCTCCACTGATTGCTGATGCAGTCACAGAGGATCAACGTACTGGATTATGGGAGAAAGTTCAATCTGCAAATCATCTCTGGACAAACTCCGGAATTTCAGCGGTCGATCAATCTGCCGCATATTTCACCGCGGATGGCTATTGGAATGGAAGTGTTTGGATGCCTCATCAATGGCTGATCTGGAAGGCTGCATTAAATGACGGGTTGAGTCGTTTTGCAGAAAAAATTGCCCATACAGCACTCCGTTTGTGGGAACGAGAAACATCCAAACATTATGCTTGCTTTGAGCAATTCAGTATTGCTTCAGGTTCCGGTATGGGGTGGCATCATTTTTCAGGATTGGCTTCTCCGGTAATCTGCTGGCACAGAGCATACTTTGAAGATGATGCACTGACGGCCGGATATGATGTTCTGATTACTGATAGTTGCAAAAATAAATGGACGTTACAAATATCCGGACGTGAGGGAGAAAAAACATCGTTGATTCTTGGCGGAGCACCTCATTTCATCACCTACAATGGCAGACTTGTTCCATTCCGGAAAAGTTTTGGGAATTCCGTGATTTTTACGCTTCCAAAATGTTCATCAGGGGTATTAGAAGTTATCCCACACTGATATTATCAGTCATAGTCCGTACTTAAATTCTATACATGTGAGGAGATAAACCTTACGGGAACTATGGAGAGTTCTTTATATACCCTATACACGTTAATACCGGCTTCGGAAGTTCAGAAACCTGTTAAGAATACCGGCTTCAGAATTGCAGGAAATCTCGGTACGATTTCTGCTGAGTTCTTCAGGAGAAAAACCTCTCAAATCCATCAATGATTATCGGAAAAAAATCCCCTCCAGTACACCTCTTTGGCAGAACAACCTAAATCCGAAGGAATTAAAAATGATTTCTCATCTTTCCAAAGCTCATGAAAAGAGTCAAAAAAATACTTTTTCTTCTTTCCCCAGCTTTTCCCAAAACATTCCCAACGATAATCGCATGGCTCAAGAGGTGCGATAATTTGCAAGTTTTCAATACACTCTTGCAAAATGCTTCTAAAATGTTATGATTGAGCAGACCTCTGTAACTAAATTTGCAGATGATAATGAACAAACCTCTGTAACTAAATTTGTTTCGGATATTCAGAATGAGTCTGCTGAAGAGAGTATTGAACAGACATCCGTAACTAAATTTGCTGCAGATATTGACACCATCAAAGATGAAGCAGAAGAAGATATTTCCGAGCAGACATCCGTGACGAAATTTGCGGATACTGTAATTGCAGAACAAAAGGATCAAACACCAGCATCAACAGTAAATTCAACAGAAATTGGAACTATCATTTCTAATACGTATGAACGATAACAGAGATGATGACATATAAAAAAGCAAACCGACACATTTAAGCAGCTGCGTGCCGTAATAAAAGACATCAATGGTGACAATCGCCAGATTATAAAAACGATGCAGGATCAGATTGAGTATCTGATGGAATTTATAGACATTCAAGGAGAAATCCTTAAAGAAAAGACCGGAACCCGTAAGCCGGAACTTTCTATGGAATAGAAAAAGTGACTGGCTCACCATGGCAAAAAGCTCAATGAGTTTCGGTTGGGGCAGATAGAGAACACCTTTGCTCCGTCAACGGTACTGAAGTGGTATTCAGAACTGATTTCAGACAAATACAACAGCACCGGAGAAAATCAAAAAAAGCGCGGTCGCAAACCTGTCAGCGAGGAAATCGTCAAAGAAGTTCTCCAACTTACTGAAAGCAATCCGTCCTGGGGCTATGACCGCATCGCCGAAGTAATGAAATATCTGGGCTACGATGTTTCCGCAACAACCGTCCGTAATATCCTTGATGCTCACGGCATTGTTCCCGATCCGGAACGCAGACGGCGTGGAGACTGGTTGCAATTCATCGATACCCAGCAGTATGTTACCGCTGCGGAGGTATTGCACATGATCCTGACAGCAACTGGACAACGCAAATTGCCCGGAATATGTGGGATATGTGGGATGGTTTCCTGTTGAGCAAACGCTACCTGATCCATGACCGAGATCCAGTGTTCAATAAACGATTTGATATGATTTTTGAGTCCATCGGAATTGAGATAAAGAAAGTGCCGCCATTTACTCCGATGATGAACTCCCGAATGGAAAACTTCATCCGGGCAAT
>JAEIGA010013239.1_pt1 | contig 12551 bp, 10 predicted proteins | sample 9270691 | NCBI WGS metagenome assembly JAEIGA01 (sample SAMN17057246, study PRJNA624740) | gut metagenome | biome: biome; isolation source: fecal sample | host: Bos grunniens | place: China: Xizang | collected 2019 | reverse complement strand
TGTTGGTTCGGGGCCTTCATAAAGCCCGGCTCGTTCGGTGCAGTTTGCATCGTTAGTCCGATTATGGTGCGGATTGCACCGTTATTTACCCTGGCGCAAATTGGTCGGGGGGCCGTTGGTATATACAACACGGGGAACCGAAAGACCAACGGGGTCATTAACGAACTGATTTTATGAACTCCCCGACCGCCAAGATTTTCCCTGGTGGTTTTTTTATTACAAAAACCGGGGGATGATATGAGAAAAGTTTTAATTGCATTCGGAACATTAATATTCTGCTCCTTTGGCGCAAATGCAGGATTTAATTATGGCGAAGCCCACAAATGTATGTACTCCCACTTGTACTGGGACTGGACAGGTCAACGGCAATTGGTCCATTGTGGAAAAAACAACGGAAAATGCAACGGGTATCTGGGGCGACGAAGCAAAGAAAGACATTTAATACACGGTGAAAAGTACACATACGGAAACAACGACGGCGATCCGTGGTGGTGTTGCAACGGTACCGCCGAAAAAGCAGGCGAAATAAAACGCGCCCCCTCATTTACAACAGAAGAACAAATCACAGTTGATGTAGCCAATGGCACCTGTACTTACACGCGCAAGGTTGACATATGCGGCAATATTGTAGAAGATAAACCCTGTACTGAGGCAACCGAATGCGCGCGCGGCATTGTAAAACGCAATGATGTATGCGTCCCACCCTGCGATGACGGCTTTGTATTTGAAAGCGAAACATCAAACAGATGCATCCCATGTGCCGAAACCGAACGCCAGGCAATCATCGGAACCGGATACGACAAGGTATGCAAAAAATGCGAATCATATGAAATTTTTGACAGAGATGATGAAACATGCAAAGTCAAAGAGGTTCCACAAAACATCCCAAAAGACTTAATTACAAAAAATGAAAACGGCGAAACATTAACAAATTCTGATGGCTCACAAAGCATCGTCCTTACATCAACCAGCAAGGATGCAATGCGTAAATGTTGGCAGTGCCCGGGGGCAGATTACTACAAGCAATGTGTATTGCATTTTAACAACAACAAAAATACAATGCCCACAGACGAAATAAAATCTGGATGCAAAATTAGCGATTAAAAAACGGGGGATTTCCCCCGTTCTTCTCTACATGCCTTATCGGGCCATGTATGGGCACTTGAACTGACTGACACAACCCAGCATTTTATCGTATGACGCACAAATCATACAGGACGATGATGGTGTGCGAATCTCGGCCGGGGCCGTAATAATCGCATCATCAAACACAGGTTTAATGTCTGCGGCCTCTACAACAACGCTGTTGCCATTTTCAACCCAAACCTTTGGGGAAATTTTTGGTGTCCCCTGTTCAAAAACTTCACTTTCGATATACATAATAAATCCTTTGTTTTAGTATTTCGTCGATGACAAATATAACACAATTATTTATTTTGTCAAGATAAATTTATTTTTAATAAATAATCCGCCGAACCACCGGCGGATAAAATTTTTATCTTATATTTTGCAATTCGATTAACTTGGATTTTAAATCACGAACATTTTTTACCGCACGCTCATACTCGCACGTATAATATGCACGCTCTCGCTCCATATCATCGGCGTCTTCATAATCATCCAAAGACATACCACTGCGCATACATCTCCAGTGTTCCACCCAAGCCTCTGCATCACGTAAATCAGCACGAAAAGTTTCCATTTGCGGTTCCAACATAGCTAATTTATATGTGATATAAAATTTATCTGCAAATTTTAAATCCTGAACAGCGGATGTACCACGCGCAATATCTTGTTGCGCCATGTTTATCTTAGTCTCTAAATCTGCAGGCGTATCTTCACCATCTTCATAACGCGGGGTTTCGTACCGGGAAATACTGCGTTCCCAATCTCGTAAACTTTGCAGATGCGACCCCAACACCGGCAAATCAGCTTCCGCCTGGGCTGCACGAGCGGCCAATGGTTTTGCCACCGCCACCTTGAAATCCACAATAGATTTCAAAACATCAAAAACACCCATATTTACACGTCTTGCCATTTTATCCTCCACGTCCAACACTATTTATATAGTACATAAATCGCATTTTGTCAAGACATAAAGAAAACCGAGCCCTTTTCTATGGCTCGGTCTTTTATTATGGACACACTATTTCGTGCCACGTACAAACGCACCATTATCTAACATTTCACGTACCGCAAAATGCTTTATTTTCTTGGCGGATGTTTGTGGCAATTCTTCCTCTGTAATGGCGAAATCGCGCACCCATTTATATTGGGCAATTGCCAAATTAGATTTCTTGATCAAGAAATCAACACGTTCAACGGTTGTACCCGGCTTTACCTGGAATACACCATATGGGACCGTTTTTCCCTTTATTACGTATTCAAACACCGCCGCCGCCAGGATTTCTTCGTTCTGCATATAAAGATCTTCCAGTTCATCTGGATACACGTTTTTACCACTGTCCAGAACGATAACCTGCTTTTGGCGTCCCTTTACAATCAGGCGCCCTTTCTTGTCCAGCATTCCAATATCACCGGTCTTGAACCAGCCATCTTCAAACGCTTCGGCATTGGCTGCATCATTGTCAATATATCCCGGCATAACCATATTGCCACGGATCCAGATTTCACCAATCCCTTCTTTGTTCGGATTATGAATCTTTAATTCATTACCCAACAATGGGCCCGCATAGTACATTTTTCCATTCGCACGACGGAAAGCAAAGTTAAAGTTGCCCGGCCCCGTTGTCTCGGTCAAGCCATAGCAATCCCCAACCACACATCCTAATTTTTCATAAAATTTACGAATCGATGGTTTTAATGTTGCACCGGCCGAAACCAATACTTTGGTGTTACCCCCAAACAGGTCGTGTATTGGTTTTGTAACCTTTTTCACAACACCGCCCAAACCAATTGCACGCAACACATGACGCAACGACACAACCACGCGAATCAGTGTCCAGGCGTGTTTTGCACGCGCTGCATCTACAATTTTCTTATAGAAAACCTCCCAAATACGTGGAACGGCGGGAATAACCTCTGGCTTATACTGTTTAAAGTCTTTTAAGAATTCTTGTGGTTTTAATACGGGCTGTAATAACAATTTCCCGTGCAGGCATACCGGCACAATAATATTAATTACCACACCGTATATATGATACAACGGCAAGAATCCATAAAATGTATATTCTGGTAAGATCACATCTTTGTAAAATTGCGCACCATCCACCAAACCCAACAAGTTATTATGTGTCAGCCCCACAACCTTTGGATTGCCGGTCGACCCCGATGTAAAGGACAGTTGTGCAACGTCGCTGCGTTCCACATCAGCCATAACAAAATCTTTTTCATCTGTGTCATCAATATTTTCGATATCGAACATTTCAGCCGACGCATCATCAATAAAATAATGCTTTTGCGCCAAAACCAACTTACAATCCGTACGCTTTATCATATTGATATGCTCGTTCGTCTGCAAACCGGTATCCAACATCAAAACACGTGCCCCCTGGGACGCAATGGCAAAGTATGAACGAACGAAGTCCGGGGTATTACCCGACAGAATCGCAACCGTATCACCCTTTTTAATACCAAAGCGTTTTGCCAATAAGACGGCACGTTGCTTTACCTTTCTTAACAAATCTGCATAGGTTTCTTTTTCGCGGACAAAGAAAATACGGTCTTTGTTCTGTTCGCACGCCTGCTGCAGCATTTCATATATGTTTTTAATCATAATAATGCTCTTTTTATTTTTTATGTTAAGGTTGCCCCGGGCACCATTGCCACCGGGCATAATCATAATGTACTCGTTTTTTGTAGGAAACACAACCTATTTTAGACAAATAAAGACTTTCATCTTGTCAAGATATAGTGTCTGATTCGCAATTTTTAATCAATATTTTGTATTTCTGTAAAAAACCGAATCATTTCCCAGGCAAAAAAACACGAAACCTTGGCACAAAACATTATTTCGTATCAGACAACCGATTCTGTTTCTACGCGCAAACAGGCGGAAAATACGCCTTTTGAAAAGTAAAGCAAAAAATACAAAAAAAATTATGTTTTATAGATTGTTTACCAGGCCTAAAAACTATATATTGATATCAAATCAAACAAATAATCACTATATGTTGTGTTTTTAGTAGTATCGGAGTTATAAAATGTCAGAAACACAGATTGAAACAAAAATTGAATTTACACCAAATTTCACAACTACCCTGGTTGCGGTTCAAAAACGTGGTGGTGAAACTGTACCCTTTAATGCTATCAAAATATACAACGCAATTAAACGTGCAGTCGATGTTACAACCGAACTAAGTAATGAACAAATTGCGACAATCACACAATCTGTCTTGGATACATTGGCGGCTGAATACATTCAACGCGCACCATCGGTTGAAACAATCCAGGATACTGTGATTCGCAAACTGATGGATAATGGCGCATACAAAACGGCTGAATCATATATTATCTATCGTCAGAAACGCACTGAAATCCGCGAATCGATGGTAGATGCTGTTGATATTATAGAGGGATATGTCGGTGGTTCTAATTGGCGCATCAAAGAAAACGCAAATGTTGGCTATTCAATTGGTGGTTTGATTTTACGCACATCTGAACGCGTAACGGCCGAATATTGGTTAAACCTGTACCCACGCGCGGTCGCAGAGGCCCACAAAAACGCCGCCATCCACGTACATGATTTGGGTTGGCTGACGGGATATTGTGCGGGTTGGTCCCTGCGTGAATTATTGTACGAGGGCTTTAACGGCGTCCCAGGTTATTTACATTGCGAGCCTGCAAAACACATGGCGACAGCTATATCGCACATGGTCAACTTCCTTGGTACATTGCAAAATGAATTCGCAGGCGCCCAGGCATTTTCATCGGTTGACACATATCTGGCACCATACGTTCGCATTGACAACCTGTCATATGAAGATGTAAAGAATGCGATGCAGACATTGGTATTCAACTGTGGTGTACCATGCCGTTGGGGAACCCAGACACCATTCATCAATTTTACATTTGATTGGACCTGTCCAACGGATTTGAAACCACAACGTCCATTTGTCGGCCGCAAACAAGTTGACTTTACCTATGGCGACCTGCAAGCAGAAATGGATATGATTAACAAGGCATTTATAGAAGTTATGACCGAAGGTGATGCCCTGGGCCGTCCGTTCACATTCCCAATTCCCACATATAACATTACACCGGATTTCCCATGGGAACACCCAAATGTAAAACCACTGTTTGAATTGGCGGCAAAATACGGGATTCCAAATTTCCAGAACTTCCTGAATTCTGACTTGAATCCAACAGATGTTCGTTCTATGTGTTGCCGTCTGCGTCTGGACGTACGCGAATTGTTAAAGCGCGGTGGCGGTCTGTTTGGTTCTGCTGAAAAGACGGGTTCCATCGGCGTTGTAACAATCAATCTGGCGCGCTTGGGATATATACACAAGGGTGACCGTGATGGCCTGTTCCGCGAGCTGAAACGTCTATTGGATTTGGGCCGTGACAGCCTGGAAATCAAACGCAAAATTATCACCAAGAATATGGAACGCGGTCTGTATCCATTTACCCGCCGTTATCTGGGCGATTGGAGTCACCACTTCTCTACCATTGGTGTAAATGGCGCAAATGAAATGGTATTAAACTTTACCAACGGTGCTGAAAACATTGCGACCGTATTTGGTAAAAAAATGGTTCTGGACGTTATGGACTTTATCCGTGAAAACCTGGCCAATTTCCAGGAACAAACCGGAAACCTGTATAATCTGGAAGCTACCCCAGCCGAGGGATGTTCATATCGCTTCGCTAAAACAGACGTCAAGAATTTCCCAGACATCATCACTGCAGGCACCAAGGACGCACCATATTACACAAATTCAACCCAGTTACCTGTGAACTTTACCGACGACCCGTTCGTCGCCCTGGAACACCAGGAAGAGTTACAGCGTAAATACACCGGTGGAACGATGTTACACCTGTATATGGGTGAACCGGTATCCAGTGGCGATGCCGCACAAAAAATTGTCCGCACAATATTCGAAAATTACAAGGTGCCATATATGACCTTAACACCAACATTTTCGATTTGTCCGAAACACGGATATTTACCGGGCAAACACGAATTCTGTCCGAAATGCGACGCAGAAAACGGCGCAAATCAGGCATAACAATAAACAACTATTAACAGTCAGCATAAAAGAAAGGGAGGAACACATTATGACTAATTGCCAAAGAACACGTTGCGAAGTATTTTCACGCTCTATGGGTTTTATTCGCCCGGTATCGAACTTTAACATTGGCAAATATTCTGAATTTTGCGAACGCAAAACATTTACAGAATCAAACTGTTTAACTACGGGCTGCCGTCACGCTGAACTGTTAAAGAAAGCAGCATAAGTTTATCATTATGAGAACTGTACAAATCGGGGGATTGGTTTCATTCACCACAATTGATTATCCGGGGAAATTGGCAGCTGTGCTGTTCTTGGTTGGATGTCCATTGCGGTGTGCATATTGTTCCAATCCCCATTTATTAACCCCACACGATGGCGAATATGACCCAGAACGGGTATTTGAATGGTTGAAATCGCGTGTTGGCAAACTGGAATCTGTCGTGTTTTCAGGGGGTGAAGCATTGATGCAAGGCGACACAGCCATTGAATATATGCGACGTGTACGCGAATTGGGATTTAAAATCGGATTACACACCAACGGATTCTATCCAGAAACATTACGCCGTGCGACAGAAGTGGTTGATTGGATTGGCCTGGATTTCAAGGCAACACGCGAAAAATACCCAGACCTGACGGGGCAACATATTGCATATGATAATATGATAAAATCACTGGATATATGGCGCAACACCGGCAAAGAATTTGAGGTTCGCATAACCACCGACCCACGCTTTATCACAAAACCTGACTTGCTGGAAATTGTGGATATTTTGCACGCACGCAACGTTGCCAATATTGCGATTCAAAAATATATCCCACACTTTGAAGATGACGCCCATAAAACAGATTCAGCATCCCGGGAACAGTTTTTTAATGACATTCCCCTACGCGAAAAAATAAATTCTATGTTCAAATCTGTCATATGGCGGGAATAATCATAAAACACCCCAAACGGGGTGTTTTAATATCTATGAACCACAAATAAAAAATCCCCCACTTGGGGGATTTTTATCTTACATCTGGATATCTTCACACTTTTCAACCGGTTCACCCGCCTTGCATTCTATATTACGGTTATTATGGAACCAGGACTTGGAGCCAGTGGTCTTACAATCCTGGGTAACAACCGTTGTACAAACGCTACACGTACGGGTTTCGCGATTAAATATCGCGGTTGTTTCTTTGGTGCCTGCATTCATATCTGTATTTGATTTACCCAGATATCCATTGTTCTTGAATGTTACACCGCCCAGCGACGCCACGCCTTTGCCCCCCTGGGACAAATCTGCCGCCGTCAGCCCCACACCAACATCATACGAAATTGCATATGGTGGCATTATTTCGGTACTTGGACTGGTTAATGTCATTGCACCTGTTTCGGCCATCTTCTGACACATATACTGGGCCAAATCCGTATCTGCAGCTTTGGTCGCATCCGCAACCAGGTCCTGGAACTTCTCGTTATAATTATCCTGTGCCTTGCGCAGGGCCGCCGTCGCGATTTGAACCTTTAACTGATTCAACAGATTCGGGAAACGCCCCGTGGTTTTAGCGCCCTTTTGACCAGTAATCTGGGACAAATCACGACCGTTTATACAGTACTGAATTTCTGGATCCAATTCTATCATTTCAATGGTACGATTGATTGTGCCGGCAATATTTTCCAATTCGCTTTCAATCGATGATATTATCGCCGCTGAATCTTTTACATTGACATTTTTGGCACGTATCTGACTGATATAGTCTTTTACACCAATTTCTCCAGGTTTTAATATCTCTTCGTCATCAGAAACCACAGATGCCGCCCCCATCTTTATTGAACCAAATGATATCATACCCGTCACACGATACACATCATCCAGTTTTTGCGAGAACAAACTGCCTGTCCCAATGACATCGTCCGCAGCAAAACTGTTACAATCTGTGGTGGAACCACAAATTTCCATCATCTTTTCATCAACCAGATTCTGGCACGTATCCATAGCTGAATTATCAATATTTAAATACAGCCCCATCAACATAGAATCCAAATCATCCATTGAGAATTTTGGATTATTCGCCTTGCACACAACCAAGCTGTCTATTGGGCAAATATCGTGGATATAGTCATAATCCATACCAATACAATTTTCAAAGTTTTCACCACAACGTGTATCCGCGGTAAAGCAATCTTTGACTTCTTGTGTACAGGCATCAACACGCATCGCCGCCAATTTATCTACGACATATCCCCAGATTAACGGTTCCATACGTTCACATGGGTCAATTTCCACCTTGCAGAATGAACGTGCCATATCTGGGCGCGATAAACACGCATCCATAGAATCAACCCCCTTGCCGACAATATCATCTTTACATGCCTTTTGGATACAGCTTGAAATATTGGTCAAACAGGACTGACGCATTTTGGATTCTGCGCGCCCCTCGGCCAGTTTAATTGTTGGTGCCGCCTCGCGCAGGAAAGCCGGCCAAACGTTATCACGAACGGCAACGCAACTGTCCAGAACACGTTCACAAATTATACGTTTGGAATCCAGTATTTCCATCGTCGATGCCGTAATGTCATAGACATTCACGGTTTCTACGGTCGTGCCGGCGACATTCTTGACCTTTTCATTTTGCATATTTTCAGACGCAATCGTTGATACACAGTTATCCCAATTCGATCCACAGGCATCCTCGGTACGCATACACTTCTTAAACTCAACCATGCAGGTTCCCAAATCATACTTGTTCGCACTATCGAAACTTTCTCTCAGTGCAGCACGAACCGCGCCCTCGGCGGCAGCCATTGCCTTGTCTGCATCTACTGATTTAGTTGCAATTGTATTTTCAAACGCCTTGCAATCGGAAACAATCTGACGTGAATACATTTGGCGCAATAATGTAATATCTTTTGCCTCGCACGATTCTGGAATCTGTTCCAGACACAGTTCTTCGGCGGCTTCAAACAGCGCATCACCCGTCAATTCGGAAATATCTACTACTTCTTCTTCCTCGTCATCATATAAATCGGTTTCAAACATAGCCAACAAATCGGCACGTTTCTGTTCCTTGGTCTGTTTTTCTTCACCCAAATCAACGATTGACCCATCATCATTATATTCACGTTTACCCGTGAATATAATGTCCGCATCGGCGCCAGCCTGAACCTTTTCAACCTCCTCGGTGGCAATACGTTCGGCCTCTATCATTTTATCTTGGATTGCCTTGAATTTCTTTTCATATTCAAATGATGCATCACTGCACGCACAACTGCCCCCATTTGATGTATCGGAAATACAGAATTGATCCATACATCCATAAAATGCATCATAACATTCCTGGTCATAAAGGCCCGTTGCCGTCACCTTGGCACGAACAGACGTTCCCTTTTGTATGGTGGATTGTTTTGTTGTCGATGTCTTCTTGGTTGCGGCCATCACATCCGCCGATGTCATCACAGACAACGCCGCCAACACACTACAAAATGTACCTAATTTTTTCATAGTCTCTCTCTTTTTCTTACATATTAATGTCTTCACAGGATTCAATTTCCTGACAAAAATCTTGTTTACCACCCGACAAAGCACCACCAATACCAGCACCGACCGCACCAACGATTCCGCCAATCGCGGTCCCCCAACCGGCATTAATCATCGTTCCGGCCGCCGCACCCGCCTACAAACCGCCCGCTGCCGCCTTTAACGCCGATGATGCCTTGGATTCGCCACCAGTTTCACAAACTTGTTGCATACGACAAACGTGACAATTACGCAAATCTGGTTCAAATGTTACACTGCGGATATAACTATAATTTTTATCAGACTCATCTGGCTTTTCAACCTTGTAGGTATTGTAACAGTTTTTCTCAGCCTCGGCCAAGTCTTGCTGACGTGACAGTTCTGCAATTTTAGTTTCCAACGCACGCAACGCACGATTTTCAGCACCAATTTTCGCAATCATTTTTGCCGAATTAAACACAGTATCACCCAAACTCTTTTTACCCTTTGGCTTTTCGCTGTCCAGGCAGGCAGAAACTGTCATATCCTTTTCAAACTGTGCAAAGAATTCTTCAACCGCGGTGGCGGAATTATCACGCACCGTCGCACGCAACGCCGCAAACCCAGCCTCATTCTTTGGCAGAGCCATCAACCCTTCGACCGTTGCATCATTTGGCAAACACGCCATATCGGTTCCACAAACCTTGCCCAATTGTTCATCAAAGTGGTTTACACAACCCTGCATCAACTGATAATCCATCTGCAATAACGCTGCCTGGACAATAATATCAAACTGACTTTCGTTTTTACACGACGGGAACATATCCTGGGGACACAACTTTGCAATGTCTTTTGCCTTTTTCCCGACACATTCAGGCGCAGCAAAGTTTTCACCACACTTATCCCGCAAACAAGCATCAATATCATTCTGGCAGAACTGGGTCCGTAAATAAAACAGCTTATCATTTACGACACTTTTTAACCCAGGAATCATTTCATTACATTCATCGATGATTGGGCAAACACCAGCCGCAACATTAACATCAGACAAACACGCCGAATTTGTCGATGTTGAACACCCATCTTCCAAACATACTTGAATCTGGGCCAAACACGTCTGCCGACGATATTTATCAGCATATTTTTCGGCATCAAGCAATATAGCCTGGGATTCTGCTTTCCAGTCCTTTAAAACATAATCGCGAACCGCCATACATTGATCCAGAACCCCTTCGCACGCATTCGCACGCCGTCCCAACAAATCTGCATCTAAACAGTTCTCAAAATTAGAACCACACCCCCCCTTGTCCGCAACACACGCCTTGTACGCCAACAAGCATTCACCCTGATTATACTTGTTCGTCATATCCAGCATTTCCAAGCGCGCCTTGCGAACGGCAGCTTCTGCGGTACGCTTATTCGCCTGGGCATTAATTTTTTGTTCATTTAGATATGTATTATACGATTTGCAATCAGCCGTAATTTGGCGAGAATAAAGCAATTCTTCCATTTCTGCTTTGGAACCACACGCCTCTAATTCCGCAGCACATTGTTCTGCTGCCATTTCATAAAGCGCGTCACCAATTTCAAAATCCGCATCCAGCCCCTCATCTTCTTCATCACCGGCACCACTGGTCGCCCATGCCGAGAAATCAAATCCCGTCAGAACAGAATTCTTCTTGGCCGCATCGCTTTCACCAAAAACCAATTTTGCCTTGGCCCCCAGTTGTTCACGCTCTACCCCCTCTGTATAAAGTCTATCTGCCTCTTCTTGAATAGACTGAATTTCCTGGATTAAACTTTTGGATTTTTCAATATTTGACGAACACGCACAACGATACCCTTCAGACTCGTCCAACAGACAAAAATCATCCATACACGCGCGATACGCCTCACGACAATTGGCGCTATTTCCAGACGCAGGCGTTTCAGCCCCTTCTTCTTTTGGCAATTCTTCCGATGGAATATCTGTTGTCCCCTGCCCTGGTTTTATATCCGCACCACCATCGGTTGCAACTTCCGTCGACACATTGCCATTTGCATACGCTGTCAGCGTCGGCATACGCGCCGCCGCATTAGACACACGACCAACCCCGACACGTGCAGAATCCGCCCGCGACGCGGCAAAAGAAATCCCTGGCACCAAACACAATAACGCTGCAAATATTCTTATATTCATAAGCATCCCCACTACAAAATTTATAAATATTTTATCAAACATTTAAGACTTGCACAAGTGAAATAAAAAATTCTTGCAATTTTATCAACCACGCAATATCATTGATTTCAGAAAAATATCAAGGGATTATATATGGCAAAAGATGATGTAATTGTTTTTAGTGGTACCGTCGAAGACAAACTGCACAATAACATGTTCCGTGTAAAACTGGAAAACGGGCATGAAATTTTGGCGACGGTCTGTGGCAAAATGCGCAAGGCCCGTATTTGGGTCAATGTTGGTGAACGCGTTCGTGTTGAAATGACTCCTTACGATTTGGACAAGGGACGCATCACATTTGTAGAACGCAACCGCCCTGCAAATGAGACTGCAAATTAAATACAAAAATCCCGCACACAGCGGGATTTTTTATTAGTATTTTTTTACAAAATTTGATAAGATACTATCAGTATATTAAGGAATGAAAAGGACCTGGCTTCTTATTATGGCGTATATCGTCAGTGTTGGCATTGCCAACGCTGCTGTTCGTGATGGTGCCGCTATATCCAGGGGGCAATCCACAATACCCCACAATATTTCACATACAAACGTTACCCCTCGCACATCTGGGACACAGTCGATTTCATCCCGTGCAACTGCATCACGCGCGACACAAAACAAAACCGCACGCACCACACAACGTGTGCGCACCGGTTC
>JAEIGA010013238.1_pt1 | contig 12552 bp, 7 predicted proteins | sample 9270691 | NCBI WGS metagenome assembly JAEIGA01 (sample SAMN17057246, study PRJNA624740) | gut metagenome | biome: biome; isolation source: fecal sample | host: Bos grunniens | place: China: Xizang | collected 2019 | reverse complement strand
CCTTGACCTCGCCTTTTGCCAAAGCATATGAAAAACTCATGGACTATAAGATACTGAGAGAGTTGGCATTCCCATTCAAGAGCCCTGTACACATGGCTGCTGCAATTGATATTGGGCCGAGAATAAACGACAGCAACAATCTTTCGAGCGTTTCGAACAGATTTGCAGGAAAGATAAAGGAACATTTCGATGCATCAAGTGAAGAATATAAAAAAAAGCACTATATTAGTGAGCCAGAAAATGCCATGAGACATACGATATGGCAGGCAGTGCTTGCATCGCAGTACAACCCTCAAGTGGCATACGACGCTGCAATGTCGCATGAAACAAGGCCATATACCAATATCGACAGAAGGTCTTTTGCCAATGAAGCTGACGCCGATATGGTTACAGACTTGTTGAACAACGAGATAGGGAGAAGGATTGGAACAAACAATAAACGTCTTGGCAGAAAGGGAATTGCCTTGATTGCCTTAAGAGAGTATTGGCAAAACGGGCTTTTCACTTACGAGAAAGGCAACGATGGTATGTGGCATGTTGTAAAGAGGAGAATATCTGATGATGTTTACAAAGCCATGTATAATAAATTTATAGGTTTAGACGATAACGGAAGATAATGAAAAAAGGATTGGTTTTTGTTTTTGCATCGATGATGCTTTTATGCGGATGCAACCGTCTGTTCGAGAGTGAAAAGGAGAGGCTGGACCGCATGATGGGAATCCACTGGGAAAACTGGAAAAGTGCCGGCAAGGACACCACGAACTGCGTCGTTGACTTTGCTGAGGTTGTGCCTGTCGAGTGGGATACAATGGTTTATGTTGATTACTACTTGTCCGATAAAAACATAGATGCTTATAATTACATAAAAAGTTGTTATTGGCTTAAAGAGGTGGACCTTAGAAAATATGATGAAGAAAGCATACATTTCTGGAAAGACGGGAAACTTGTTTACAAGATTTCCTTGCTTATGGCAAGCGACGATGAAAAAGGTTCATATTTCTGCAGTGAAAAGAATTTAATAAAACGTGCCCGCAATGATGCAAAGTTCCATGTAGTAAAAAAACGCAAGTTTTATATTATCCGTGATATGACTGAGGAGTTCGTATTATCATGGAGATATGTTAATGAGTTTTACGATTATAACTGATAGTTCCGTTGCCGTGACTCTTTCCTTCACGCAGGGCGACAAGTCCTTATTTTAAGTTTAGGAGCTGTTTTTATTTCAAAAAACAATACCGATAGAAAAGAAGGATTGGTTCCGAGCCAAAATTTCGCTATCTTCGCCGAAAGAATTCTTTTATGGAACTGCCAAATGATCCCATGATGCTGTTCAGCACCGTAAACATGTACCTGCGCGACCGTTACCGGTCGCTCGACGAACTATGCTCCGACCTCGACATCAACCGCAAGGAACTTGAAGAGAAGCTTATGCAGGCCGGGTTCGAATACAGCGAGAAACATAATAAGTTCTGGTAAATCTACAGCATTGAATGGAAGAGCCTTAATCCATCCATAGTAGTGCTGAAGAATACCGTACCGCCCGAAGCACGGAAAATCTTGTCGGTTGCCATCGAAAGGTTGCGTTCGTGGCCGGGATAGCGTTCATAGTCGGGTTGCAAGAGAGCTCCCGACTGCAAACCGGCAAGCATCTCGCAATAACAGCATGCAGTCTCATACGTATTCATCGAATTCCCAGCACCATAGTTGTACACACCACCCGGCAACCCGAACGTTGCCGGCAAGAATTCCACAGCTTCTTTCACCCATGTAATGCCGCGATATTCACGCACAGGGAATATAATGGGGCGACGCTCATTTACTGAATCTGCAATAAGCTGCACGAAATTATTGTGCAACGGCAAGCCTTCACGCGGTTTATCGTACATCCACGTTGCACGCAGGGCCACAGTAGCGGGATTAAGTTCCATAGCCCTTCGCTCTGCTTCGAGCTTATGCTTGCCATATACATTTTCGGGCATCACGGTCACATCCTCACTTAGTGGGCCACACTCCCGGTTCCCGTTATATATCTGGTCGCTTGAAAAGAAAACAAACCTTGCACCATGACGCATCGCAGCCCGTGCAAGATTACAAGTCCCCTCGACATTTACCTTATAGCTCTCTTCGGGGTGCTGTTCGCAGTACCATGTATTGGACAATGCAGCAAGATGCAGCACAACATCGGGTGTGTTATGCAGCAAATAGCTCTCGACCGAAGCCTCATCGGTTATGTCAAGTTCGGCATGCGACGGCATGAGCAGAGAGAAATCGTATCTCCACCTCTCGACAAAACGGCTCCCCACAAAGCCGCTTGCTCCTGTTACCAGTATCCTTTGCATGGTGCTAATATAGTCAAATTAGTTATAAGTACAAAGGAGCAGTAGATTCAAGAGCTGTTATATATAAAAAATCCTCGTACCGTAGCGCGAGGAATTACGAATCCGGATCAAAGAGTATATGTCACACTTATCGTAGCGTTCCTGCCGGGGGCACTTATGCCGCAACTGTAGGGACGGTAGCGACGGTCGGCGATATTCTCGAAGGTAGCATTGAGCAGAAGCCCCTTAGCGAACCTGTACGACGCACGCAGGTTAAATGTTATCCATGCCGGAGAATAGGCATTCCCTGCTGCATCGAGGGCATAGAACTCGGTTTTCTCCTTCTCCTCTTCGGGCAAGTCACCGGCACTGCACTCTGCCTGGAATAGGGTGAACGCTTCGGCGCAGAAACTGCCGTTGTCGAACCCGAATACAACTTTGCCGAAAAGCGGTGCAGCATGGCGCGAGGGCGATGTTTCTCCGTTGTCGAGCTCTTCGCGGCCACGCTGCCAGCCGACACGTGCCAGAGAATAGAAGTGCTTTGCAAACTTAGCATCCACTGTTCCCTGCACACCCCATACTCTTGCGACAGCCGCATTCTGCAATGCCTGCACACGGCATTCATTGCCTTGATATATCATAACAGCACTACCGTTGAAGGTGAAATCACGGCGAACAATGGCATTGTCGAGGCGAGTATAATAGGCTGTCACGCTTGCTTCAAACTTATTGCCGAAACGCTTTGCAATGCCAATTTCGATATTGTCGGCATATTCCGGTTCCAGTGACGGGTTAGGTACTGTAACGCAACCATCGACACTGTCGAACAGTTTGCCCATGTCATCGACATTAGGAGCTCTGAAGCCACGTGCATAGTTCAAGCGGAAAAGCCAGCCGCATGAAGGTCGCCAGTTTATTCCGATGTTTCCGCTGACGCTTCCTGCATCGGCACTCTGCTTAGGTTCAAAAGGAATATCATACCCGGTTTTCGAGAAGTCGTTGTTTATGCGGTAATGGTTGTAACGTAACCCGACAGCAAGATTAAGCCTGCGGGTGACATGCCATTCGCCTTGCGCGTATATTCCGGCACTGTACCATTCAGCCTTGGGGTAACGCGCCGCCATGGGAGAGTTCTCGCCTGTAACGACATTTGTACATACACCGGCCGAACGCACATTGTTCTGCACATACTCGGCTCCATAGGAGATAACGATATCCGTTGACACTTTCTTGAGAAAATCGGCATTCACGCTCCAAGCATCGACCTTCTCGCTCTGTATCTCGCGGCCGGCCTTACCCAACAAACGGCTGATACGGCTCTCCTCAAAACGTTGCAAGGCAACATTTACGCGCAGGGAGTCGTAAAGAAAATTGTCACAGACATGCTCTGCCATAAGATGGTTCATCATCCATTTCTGCGGGCCGTAATCCCATTCGGCATAACGCGGCTTGCCATCACGCATACGCTGATGGCGGTCGTAACGGGCATAGTCCGAAGTGCGGCTATAATGGAACGCATATTCAAGATTCAAGTTGACAGAAGGAGCATAGCGCACCTTCTGCATGAAGTTTATTTGTGAATATCCGCTTGGAGCCTGTTTGCGTTTGTCGTTGTTCACTACGACTTCATCAAACACACCGTCCTTATTGTAATCAGGTACAACGATGTAGGGCATTACATACTTTTCGGGACCATGCCAGCCTTGTTCCAGGTCGTCGAACGAAGATGCCGTGAAGCTGGTAAGGAGAGCCCAATGCCTCCACCCTATCCCAGCATGCAGATGTGCTGTCAGTTCATTCGAAGCCGTTGCCGTACGCACTGTAGCCGAACCGTATGCGACAGGGCTTTTCCCTTTTGCGAGCCTTGTAGCGAGAGTTCTGAAGACCATTGCACCGCCAATGGCATCGCTTCCGTAGCTTACTGCACCGGGGCCGAAAAGCACTTCGCTGCTTTCAATGGCAAAAGGATCGAGCGAAATCACATTCTGTATGTTGCCGGAACGGAAAATGGCACTATTCATACGCACCCCGTCGATACTGTAAAGCAATCTGTTGGTTGCAAAGCCACGTATCATAGGGCTGCCTCCGCCATACTGGCTCTTCTGAATGAAGACCTCTCCTGTCAGCCCCAACAGGTCGGCTGCGGTCTGAGGATTATACGCATTAGCTTCTTCGAAGGAAATGCGTGATATTTTTACAGGCTGCGACTCGCGCTCCTGACACCATCGGCTCGAAGAGACTACAATCTCGCCCAGACGTACCGAAAGGCTGTCCTGAGCCTGCAACGCCAACGATACAAGTAAAAGAAAGAATGAAAAGAGCCTCTTCTTCATAGCAATAACTCAAACGGTTATCATTTGACAAGAAGCTTGCCTGCCTTACAGTAACCTCCCTCATCCGTTCCCATATAGAAATACACTCCTGCAGGGAAACCGTTTACAGGTACAGATATTCGCTCGCCGGCAGATGATTTGAATACAACTTTACCGCTTGAGTTATAGACAACAAGAGTTATATTCCCTACCAGCTCGCGTGCCTCGAATACGAAGTTCTCTCCTGCCTTTGCAACATTGCCGCTTACCAGAAGTAGTTCCTTGCCGAAAACCGGGCTGTTGCCGATACCGGTTTCGGTATCGGGCACCGGCTTGCTTCCCTTTATCATGCCCTCGATTTTTCTTGTATCGGTTCCGCCTGGCACAGTTACCGTCAACGCGATATCATATGTCTGGTCGGGTTCAATCGTAATAACCGGATTACGTACGTTGTCGGCCGACATTGACAACGGAGATGGAGTTATCTCCCATTTCCACTCCGCACCATTCTGGTTTACTATGCTGTAGCTGTCGAGCTGTATGGTACGCGGATAATCGGGCTGTGTGTTGTCACAAGAACCGGCATTGAGAATTACAGGCTGGGCTATCGGCTTAAACTCCTTATCGACAAGTTCGCGTTCCCAAATACCATTGTTAGTTGCAAGGCGTATCACACCCTCCTTGTAGAACGGCAACATACGGTTCAAGTTCACCACCTTTGGCAAGCCATCACTAATGTTCACCCAACCATCTGTCGTATCGTCACGATAAAGCACCCTACCGCGTGTAGTACTATAAGTCTCATTCAGATAGCCCAATGTAAAAGCAATAGCATAGGCGGCATTCTTCTCATTACCGGTGAGGAAGAAACGCCCCACACTATGTGCCTCCATCTTACCATCCCAATTTAGAATTGTGAGGCCATCATCAAGTTTTTTCCACGATGCACCGTTATCAACAGTGCGCCAGAAGCCTCCGGCATTGCCGTCGCTGACCCATATCTCATCTTCGTTACGTGGATGAATGGCTATCTTGTAATTTATACTGTGTGTCATTTCGTCGGGGATAGGATACTCATCGAATGTTGCTCCAGCATCGAGTGAATAGTATATACGTCCCCAAGTAGCAGCCACAATCTTATCAGGGTTTGAACGCGACACTGCTATTGCACTGATTGGGTCATCGAATGTATATACCGAGGAGAATGAAGCACCATCATCGCGTGTGCGCCATAGTATGTTAGCATCTACACGGTCGCTCTCCTGCACGATGTAGAAACACTGTGCATAACGCGGGTCGAACTCAAAACAGAAACCATGCTGTGATGACTCTTTGGGATAGGTCCAGAAGTCGAGGAACGGCACGAACTCATCGTGCCAATCATCGGGCATTATCACGTTTTCGGAATCACTGAAGGCAATCTTACGCGGGTTAGAGAGGAATACATAACCTGTCGGGCGCTCCGAGCCACGCATCGAGAGCGCCACACCATTGTAGCGGTCAATTTGCGACATATTGCCATTATGATTGCGCCCGCCAACCATTACATCCTCATTCCATCCTTGGTCAAAGCCCCACATCTCACTTGCATAAAGGCCATTGAGCTTTGGTTGCGCATCGGCAAGGAAGAAGTCGTTGCTGTAAATGACACCGCCATCGGTCGAAAGCCAAGTATCACCGGCTCCATTAGTCTGGATGGACTGCATATCGCAATGCAGGTCGAAACGGCCATAGTAACCGCCTACATTCTCCAGTATCTTGCCGCCATCGGTTGAACGATAGAGTTGTATTATACCGACAAGCAGAACCTCGGGGTCGGTTGCTGACGCCGTGCATACGAGGTCATAATATCCCTGGCCGCCGTTCCTGTCGACAGCCTCCATCTGCGGTGTCGGGTCGGTAACACTGAATGTCGCACCTCCATCGGTACTCTTATAGAGCAATGCGGGGCCGCTGAAATAGAGAGGGCCGGGTTGTGAAAGATGATTTCGGCGACAAGCCCAAAGATAAACATAATCCTCACCACCGGGAGCTTCGCTCAAACCGATACGGGCACTGATGAGCGGCTGCCCGTCGAGAGTGAGTAAATTCCACGATGCACCACCATCCGTACTCTTGTACATCTTCACAGTGTTCTCCTGCTCAATGGCAACATAACAGACATCCGGGTTCTGCACCGAGTATTTTATATCGAACACCATACCACCGAGCATCCACTCCCACGACTTGCCACCATCGGTCGAGCGCCACAGCTGGGCGCGGTCACCGGCAAGGATTACGTTGTCATCCTCGGGGTGGAAACAGGCATTACTGGTGCGGGCATACGTTGCCTTTGCCGGGGTGATGTTATTCCAATTCTCACCACCGTCATTGCTTATCCAAAAGACGCCACCTGCGCCAACAAGCACACGATAGGGGTTAGTATTGCTTATATCTATGGTCGTGATTTCACCCGCCATCCACTCGCCGTCGTTGCACGGTTGCCACGACTCACCCTTATCCGTTGAGCGGAAAACAAGACCTGTCTCGGAACCGCAATAGAGTACATTTGGGTTGGAACGGGATGCCCTCATACGCTGTATATTCGACTGCGCCGGAGAGACCTTTTTTGTGAGATAATCGTATGTAATTATTGGAGAAATTACATTCCACTCCACTGGTGCTGAGACATTGCGGCCGGCAGCATGCTTGCGCGCACGCTCCTGACGCACCTCCTCGGATGCATTATCAACGTCATTGTGATACACACTTGCCAAAGGCAATCTGATTATTCCGTCGGCCTGCACAAATGGCAGATAGGCCTTTTGAAAGCGACGGAAGTGGTTGACCACCTGTTTTGTGTCGCGCGATTTGTATCGCGCACCGGGAGTTTTGCTGAGATATACCTCAAAACTATCGACCATTGCATTGTAGTCGAGCCCTTGCGGATTGGCCAGTTGCGCCATCCAGACAGGCGAACCGGCCGGCAGATAGTTCAATTTATATGGAGTAAAGAAGTTGTCGTTTGCCACCTGCTTCTGCGCGTCTGCACAGAGGATTGATGATACGCAAAGAAGTGAAAGTATTATTTTTTTCATAGCTGTTATTTTATTATGAATTGTCCAAAGAATTTTTGTGTAGCACTCCTTATAGAGTATATGTATACTCCGGATGTAAGATTGTTCACCTCCACCGTCACACGCTCTTCGCCGGCAGGGAGTTGTGCACTATGCAGCAATTCGCCCTTCATTCCGTGCACAGTAAAAGCAGCATTCTCGGCAAGACCGGCAGCAAGCACCACAAGCGGTTCGCCGGCAGCAAGCAGCGCGCGTTCAATTCCCACTTCGCCCACCTTGGTTTCATCAATGGCAGTAGTGTTACCAATGGTTATCATATCTCTGATTGTGCGCGATGATGTACCTGCAGATGTAGTCACTGTCAATGTGACATCGTAGTCCCCGTGGTTACCAAAGACCACAACCGGGTTGCGCACCGTTGCATCACTCACATATTGCGGTTGAGGCGAGAAGCTCCACAGCCAACGTGTATTCTCATCCTGACGTACAATGCTGTAGCTGTCGAACTGAACGCTCTTTTGAGGATTTGAAGTCAGGTCTCCACAGCCAAGATTCAATGCCATCGGCTGTGCTACAGGAATAAAGTCCTGGTGATATAGGGGTGCTTCCCACAATCCTTGGTCAGTAGCCATACGCAACACGCCACCTTTGTAGAAAGGCACTACCTTTGAGATGCGCGCACCGGGGTTCAAGCCACTTGAATAATCAATGAACTCAATCATTGTTTTATCGCGAAAATAGACACTCGCACCATCGTAGCTTGTGACATAGGTGCTATTATATTCATCTCCCACAAGAATAATCTGGTGTACACGTTTATCAGCGATGTTTGCAAGGTCATACGCACTCCAACTGTTACCGCCGTCAAAACTCTCGCTCACAGCACCGTAACGGTCGTTGCATATCACAAGCAGATGGTTCTCGTCGTTGGGGTCAACAACTACCTTTGTATAGTGTATATAATCATCGGTAATAGCGAACGGCTGCGCACATTCACTGAATGTCAAGCCGCCGTCGTCGGAGCGCCACACATTCCAACAACCCGAAATATACACTCTGTCGGGATTTGAACGAGCGAACTCATAACTATAAAAATCCTCACCTTCGCTGTCAAATACTTTCTGGAATGATGCACCCTCGTCATACGAAAGATAACCACCCCAAGTATCTGTCATATCCTGAAGAAACACTTTCAATGCATAACGTGGGTCGGTTGCAATCTCACCGTTGATACGCAATGCCTCATATGGTTTTTTATCAGTGAACCAAGTACGAAAGTCCTCACCTATCGTACCATCCATTTCTCGCGGCATAATGCGTGTAGAGGCATCGGTAAAGTACACCTTCCAAGGATTACTTTTCATCACATAACCTGTTGCGATTTCCACACCACCAACGTGTACAGAGTTGCCCTCGCCATAGCTTGCTGCGTGTACCACGTCGCCGTTATGCCATCGGCCTGCAGCCATAACATCCTCATTCCAGCCGACTCCAAGCCCCTGATAATCCGATGCATATACGCCATCGTGTCTATCCTCTCCCTTTGTCTCAAAGAAATCGCTCGAATACTTTATACCACCGTCATTGCAAATCCAAGTATCTCCACACGGATGTATGGCGATATCCTGTATATCGCAATGCATCCAATCGCTACGCTGATAACCGCCAATGGCATGGTTACGGTAGTTTGCCACACCCTCTTCTGTTGAACGGTAGAGCGAAGTGAGGCCAAAGAGTACGTGTGCAGGATTTTGTGCCGACGCACCAATCATCATATCAAAGAAGCCCTGTCCACCGGCCGCATCCATAATGGGCGAGAATGTTATATCGTAATATTTTCCGCCTTTATCGGTCTGGTCTTCCCAAGTGACACCGGCATCCTTTGACATAAGTATATAGGGAGTTCCCTTTCCACCTTGTGGCCCGGCATCATACCCCCAAGAATCACAGGTAACAAGAGCATAGACGTAATCCTCGCCACCGGCTGCCTCACTCACAGCCAGGCGTCCGCAAATCATCATATCCACAGGGAGTTCCAGATGTCGCCAGCTCATTCCAGCATTGTCCGAAACATATATGCCGGCCCAGGGTCCCGATTCGCGACGTACCAAATATATCCGGTCGGGATTACCGGGCTGCAGTTCGTGATCGAAGCATATTCCGCGCAATGTACAGGAGAAATTCGCACCACCGTCGGATGAGATAAAGAAACCTGCTGCCAAAGTTCCCTCATCCTTGCTGCCCACCGAAGCGGTTATGTAATCAGTATTATCAGGATTTATCCTTATTGAGTTGACACGGTTGCTGATGCCACCGCACCTGTCCCAGGTTTCACCGCCATCAGTACTTTTCCAAAGCCACGGACCACCACCCACATAAACGGTATTTTTATCGGTGGGATGAACAGCGATACTGAATACAGAACCGCCGAAGTTGTGTTGCGGCGCACAAGGTTGCCAACTCTTTCCGTGGTCGGTAGTCTTGAAGACCACACCCGACTCTGTTCCGCAATAAAGCGTTGCACTGTCGCTGAGTGCAACGGCAATACGAAATACGCATACTTGTGAATCCTTGCGTTTCAACTCGCCATTCTCGTTGGAATATGTGCGGTTAGGGCCTATATTGCGCCAAACAGGTTCAGTGTCGGCAGCCCGCGTTGCCGCAGCCTTGCGGTTCATAGAATCCACCCTCACTGCATACTGTTGCATCGACGGCAACTCAATGCTGCCGTCCGGAGCAACATAGTCGCGATAGGCAGCCATCCAACGGCGATAGAAATTATATGCCGGCTTGTGGTCAACAGTCTTTACACGGACATTCACATCGCTTGCCTTCCACTCGTTGAAAAGCTGCTGCATCTCATAAAAATTGACACCAGAAGGATTATCCGAAATACGCTTCATCCATTCCGGAGCCGTAAGAGGAAGCGGCTCTGCCATGTAAGGGTCATATAACACTCTTTGATTCCTAATCGCACCCGATGCAGTGCCGATTGCAGACACGGCCGTATCCTGCGCATGAATGGACAGGAACGAGAATAATCCTGCCACAAATAAAAATTTTCTTAGTTTCATAGTCAGTGGGAGTCTCCCCCATTTTAGTTTTTTCCATATTGTTTTTGCAATTTTACATAAAGATCTCAAAAAACTCATTTTTTGCATACACAATTTATGTTAACAAAACCCAATTTTAACATTTTTGATTAAACTGATTGCAAAGCCATCCCTTACAGCACTGTTGCATATTTATGGTTATTTGTGAATAACCATGTGCCAAAGATTAGCTTAATTCACTTTAAAGCATTATTTTCGCGTTCGGAACAGGCCGAGAACAGAGCAACAGCATGTTCCACAAGCGGAAAAACAAAAAAAGAACCATAAACAGATGAAATCATTACGTTCACTCTTTAGGATTGGCCTTGGCCCTTCCAGCAGCCACACTATGGGCCCTAACCGGGCAGCAAACATATTTGCAGAGCGATGTCCTAATACAGATTCATACCGCGTAACACTTTACGGCAGCCTTGCAGCAACAGGCGAGGGCCACATGACCGACAAGGCAATATTGTCGGTTCTTGAGCCTATTGCCAAGACTGAACTTGTATGGAAGCCCGACACATTCCTGACTTTCCACCCCAACGGCATGAAGTTCGAAGGCATAAAGGACGGCAAGACAATAGAGGAGTGGACCATATACAGCATCGGCGGCGGTGAGCTTGCCAACGAAGGAACTACGAAGAACGAGGAGGACATATACCCGCTGACGACCATACATGAAGTCATGGACTGGTGCGACGAGACCGGATGCAGCTTTTGGGAGTACGTAGAGAAATACGAGGGCCCCGGCATTTGGGATTTTCTCTCTGAGGTTTGGGAGACGATGAAAAGCACTATCAGGCGTGGACTTGAAAACGAAGGAGTATTGCCGGGAGGATTGGGACTGCAGCGAAAGGCCAACACCTACCTCAACAAATCTCTGTCGTACAGCGCGGCTGTCAGCAGCAAGGCAAAGGTATATGCCTACGCGCTTGCCACATCGGAAGAGAACGCAAGCGGCAGCACCATTGTAACCGCGCCCACATGCGGTTCAAGCGGCGTATTGCCGGCAGTGCTGTACCATCTGCACACCTCTCACAACTGCTCCGACACACGCATCCTGCGCGCACTTGCAACAGCAGGACTGTTCGGAAACGTAGCCAAGGAACATGCATCGATTTCGGGTGCCGACGTAGGCTGCCAGGGCGAGATTGGCGTAGCATGCGCAATGGCCGCGGCTGCGGCATGCCAGCTCTTCGGCGGAACAATAAACCAGATTGAATATGCAGCCGAAATGGGACTTGAGCATCATTTGGGACTCACATGCGACCCGCTGTGCGGCCTTGTGCAGGTGCCTTGCATAGAGCGCAATGCCATTGCGGCATCACGAGCCCTCGACGCATGCACATACTCGGCACTCTCCGACGGCAAGCACAAGATAGACTACGACCGTATAGTTGAGGTAATGAAAGAGACCGGCCACGACTTGCCGAGCCTCTACAAGGAGACATCGACAGGCGGAATCGCAAAAATCGATATCAGCAAGCGTAGAGGATTCCGCAAAATCCTCGACACATTGCACATTACAAAGAAAAAGGAATAAGCCTTTGGGATACAGGAACCGGAACAAGACAATATAAATAATGAGAAGACTACTATTGCTTTTGGCTCTGCCGCTGTTGTTTGCAGCTGCAAAGAGCAATGCACAGAACAGGAACAGAGTAAAGCCAAACTACGCGCTTGCCGAGAGGTTCTCGCCGAACAAGATTTCAAGAATGGTGAAGCAGACAAGGGTGCAGCCTGTATGGTTTGCCGACGGAAAGCAGTTCAT